>Ga0082335_1003314_pt1 | contig 26872 bp, 23 predicted proteins | sample Subgrocontami58m_FD_72375 | JGI IMG/M metagenome (GOLD analysis project Ga0082335, IMG submission 72375) | Subsurface groundwater microbial communities from S. Glens Falls, New York, USA - GMW37 contaminated, 5.8 m (SPADES assembly) (version 2) ...
GCTGATAAAAGAGTGATTGAGTTGATTAACACTTTCCATAAAAACTAAAAAAAGAGCCAAGGGCTTTAGCTCTCAGCTCAATTATTTAAGAATGAGGATTTGCTTTTTAACATAAAAGACATCCCCCTTAATTCATCAATAGGTTTAAAACAAAAAAACCCCAACCATAAATAACCAGTCGGGGTTTTAATTTTTAGAAAAATTAAGATTTAGAATTCTATTTTCTTATGTGCTCGGGTTGCATATTCAAGAACAAAAGCACTTGCAACGAATATGGAAGAATAAGTTCCGGTAATCATTCCAATAAAAAGAGCAAAAGCAAATCCTCGCAGTACCTCTCCGCCAAAGATGATTAGTACAATAATACTAAATACAGTTGCTAAACCTGTTATAATTGTTCTACTGAAAGTCTTGTTAATTGCTTGATTTATATTTTCTTCAAGCGGGAGAGTTTTATGTAATTTTAAATGCTCTCTAACCCTATCAAAAACAACTACTGTATCATTCATTGAATACCCGATAAGTGTTAGAAATGCAGCTACAACAGTTAAAGAAAATTCTAAATTTAGCCCGGGTATAACACCATAAAGAACTGAAAATAATCCTAAAGTAATTAAGACATCATGAAATAAAGCTACAACAGCACCTATAGCAAATGTAAACTTAAATCTGAAACTAATATAGATTAGAATAACGACCAATGATAACATAACCGCAATTACAGCATCTTTTTTTAATTCCTGCCCGACTTTAGGACCGACTTTATCTTCTTTTAATATTATAAAAGGATTATTCTTGTAATTCGCCGCAAGATTTTCTTTCAGTAAATCGGAAACAGCAAAACGGACAATAACGCTTGTATTTGACGTATCATCAATTGCTTTTGAAGTTTGGAACCCGGCTTCAAACAATTTGTTATTTAATATTTCTGCAGTTCGGTTATCCGGAAATTTAATTGTTATAGTTGTGGAAGTTGAATCGGTAGTATGTTTTTGTAAACCTGGAAAAGTATTTGAAATTATAGACTCAATTTTTGATTTCACCTTCGGAATAACATTGGCCGGTATTTCTTGTAAATCCGTTCTTAACAAAATATCATTAGAACTGCCGAATGTTTTCACTTCAACACTCCCTAAGCCAAGATTATCAACATCATTTCTTATTTGAGTTATATCAATGGGTTTTTCAAATTGAAGAGCAATTTCGGTCCCTCCCTTGAAGTCTATTCCCAAATGTAATCCTCTTGTTAAAATGTTTAAAAAACCAAGCAAGATTAAAGTAGCGGAAATGAAATAGAAAATCGTTCGCTTACCTAAAAAATTAATATTTAAATTTTGAAATATTCGCATTTAGTTAAATCTCCTACAAATTAACCAACATTAATTTTATATCCCTTAGCCAGAATAAAATCGAAAATAATTCTAACTAATATTAGCTGACTAAATAAACTTGTTACAATACCAATTATAAGAGTTAGAGCAAAACCTTGAACAGGACCGCTGCCAAATTGGTAGAGAATGATTCCGGTTAATAGTGTTGTTATGTTGGAATCAAAGATAGCCGAAAAAGAAATCTTAAATCCGGCATCAACTGCAGCTTTAGGAGTTTTGCCGGTTGTTAACTCCTCACGTATTCTCTCAAAAATTAAAACGTTTGCATCAACTGCCATACCCATAGTCAAAACTATACCAGCAATACCCGGTAATGTTAATGTTGCCTGAAACGCAGCTAAGACCCCGAGTGATAATAAAATTGTTAAGACTAATGCTGCATCGGCAAACGTACCAGCTTTTTTATAATAGAATGCCATAAATAGTGCAACTAATAAATATGCAATCCAGGCAGAATTAAATCCTTGGCTTATAGAATCTTGTCCGAGTGATGGTCCAACTGTTCTTTGTTCAAGAATATCAATCGGAGCCGGTAGTGCACCCGCTTTTAATACGATCTCTAATAATTTAGCTTCATCAAGACTTGCCGAGCCGGTAATCTGAGAATTGCCGGAAGGAATTTTTCCAATAATATTTGGAGCAGAGTAAACAACACCATCAAGAACAATTGCACATCGTTTATTAATATTTGAACCTGTAATCTGAGCCCAATCCCTTGAGCCTTCTGTATTCATTTGCATGTTAACAATAGGAGCTGAAGTAGTGGGATCAATATTTGCCTGTGCATCAACAATAACCCCGCCTGTAAGAGAAGCTTCTTTATTAACCATATACATGCGGTAATATTTATCTCCGTTAGGATCTGTTTCCGGTTTTGCATCATAAATAAACTCAATATTATCCGGAACAACTTTCTTCACATCAGGATTTTCAAGGTAAGCATTTATCTTATCTCTATCGCTTTCTTTAACAAATGCATCTGCAATCCTTCCCTGAGGATCGAGTAAACGGGCAACAGTAAAAAATGGATGTTCTTTTGCAAACTGTTCATCGGTTAATTTTTGATCTTTCTTTGTTGTATCAGTTTTGGAAGCGACATCTTTTTTTGCTGATGCAGTATCTTTTCCTGTTTTACCTGCAAGTGCCTGATCTATTTGATTCATAATTGGAATAGCAAAATCGGCGTCTTTCACTAATTTGAATTCCAATAAAGCACTGCCTTGAAGTAATCTTTTTGCTTCTTCTTCTCTAGCAATGCCGGGTAACTCAATAACAATTCTTCTTGAACCTTGTTTTTGAATACTTGGTTCAGATACACCGTATTGGTTTACTCTATTACTTATAATTTCAATAGCTCTTGTAACAGCATCTGATTCTTGCTGAAGCAGTTTTGAAGTTATTGCTGCATCATCTTCCCGGATAGAACCGAAATACCTGCTCATTCTAATGTTTTGCTGATTCATTTTCCTGGCAAGAATTGAAACAACGTTTTCGTCAGAATCTTTCGATTCTGCTTCGGCAGATTTTAAAATCTGTTTGTATTGATCATCCGGATCTCTTGCTAATTTTTCGAGAAGTTTAGCAGTGTTAACTTCCATCACAAGGTACATTCCGCCTTGAAGATCGAGACCAAGTTTAATTCTCTTTTCTCTTGCTGAACGATAATCGGGATTGTTTGTAAGAATGCTGTCTTTCTTGGATGCTATAATATCTTTGATCTGAGCATTTGTGAATGAGGGACTGCTCTTTTTAATACTTTGCTGTAATCCTTCTAACTGAACAGTAACTTCTTTATTGTTCTGATAGTCCTTGTATGTAGGATAGAGTAAGTATAAACAGAGAGCGATTGCGCCTGTAATCAAAATGATTCTGAATCTTAGCTCTTTCATTCTGGTATATGTATTTTAGTTTTAAAATTAGTATTAAAATATTGCTTAAATAAAACTCCCAAAATAATTGGGGCAGTAAAATATTTTTGATCTACTCTCTTACAACCCAAGTCTTAACAGTAGCAGAAACACTTGGATGAATTTTTATTGAAACACTGTAAATTCCAAGCGATTTGATCTGTTCGGTAATTTCGATTTTTCTCTTATCAATATCGTAACCTTTTTCTTTTAAGGAATCAGCTATCATCTGGTTAGTAACAGTTCCGAAGATCTTATCTTCTTCACCAACTTTAACCGGAATTGTAATTGATACTTTTTCAAGACTGGAAGCAAATTTTTGAGCAGCTTCTAATTCTTTGGCTTCTTTTTTAAGAATTTGTTTCTTCTCTTCTTCAAGTGCCAAAATATTTCCTTTAGTTGCTTGATAAGCAATTTGACGGGGGATTAAATAATTTCTTGCATAACCGTCTTTTACAGTTAATACATCGCCAACTTTTCCAAGCTGATCGAAATTTTTCCTTAATATTACTTTCATCTTATCTCTCCTACTTAACTGCTTCTGAAACGAATGGCAAAATTGCTAATTGTCTTGCTCTCTTAATTGCCTGGACTAATTCTCTGTGTTGTTTAGCGGTTAGTCCGGTAATTCTACGAGGAATTATTTTACCTTGATCGGTAAGAAATCTCTGAAGCTGTTTTGATTCTTTATAATCAATATAACTATCAATTATTCTTTTAACTTTCTTCTGAGTCCTCATTCCGTTATTTCTTTGTTGTGTCGGCCTCATGCTTTACCGCCTTTCATTAAGTCGGATTCCTCATCAGTTAAAAATTTATCAAATGAATTATCCTCATAATCAACTTCATCAGTCTCAGCAATAACATCTTCTCCGTTAGTTGTAGTCTTGCTAAATTTATTTAAGAATTGAATTCTCTTTGCTTTTATTTCAACAATAGTTCTGTTTTTACCATCATCAGTTTTGAAAGTTCTGCTTTGAAGTTCTCCATCAATTAATACGGCACTTCCTTTTTTAAGACGGTCTCTGCAGCTATCGGCTAATTTATTCCATGCAACAACACCAACATAACAAACATCTTCCTGCCATTGATTACTGCTGTCTTTATAACGTCTGTTTGCAGCTACATGGAAATTTACAACAGGAGTGTTGTTTGAAGTTTGTCTGAATACAGGATCTTTTGTTAAATTACCTGCAACAATAACACTATTAAGTTCTGGCATCTTAAGTTCAGCCATCATTTCCTCCGTTACTTATCGTATGTTTAATTATTCTTGGCTTTCAGTTACTTTTGTTTGAGCTTCTTGAGCAATCAGTTCTGCATTTTTAGAAGCTTCTTTTTGTTTTGCAATTGCTTCAAGAGCAAATTTATCCAGTTGAATGGTTAAATATCTAATTACATTTTCATCCAATCTATAATTACGTTCAAGTGTTGAAACCAGATCTGTTGTAGCGCTAAATCTGAGAACAACATAGTAACCGCTTTTAGCTTTTTTGATAGGATATGCAAGACGTTTTCTACCCCACTTTTCCAGCTCAATTAATTCTCCGCCGTGTGTGGTAATTGTTTCTTTCATTCGTGAAATTGTTGTTTCGACTTGCTCGTCTTCGAGAGTTGCGTTGATAATTACAACGCTTTCGTAGGTTCTTTTACGCATTGTTACTTCACCTCCCTATGGTCTAATGGCCTCCCGATTAATACGGGAAGCAGGGTTTATAATTTGGGTTCAAAAAATATGATTATTTAAGTAGTGGTGCAATATTTAATTAAAGTTCTTTTAAAGTTAATTACCGTCAATGTTTAGATTTTCAGCATTATTCTTATCTTTTAATTGTTTACTGAAGTAATCCAACATTGATTTATAACCCCCGTCAATAAATTGTTCTATTAATTCAACTGCAAATCCCATGCTTTCTTCAACTATTTTTTTTTCATTACTGCTAAACTTTGCAAGAACGAATTCCGCCATGTCACCTTTTTCAAATTCACTTCCTATACCAAATCTTAAGCGGGAGAAAGAATCGTTCTGAAGATGATAAATAATTGATTTAATTCCGTTATGACCGCCATCGCTTCCGGATTTTCTTAATCTAATTTGACCCGGTTGAAGATTTATATCATCATAAACAATTAAGAGATCTTCTAAATCAATTGAATATTCACTCACAAAATCTAAAACTGCAACACCACTTAAGTTCATGTATGTTGAAGGTTTAATCAAAAAAAAATCGGAAGATTTTAACAAACCTTCCGAATAAAAATAATTACCTTTAGAGGTTTTAAATTTTATCTTATATTTTTCAGAAAACAGATCAAGTATTTGAAAACCTACATTATGCCTTGTGAAATCGTATCTTTTGCCTGGGTTTCCGAGTCCTACAATACTTCGCAAACTTAAATTATTCCTCTTCTTCCTCTGTCTGTTTACCTTTAGTAATAACTTCAGGTTCAAGTTTCTCTTCACCCGGAATAACTTCTGCCGGTGTTGGTTCAACAACTGCTCTAGGCATAACAATGGAAACAATTATTTGATCGTCTTTATGTAAAAATTTAACTTTATCGAAATTGAGATCGCGGACGTGAACAGATTTTCCTAAACTTAATTCAGTAATATCAATAGAAATATGTTCTGGAATATCTCCCGGTAAACAAGAGATGCTCAATTTGTGAATTGTATGTTGTACAATACCGCCTTCGCGCACACCTTTTGATTGTCCTTCAAGAACAACAGGTACTTCAATTTCAATTTCTTGATCGGCGGATATACCTTGAAGATCAAAATGCGCAACTCTGTCTGTTACAGGATCGAATTGAATATTTTTTAAGATTGATTTTCTCTCTTCGCCTTCATCAATTTTAAGATTGATAATATGTGTATCCGATGTGAAAACAAGAGGTTTAAGATTACGTTCAGATATATATATTGCAATAGGATCAACACCTTTTGCATAGTAAATTCCCGGAACGTTACCATCTCTTCTCAATTTGTTAACAACACCTTTAGTAGTGAGAGGTCTACTGTAAGCTTGTATTAATAATTCTGACATTGCTTAATTATCTCCTGAAATAATTTCTTTTCTAATTTTTATCAATTTCAAATAACGAGCTAATAGACTCATTTCTGTGTGAACGTACAATTGCTTCAGCTAATAAACCGGATGCTGTTCTAACAACAATCTTCTCACTAAGTTCATTTTTTAAAGGAATGCTGTCTGTAACATATAATTTATTAATTGCCGAATCCTCAATTTTCTTTATAGCATCGCCTGAAAGCAGGGGATGAGTAACTGCGCCAAAAATTTCTTTAGCGCCTTTTTCTTTTAATATATTAACTGCTGCAACAAAAGTTCCGCCGGTATCAATCAGGTCATCAACTAAAAGAACATTCTTACCGTTTACTTCTCCAATAATATTCATAGTCTCAACCAGGTTATGTTTTGGTCTTCTTTTATCAATTACAACTAATCCGGCATCTAATCTTTTTGCATAAGAACGAGCAAGTTTTATTCCCCCAAGGTCGGGAGAAACTACAGCTAAATCATTAGGCAAATCCTTGAACAATCCTGTGAAAATAGGAGAAGCATATAAGTGATCAAATGGTATATCAAAGAAACCTTGAATTTGAGCTGCATGCAAATCCATAGTAATAACTCGGTCTGCACCTGCAACAGTAATTAAATTTGCAACTAGTTTAGCACTTATAGAAACTCTTGGCTGATCTTTTCTATCTTGCCGGGCATAACCAAAATAAGGTATTACTGCTGTAACTTTTGTAGCAGATGCACGTTTTGCAGCATCAATGGTTAACAGTAATTCCATTAGATTTTCTGCAGGCGGATGTGTTGATTGTACAATATACACATCTCTACCTCTAATGTTTTCCATAAACTTAACCCAGATTTCACCATCACTAAATTTTCTTACGTCTATTGTACCCTGGGCTAAATTCAGATAACTGCAGATTTTAAGGGTTAGTTCCCTATTGGAAGTACCGGAAAATATAAACGGTTGCTGCTCCAAAACTTAAAATCAAATCCTATTTCTAAAAATGGTTGTCAAATATAAAGAAATCAAAAAGGGATGTCAACTTAAAGAGCAGTTGCAATAGCGTATAATCAGAGTATCATTTCATCCTTTTACTGAATAAATAAATTATAACTACAACTAATACAAATAGAGCACACATGAAGATCCAAATCGGAGTTTCTTTTAGCTTAAATGCGCGATAGGTTGCAGTTATATATTTACCTGTGCCGATTTCATCTAACGAGTATTTCCAAGTAAGTTTATTTCTGACTATTTCGGTAGCATTATGATTTAATATTTCACCTGGTAAATAATAAATGTAAGAAAGTGAAAAATTTTTGCTTTCAAAACCAAAACCAGTAGCAATTGCCGGTATAAATTGAGAAAATATTTTTGTGTTTTTTGTCCCATCTTTTATAGATAATTCAGATTTGCGGAAAGCTGGCGTTATGTTTAGTGAATCTAAGCTATTAAAGTTGAGTTCTACTTTTGCATGCATACTGCTATCTGAAGGATCTTTATATACTTCCACATTTTTAATAGCACTATATTCAGATGAAAATTCCTTAAAGACAGAGTCTTTGCTAAAAATCCCAAGCTGTTCTACAATGGATGAATCTTTTGGTGTAGCCCATTTCATCCAATAATGGATAAACATATTTCCAGAACCATCAGTTTTGATTGTAGTAATCTGGGTATAATTGAGACATCCGTTAAGTAAAACAGAAATTGCTAACAGGAGTAAGATTCTATATTTCATAATTCAAAAATATTTTGAACAAATATGCGAAAAAATTGGTTAACTAAATAGAAGTTTGATTTGTTAATCCCGCTCTTTATTTTTTCACCCAGTATTTTGAAAATTATTTAAGGTAGAAAATGCCCACATACGATTATAAATGTTTAGACTGCGGTTATATGTTCGAGCATTTTCAGAGGATTTCTGAAGAACATTTGACTATTTGTCCCAAGTGTAATGGGCATATTAAAAGATTAATTGGCGCAGGTTCAATGCCGATATTTAAGGGAAGCGGTTTCTATCAAACCGATTATAAGAATACTACAAATAAATCAGAAACTAAACCAATAGAAAATAAACAAGCAGAAAGTAAACCAGCAGAAAAGAAATCAGAGTCTTCAAGTAATGAAAAGAAGTAAACCACTCTATTATTTACTGAGGTTACGCAAATGGGACTAAAGTCCAGATTCAGTGGGCATATCTAATTTTCCACTATCTGAAGAGGGTGTGTGAAAATGTTAATTGTAAAGCGAGATTCATCTCGCTAATTGTGTAAAAAATAATATTTTCACAGCATTTATGAGCGAAATAAATTTCGCTATACAATAGTTATATATTTCTTCTAAAAATCTAATCCAATAGATAAATAATAACGCGGTTCAGAAAATTTATCTAAATTATATTTCCATGCAATATCCAATCTCCATAAAAATAACATATATAATCTAAATCCAACTCCGGTTCCTATCAATAGATCTTTCGTAACAGTAGTTCCTTCATCGTTCTTACCAATAAGTTTTAGACTCTGGGAATTATCCCAAGCCGAGCCGGCATCAATAAATGCAACACCTAAAATATTTTGGAAGAAAAGAGGTAACCCGCCTGTTAAAAGATATCGAATTATCGGTAAACGAAATTCGAGATTTAGCAAGCCGTATTTTGTACCTAACTTCTCGGCGTAATCATAACCGCGTAACGGAAGAACCGGCGTTAAGAATGCATAATCATTCGCATTGGATATTGGAATACCTCCGGTTGCGAAACTTCTATTAATCCAATTCTCTGTTCCTCCAATAAAAAACCTCTGAGCATTAGCACCGCCTGAAAGTCCGCCTGAAAGTCTGAATACAAATCCGTTATCAAACCAAAAACGGAAATAGTTTCTGTAATCAAACACCACAGAATAAAAACTTTGTGTGCTTTTTGTAAAACCGGGGTCACCAAATAAAGATAGTGAATAACGTGTCCCTTCTATAGGGGAAGTATAACCCCATAATACATTATCCTGGACGAAACTAAATGAAGGTAATATATATGTGTTATTATCAGTAGGAATTGATGGGTTATCCAAGTTTTCAGCACTAACACTTAATACACTTATACCGAAATCCATCCTATGAAAGCGATCCAGCGGATAGCTTGCCATACCGATTAAACCGAAATTTCTGAATCGGTACAATTCTGAACCTAAGTACGAATCCCTGTAAAGGAATCTTGCAGTATGAAATGCCTGGATTCCAAAATCTGTTCTTTCTTTTAAATAATAATAAGCTAAACCATAATCGCTGTTTTTAATATCAACTTGTAAACTTGTTTGACCTATTAAACGATGATTGCCAAGAACATCGCTGAACGAAAGTACAGTTGTACCCAATAATCCATAAAGCGTACTGAAACCGGCATTGGCATAAATTAAATCCGGCGAAAAATTAACTTTGTACCTGTTAACAAGAAAATTACCGTTCTTATCAAGAGTCTCGCGGAAAATTTGATTTCTCTTCTCAACTCTTGCACTATCACTTTCGGATGGATCATTTACGAAAACATATTTACTGTAATCTGTTTTTGTCGAATCGTTAATAGATTTTTTATCCTTCTCAAATTGTCCGACAAATATTTTTGTTTTTTGATTTGTTGAATCGGTGATCGCAACATTATGGAGATCAGTAGAATCGTTTGTGACAATTGTTTTAGTCGCAGCTTTTTCATTATTGTCGTTTTTTTCCAAAACAACAGACTTCATGTAGTCGGTATATTTTAGCGAATCCACATCAAGTTTCATTTCAAACGGATTGTTCAGCATAAAAATGTTGTAACCCATATTATAAAGAGCAGCAAAAACTAATTTTTTACCGTCATAAGAAAGTGATAATTGACCAAGATCGCTATAAGAATTAGTGATTGGGAGAGCTTTTGGAAATGATGAACGATTTTCCAATGAATCTACTTTAATTTTATAAATATTGTTTATACCATTTTTATCCGAAACAAATAAAAGTTCTTTACCATCTGCGGAAACAGCAGACGATCTTTCATTGCTGTACTGCCAATCTGTAATTCGTTCAACTTTTTTTGTCTCTACATCAATAGAGTAAAGATCGAGTTGCTTAAATGGATGCTTAAACATTTGAAAATCTTCTGTGGAGATTGTCTGCTTTAGATCATCGCCGCGGTCGGATGAAAAAATGATTTTTTTGCTTTCCGGTGTCCAAATCGGATCGGTATCACTGAAGAGATCATCAGTTAGGTTTGTAATGTTCTTAGTTGAAAAATCATAAATGTAAACATCTGATTGTTGAGAGTTGTATGCAATAAATGCTAATTTATTTCCGTCTCTGGACCAATTAACTGTTTCAATACCGGGTAGTTTGAAAGGAAGTTCGTAACTAATTTCTGTATCTGCGTCAATAATTGTAATTACATCATATCCTCCCGATTTAGAAGAGAGAGCAACACGTTTATTATCAGGTGCCCATGTTAACGAAGGATGTAAAACTGTTAACTCTTCAAAATCGGTAGTCTTTCCGCTTTCAACAATTTTTTTCAAAACCTTTCCATCTTGCGCATCCATGATATATACATCAAGATAAATATCACGATCAGAGATAAATGCAATTTTATCTCCCTGGGGTGAAAGGACAGGGCTAGTATTATAAAATCCGCCGATTTTTTTATTATTAGTTAATCTTTTTGAGAGTTCATCAGGATCTTGTTTGACGGCAATATCAGGCCAGAATTGTTTTTTCAAACTTTTTTTCCAACGTTCGCTCAAATCTTCTAAACCGATTCCGATGGTTGCCTTTAATGTTTGTTCAAGATTACCATAATTTTGAATTTTATTAATTATCTCGCCAACTTTTTGACGGCCGTAAGTATCCGCGATGTATCTGAACACGGATTGACCACCACGGTATGCCAAATATCCGTCAAGCTGATTTATATCCGGAAGTGTTTCACTAATAATAGAATTGCGTATGAACATATCTGTATTGGTTTCCCAGCCTTGCGAAAGATATTCTGCACTTCCTTCCATAAACCAAAGTGGAATTTGAAGAGTTATTCCTTTTGCAATTATGTTTTGAATAGTTCCGCCGAAATACATATCGCGCATTACAGCGTGTACTAACTCATGCGCTATAACATGCTGAATTTTTTTATAAGAACCTTCGAAAGGGAATACGACACGATTCTTAAATGGCTCCGTAAAGCCGCCTGTGCCTCTACCTGTATATTCATCGGTAACGTTTGTTTCTTGAAAATCATTATGGCTGTTATATACTATAAGCGAGATTCTATTATTAAGTTGATAATTTAAATCTTTCTGAATACCTGAAAGAGCATCTTCGGAAGCTGAAGCTGTAAACTCTGCAATCTTTTCTCCGCCAACTGTAAAATAGATATCAAAATGTTTAGTCTGAATGTAGAACCACTCTGTATCTTTATAATTAACTTTATTTTGACCAAACTGTGCGAAGAGAGCAGTTGAAAAGAGTGTATATATTAAAGTTGTCTTAAATATTTTTTTCATAGTTCCGCCTTTTAAAACTTTTATTCAGAAAGTAAAATAAAATCAATTTCGCGTTTTTCCTGATCTACGCGAATAAGCTTTACATTCACTTTGTCACCCAAACGGATTTTTCTTCCCGTTCTTTTTCCTATTATTGAATAATTTTTCTCGTCAAATACATAATAGTCATCATTCATATCTCTTAATCGTATCAATCCTTCTGCAAGTGTATGGCTTAATTCAATAAAAATTCCAAAGTGTGTAATACCTGAAACAACTCCGTGAAAATCTTCACCTACTTTACTTTTCAAATACTCAATTTGTTTCAATTTTACAGAAAGACGTTCGGCATTTACAGCATTTCTTTCTTGTGCAGATGCATGATCACAAATTTCTTCTAATTCTTCCAGCGATAAATTTTTCTCTAGCTTCTCCTGATTGTAGTCAAATATCAAGCGATGGACTATTAGATCCGGGAAGCGACGTATAGGTGAAGTGAAGTGCGTGTAATATCTAAAACCGAGTCCATAATGTCCGATGTTTTTTGTCGAATAAACTGCCTTAGCCATAGAACGAATAGCAATTTCATTTACAACCGCTTCTTCTTCTTTCCCTTTTACTTCTTCCAGCAAAGACTGAAACTGAGCAGATTTATTTGCTGAATTAGGGTCGAAATGGTAACCGAGTGATTTTACAAATCTTGCAAACTCAACTATCTTTTCTTTATCGGGTAAATCATGTATTCTATAAACAAATGGAATCGCTTTTTTGTTCGCTTTAGCTTTTACATGTTCTGCTACTAATTGATTTGCCAATAACATCAGTTCTTCAATAAGGTTATGACTTTCACGTACTTCTTTAATTTTTATTTCAACAGGTATTCCGTTCTCATCCAACTTAAAATTAACTTCGGGAGAAAAGAAATTTATACTTCCTTTCTTCATTCTTTTTTCGCGGAGAGTTTTTGAGATATTATATAACTGTATAATTTCATCCTTAAAATCACCGGTACCGCCCTCAATTATTTTCTGAACTTCATCATAAGTAAATCTTCTTTTGCTGTTTATTATTGTTTTATGAATTTCATAAGAAACAATTTTACACCGCGGCGTCATTTCAACAATAACAGAAAAAGTAAGTCTGTCCTTGTAAGGGACTAATGAACAGATATTGTTAGATAATTTTTCCGGTAGCATGGGAATAACTTTACCGACAATATAAACGCTTGTTCCCCGATCTAATGCTTCATCATAAAGTGCCGTTCCTCGTTTAACATAGTGACTTACATCTGCAATATGAATACCGATTAAATTATTCCCGTTAGGAAGAACTTCGATTGAAACAGCATCATCAAAATCTTTTGCATCTTCAGGATCAATAGTAATAACTATTTTTTTACGAAAATCGAGACGATTGTTTATCTCTGTTTGAGGAATTATATCTGTAAATGATTCTGCATCACTTTGAACCGCATTAGGGAATTTATAGGTCAAACCAAATTCGCGTGCAATAGATGCAATCTCAGCATCATAGCTTCCTGCTTTTCCTAAAGTTTCGATAACGCTGCCTTCCGGATTTAGAAGAGGAGCTTTCCACTCGATATCGCCAACAACAACTTTTTCTCCCTCTCTTGCACCGCTTAATTTATCAGAAGGGATGTAAATATCACGATGGATTTTGTCATCATCAGGGGCTATAAAATAAAATGATTTACTTTTATGTAAAGTTCCAACTATTTCTTTCCGTTTTCTTTCAACAACGCGAACAATTTCTCCCTCTAAACTTTTACCGCGACGTGATGCTATTAAAACAACCTCAACTAAATCTCCGTTGAAAGAAGTATTTAAATTTTTCCCGGCAACAAAAACGTCTTTAATCTGTTTATCCTTAAGCAAAACAAACCCGTATTCACCGCCGTTAATTATTTGAAGTGTACCAATCAATTTTCCCGTATCGAACTTATTCAGCAGATAACGTTTACCTTCTTTTTGAAGGAATCCTTCATCTGTAAGTGCATGAAGAAAATGTCTCAATTCAGCGTAAGCGAATTCATCGTTCGCATTTAATTTCTTTGCAAGTTCTTTCGACTTGAGTTTTGTTGTAGGGTGATTCTTAAAAAATGCTTTGATTTCTTTTTTCATTAAAATTCAAATTTATATTTAAGTGCCATTTCGTTTATTTTTTCATCCAAACCAAATGAAGTGACTAAAGGATCTTTTCTTTCGAGTCTGATTAAGAATCTTGGATTGAAAAGATATTCTACCTTGATATTTGCTTTATTAATATTTTGAAAAACTTCTGTTGTTCCGCCAAAACTGTAACGAAGATTTTGTATTCTTCCCGAAAGCGAAAACTTTGTAAACTCGCCTGATTGATTGATCTGTATATTGTTTACTAAATCTCCGACTGCAGAATTTACGAAATTTGTAAGTACTGATCCTAAAAATGAAGTTGCAGTATTTCCGATTGCGTTTGTCTGTCCGGCTACCTGTGCTTTATCCTGGGCTGTTAAATCATCCTTAAATTTCCCAATAAGAATAAAAGAAAATGCATCGGCATAATCGTAACGAGTTTCTCTAACATTGTTTTGAATATTTCTTGTTCCAACATAAACACTAATACTTTCAGGGTTGCCGGCAAGACTTTTCCCTAATTCAGAAAGAGGACTTTTGATTTTTATTTTAACTGCAACATCCTGAGGAAGACCACTAATATCACGCGGATTAATATAATCGCTGGTATAAGTTGCAATAATATCTAAATAAGGATTTGTAACATCGCTTTCAAAACGAATAAACCCAACAGCATCAAACGTCTTAAAGAATTCTAATTTTGAACCTTGTAAAAGTTCGAATGCGCCTTGTGCTCTTGATTCTCCTCCGAAACTTGAATATTTCATGTCGCCCCGCATTTCAACAATTAATTTTTGATTAACTGCCTGAGAAAGTATAAAAACAAGTTTTGCACTATTTTCAGAACTGATACCGATTTCATAATCAAAACTTAGCGGTCTTTCTGTTTTCTGAGATGTTTGTTCTTGTAACGCTTTCTCTTTTAATAATATTTTCTGGAAAAGAGCTAATTCTTGATCTATTTTTTTTGAGTCCTGAATAAAAATAAAATTGAAATTTTTATTTTGGGACTCGCCGTTTGCTTGTCCGGTTGTATAAACCAAGTCAGTATTTTTCATTAAAAAATTCCCCTTGAAAAATATCCGATCGCCCGGTTTACTCAAAACCCAATCGCCGTCGCTTCCAATTAAAAGATCACCGTAAAAATTAGGACTCACAGACTGCGATTGCTGACCGAGTACTGCAAGATCACCATTGAAACGAAGATCCATATCTCTCAGACTAAATCCATTAAATGAAATTCCGCCTGCCCCGTAAACAGTTCCGGAATATTTTGAACCGCCAGCGTTGGATAAAATAAAATTATCTAATTTCATTTCTTGATTTTCGAAATGAATTTTTGCTGAACAGTTGTAATCTAAATTATTGTAAATTGATTTAAAGCGTCCATCGGTTAAATTAACATACCCTTTATAAATCGGATTATTAAATGATCCGTTAAGATCAACATCGGCAGAAAGAATTCCTTTTTGATCTGCTATTCCCGGAATTAATCTTCCCAGTGAACTCAGATTAAAGTCTGCAGATTTAAGTTTTATACTTATTGGTTCATCATCAAGAAATCTTTTGCTGATAGTTGAAAAGCTTAGATCCATAGGAAGATTGCCTTTAAGAGAAAGCAGTGGATTTTGTTCGTTGGAATTCAGATCAAGAAATACAAAATCAGTTGTAAGTTTTTTATCTGAATATTTTAACGATCCAATAATACTGCCAAGCTTGGTGGAAGCAATCTGTAAATCTTTAAGTTCGAATAAAATATTCATCACAGGGTTTTCCAACGTACCTTCAATCTTTCCGTTCAATGATCCGTTTGCTATTAACTGGTTATCTTTATAACCAAATGAATATCTTTCTAATAAATACCCGGAAATGCGGTTTGCATTAATATTCAAATTTTGATTTCCCGATCTTTCAATTGTTCCGCTCAGACTGATTGTTGATGTATCGTGCTGAACTGTGCATTGAAGTATTTTGAAGAAATCCGGATTAAAAAGAATTTTTACCGTGTCTTTGTTCGACCATTCTAATTCATCATAAGTTACTGATAATTTATTAACAGAAAGTAATTGTTCATTCGGGGTCATGTTAATAATTCCATCTGCTTCAGCATAAATCATATCCTCAATATTTGCTGAGCCGCTGAAAAATAATTTACTCTGATTGAACGCAACATCCGCAGAAATGGATTTTACATTACTGCCGGAATAAAATCGCTTTCCTGTCAATGAGGCAGTTCCAAATAATTTATCAAATGAGAGGGAATTGTTATCGCGTGTGAAATTAATATCGGAATCGAGATCCGATAGATAAATGGTGGTTTTGTCTTGCATCATTACAAGGTAATCTAATTTCATTTCGTTTGAGATGGAGAAATTTCCGGTTTCATTTTTTATTATGCCTTTGCCATTCCCGGAAATATCAAACTGATCATTTCCAAGAAGCATAGCTATTAATTCGAAATCCTTAAACTTGAAATCGTAATTAAATTTTAAATTCTCATTAACGATATCCGGCTTGATAGTATCAATTTCAATTTTACTCTGTTGATTACTTACAATCGAAATTGGATTTAATTCGTTAATTTTTTTTGTGATTATGTCTGAAATGGTTTTCGATTCGTACGTAATAAGTGCGATAGCTTTTTTGAGTGAAAAATCTCCATCAATTTTGAAATCTACAAAATCTGAAGTAAGTAATATCTCGCGATTAGATGGATCATTTTTGAAAGTACACTGAATATTAGAATAATCAATTATTTTATTTCGGAAACGCGATGAATCTACTCCAAATGAAAATGTGCCGGTTAGTTTATCGGGATTGAAATTTTTACCATCTGCTGAAAAATAAAAATTTAAATTACTTTCATATTTTTGATCTTTTAAGAAAGTGGCAAGATTTATTTTTTTTAGCTCCCCAACTAAATTGTATGAAGGTATTGTATCTTTATCGAATGACAGATTACCTTTTATAAGCGCGCCTGTATTGCCGCTAAGTCCGTCTATGTTTAGGTCTATGATTCTATTTGCTGCATTAAAATTTAGAATAAATCTATCAATAGGATAATCGTTGAACGAAGATCCGTTGGCATTGAACTTAAAATCAGCATTGAGATCAGCGGGGGAAACACCTTTTCCAATTAAACTTCCTTTAGAATTTAAATGTGTGTTCACATTTATAACAGGTGCAAGATTTAATTCATTCGTTTCAAATTTGATGTCATAAGTCATCGGATTAGCACTAACATTTATTGAAGCATCAATTAAAACTTTACCATTCTCAATATTCCCTAAAAACTTTGTCCTGAAATTTGTCGGTTGACCTTCAAATTCAATATTAACACCTTTCATATGAAGTAAAGCATATTCAGGTAATTTCAAAGTTGGTAACAATGTATTAATATCTTCATAATTAAAATCAGTATCGTAAACCTTGCCTTGAATAAAAATATTTTCCGGGGAATTGAGATTCAACACTTTCCCGTCAATCCTGAAATGAGTATTTCGGTAATCTACTGCAAGTTTATCAATTCTAAAATCACCGAACTTTCCGCGAGCTTTTAATTCCAATGAAGGATTCCCCTTTAAAAGTTCAGTGCTTCCAATAAAAGATGATAGATCATCAAAGTTGAATGTTTTTGCATCTGCGTTTATCGTAACCGGATAATTCTTAAAATCATCTAATTGAACATTACCGAATAGATTTAGACTATCTATCCGTGCATTTAATTTAACTTCACTACTGTCTGATAAAAAATACAAATTATTTATACTTACAAAACTTTTTGTTAGTGCAAACTCGCCCGAAATATTTCTTAAACTAAAACGAGTTAGGTTTGGGTTAAATGATAGTTCTTTTAAGATCAGTAAATAGTTGGAATTATCAAAATCAGCAAACGCTTGGGCTGCAAAGTGCAAATTATTAATTCGAAGATCGTCCATATTAATCATTGGATAACTTTGCTGCGATTTATAGTTTGCATAAGATTGCCTTGTAAATTGAATGTTATGCAATTGTATATCATTTACCTGTACAAAAAACGGGAATGATGATTTTGTAGTGTCTTCGGGTTTGGGTTTAACTAATTTAGAAAAATTCCATTCACCATTGGAATCTTGAAGCATCGCAATCTTAACATCTTCCAAAAGTATTTTTCTTACGAAAATCTTTTTTAATAATATCTGTAACGGACTGATCTTTACTTCAACATTCCTGGCGAAGAAGAGAGTATCATTATCAACAACAACAGACGTGTTTTGCAGAAAAAGTGATGTAAAAATTGTGCCGTCTAATTTTGTAATGTTTAATTTACCGTTGATCTCTTCGTTTACTAAAGTAATAACTTTTTCGCGCAGTGTTTCTCTGAATGTTTTAGTTTGTGTATATCCTAGAACTATCAGAGTAAATAAAATAAGACCTAAAAATGTACCGATGAAAACATTAACAATTTTCCGGAACAGACTACGCTTAATTTTCGGTTTCTTTTGATCGTCAATAAGCTGACTGTTTAACTGAGCATTTTCATGATCTTGCTCTTTACTATTTAACTCTTGATCTGCCATTACTTCTTAAATCTTTCCAGAACAGTTTTAATTATGTTGGTTGTAGAACTATCATTAGTAAATTCAATTGTTTCTACTTTTCCTCCGTTGGCTTCAACAATATCTCTTCCTACAATATTTTCTACAGACCAATCAGATCCTTTTACCAATACATCCGGCATAATATTTTTTATAATCTCATATGGAGTTTCTTCATCGAAGATGACAACATAATCAACCGGTTTAAGCGAAGAAATAACAAAAGCTCGTTCATTCTGAGAAACAATAGGTCGAAGTTCTCCTTTAATCTTTTTGACAGACGAATCGGAATTAACTGCAACGATCAAAATATCGCCTTTGAATTTTGCCCTGGTTAAATAATCTACATGTCCGGCGTGTAAAATATCGAATACGCCGTTTGTAAATACAACTTTCTTGTTTTGCAGTTTCAGCTCTTTTCTGATTTCCGCAAGCTCGTTAATGTTTTTAATATTACTCATTTCAACTCTTTAGACACTGCGTTAAATAAAGTGTTTAATTCTATAGGAACAATACCGATTTCCTGGCAGACCAAACCGCCTGCATAATTAGCTAAATAAGCGGCATCAAAAATTTCTGCACCTGCACTAAGTGCCATCGTTAATGTTGATATAACGGTATCGCCGGCACCGGATACATCAGAAACTTTTCGGGCAATGGTTGGAACTCTTCTTACGGGTTTTCCTTTTTCAAAAAGCGCTATCCCTTTTTCTCCTAATGTAAGAAGTACATATTTGCAGTTAAGCTGTTCAAGTAATCTAAATCCGGCTTTTAATATATCTTCTTCTGTTTTAATTCTGATTCCAAAAACGTCTTCAGTTTCTTTTCTATTCGGTTTGAAAACTGTAACATTCTTGTATGAAAAGAAATTCATGAATTTAGGATCCACAGTAACAATAATATTTGCGCTCACAGCAAGTTTTATGATTTGTTTAATCAAATTATCAGTAAGCACACCTTTATTATAATCTTGAAGTATTATCGCATCAAGTTTTTTAAGTTCCTTTTTAAGCAATCCCAATATTTTCATTTCTGTAGATGGAGATATCGCAGTAGTTTTTTCTTTATCAATTCTTACGATGTGCTGCTTATCGGCAATAACTCTTGTCTTGGCAGTAGTCGGACGCTTCTGATCAATTACAATTCCTTTATCAGTAATTCTGCTGTCCTTCATCAGCTTGCGAATAATTTTTCCCTCATTATCATTTCCAATTACACCGATAGGGAAGGGTGTTCCTCCGAGTTTTAAAATATTATAAGCAACATTCATTGCACCGCCTAAGCGGAAAAATTCTTCATCAACGTCCACTATTGGAACGGGAGCTTCGGGTGATACTCTTGAAACTCCTCCCCAGAAATAACAATCCAGCATAAGATCGCCGATAACGGCAACACGTTTTCCGGTAAAATTATTTTTAAGTGAATTCAATTTCTTAAATGAGACGTTCATCATTTTTTCACTCCGCTTTTTACACTGCTATGGGTTCCTACCCACTGTGCAAGCTTATTGAAGAAATTAACTTTAATCAATCCGGATTCTGTTCCGAGCCACAATTTTGTGCCGTCGAAGAAGATCGAGTAAACAGTTTGTGGAATCCGATCATCGCGAATAGGAATTATTTGATTTGTCATTCTGTCTATCAGAACAATCCCTCTTCCAAAAGTTTCTTTAGTACTTTTGCCAAATTGATATAACGATACCCAAATATACTTACCGGTACGTTCTAAATCATAAATACCATTTGCCGGTAAACCTTTTGAATCATCAAACCGGAGCCAATCATTTTTCCTATTGAAGCGGAACAATCCGCCGAGATTGAATTCGGGTCGTTCCGGTGTTATAAATTCATCAAGACCGATCCAAACAAAATTTCTGTCGAATAAAATTGAAGTAATGGAAACTTGCTCGCCTTCTCCATCAAAGTAATTGTATTTAGTATCATAAAAAGTTAACGAGTTCTTATCGTTAAGGTCTTTCGATTTATCATACTTGTGTAAACCTGCTTCGGTTCCAAACCAAACGAGAGAATCGCCATCTACCTGAATTGATTTGATAGTGTTTGTCTTTTCGTTTCCTTTTACAGTTAGATCATAATCGCTGTATTTTTTTTCTTTAAGATCTAACCTGGTAAGATATTTAAATCGCCCGATCCAAAGAGCTTTTTCATATTTATCGAAAGCCAAAGCGCGGATCCAATTAGCCAACTGCCCGCCGAGACCAAACTTTCTTTTTGTCCATGAGTCATTTTTCTTATCTAATACAAAAAGACCGTCCGTTGAGCCTGCCCAGACATAATCTTCATTAGCGGCAATGCAGTAAAAGAAATCATGCTGTAAGTTTCCAAATGATGTTGAATACTGCATCCATGCATTTGTCTTGGGCATATATTTGAAAATTCCGTTTCCGTTTGTAGCGAACCAGAGATTTGTACCGTCGCTGGTTATATCCATTACTTGAGCACCGCCAAGAAAAAATTCAAGATCGGGCTGCTCTTGAGCGTGAACAATTATTCCAAGCAGAATAAAAAACAAAAACAATATTTTCTTCATTTCAGGAATTATCAGTTAGTGAATAGCTGCGATTTCTATCGGGAAATTTAACACTAAGAAAGAAGGGATGGAAATGATTTATAAATTTTTCCGAATTGTTGATCTATAAGGTATAACTGTTATGTAGTGGTTAAATATACCTGCCTACCACAGGTAGGTTGAACCCCTACAGATCAAATTAAAATTGTTTCCGGTTCAAATTTAATTTGCCATTCCAATTCAAATCCGGCTATTAAACAAGTCTTCAGTTTCTGATAATCAATCTCTTCATTAAGAATTGTTCCGAGTTCTGTCGTTTTGTTATTCAATTCAGATGACAAAGCATTTTTCATTTCTTGATCCGAGTTTATGTAATCAACAAGTTTTTTATGAAATGGTCCGCAAAGTATAGAACCATGTTGAAGAATAATATTATTAAACTTTCTCTGAGCGCTTCCAATCAGTTTCTTACCGTCAAATTTTACTTCGTTTTTTGCTGTGCTAGCAAAACATAAAACTCCTGATGGTTCATCCAATAATCTAGGAAAGTTCGGCTGATAATCTTCAAGTTGTAATTTTGCAAGAAGTGGATTGTAAATTTCCAATCCGCGCATTAATGCATTGGAGATTCTAAAATATATTTCGCGTGGAGATAGTTCAAAATTGTAGGGAAGTACAATGGAATAAGTTAATTCTTCCGCATGTAATATTGCTCTTCCACCGGTCGGTCTTTTAACAATATCAATTCCATCGGATTTAGTTTTGTTTTGATCAATGTCATCAAAACTTTGGTTGGCTCCAAGTGAAATGCAGAAAGGGTTCCATTTATAAATTCGAAAAAATGCTTCGGTTGGGTTACAAATTTTTGCAAGTTCAATATCGAATTGCATATTGTAACTGCCGGTATTTCCCGATGAATCTATGAAGTGCCAGTTCATTTACGAATTAATCCGCGCGTGGATTTTTCCATAAAGTCTAAAATATTTTTTACGTTCGGTTCTTCCCCAAACTTTGCAGTTATTTTTTCCTTTGCTTCTGTAGGATTCATCCCGGTTGAGTAATACAAACGGTAAGTTTCTTTTATTGCATCAATCTCTTCTTGCTTAAATCCTCTGCGTTTCAATCCAATTATATTTAATCCCATGTATCTTGCCGGATAGCCGGAAGTCATTATAAACGGCGGAATATCCATATTAGCCATTGAGCCGCCGCCAACCATTGCGTGTTTACCAATCTTACAAAATTGATGCACTGCACTTAGTCCGCCGATAATTACTGTTTCTTCAATCTCAACATGTCCGGCAAGCTGCACTCCGTTTGCAATAATACAGTTATCGCCAATGTGACAATCATGAGCAATATGTGCGTAAGCCATCAGCAAACAATTTTTACCGATCCTGGTAATTCCAGTTGCATGTGTTCCGCGGTGTAGAGTAACAAATTCTCTAACTGTTGTATTATCATCAATTGATAGTATAGTTTTTTCTTTATCGAATTTTAAATCTTGAGGAAGATTGGAAACCGAAGCACCTTGAAATATTTTTACGTTATTACCGATTCTTGCATAATCATAAATAACTGCATTAGGCCCGATTTCGCAATCATCTCCAATCTCAACATCATCATAAATTATTGCGAAAGGTCCGACTATAATATTATTACCAAGTTTAGCTTTTGAGCTGACAACTGCGGTAGAGTGAATGTTGGTCATAGAATATTCTGATTATTTTTCTTTTTTATTTTCTTTATCAATTATTGCGCCCATGAATTCTGCTTCAGCAACAAGATCGTTATTAACGTAAGCCGAACCTTTAATAGAAAAATATTTACTTTTTTTACTTATCACTTCGGCTTCAAGATAAAGTTGATCTCCGGGCACAACGGGCTTTCTAAACTTTGCATTATTTATACTCATGAACATTACAAGGTGATTTTCGGGATCCATGAAAGAGTTTAATACAAGTATGCCGCTTACTTGCGCCATTGCTTCAATAATTAAAACACCGGGCATGATTGCCTGTCCTGGAAAGTGTCCTTGGAAAAACGGTTCATTAATGGTAACAGATTTTACTCCAACGACTTTCTTATCTAGTTCGAGTTCAACAATTTTATCTACCATAAGGAAAGGGTATCTATGCGGAAGAATTCTTTGAATTGCGTTAACATCTAATACTACGCCTTCTTTTTTAACGAACTGATATTTTTTTACAAGTTTTTTCTGTTGATAAAGACTTCTTATTTTTTTTGCGAATTCAACATTGGCTTTATGTCCGGGTCTCGCAGCTAATATTTGAGCTTTAATAGGTGTCCCGATCAATGCAAGATCTCCCATAAGATCAAGAAGTTTGTGACGAACAGGTTCATTCTTAAATCTAAGTTTATTATTATTTAAAAATCCTTCATGGCTTAGAGTAAGATCTTTATCCAAACCAAGTTTATTTTTAAGTCTTTTCAAATCGGATTCATCAATTTCATGATCAACTATTATAAAAGCATTATCAATATTTCCGCCTTTGATCAATCCTTTATCGGCAAGCATTTCAACTTCACTTAAAAAACTGAACGTACGTGCAGGTGCAAATTCGCTAACAAATTCCTTTTCCAAATCGAATAAACCCGTATGCTGACTTCCAAGTACCGGATTTTCGTAGTCAACCATTATAGAAATTCTATAGCTGTTCATTGGTAATGCTACGATATCTATCTTCTCTTCATCGTTATGATACATTACTGTCTGATCTATTACCAGATAATCTTTAGGGGCTTCTTGGGTAACGAAACCGGCTTCAACAAGTTTTTCAACGTACGGCATTGCACTCCCGTCACCTATCGGCGGTTCTATTCCATCTAATTCGATTGTGATGTTATCAATTTGCAATCCGACAATTGCCGCAAGCACATGTTCAACTGTATAAACTTTTGCCGAACCGAGTCCGAGTGTTGTTCCTCTAGAAATATCAACAACAAAGTCAGCGTTAGCAGGAATCTCGGGTTTTCCGCCAAGATCAACTCTAACAAATTTTATCCCGCTGTTTTCTGGAGCAGGTACAAAAGTCATTGTGCAAGATGTTCCGGTATGCAATCCAATACCAGATAAAGAAACCGGTTTGGCAATAGTTCTTTGGAGTTCCAGCATCAGTTACCTTTCGAAATTAATTGAGAAATTTTCTCTTCCAAAGATGCAATTTTTTCTTCTAACTTTTTAATTTTTTCTGCATAAGCGGGCACGTTTCTAATATGAGCTTCCAGTTTTAACATTTTTCCCATGTCATCGGCAGGCGAGCCGCGGTACTTGCCGGCTTTTGTTATTGATTTTGATACACCGGATTGAGCACCAACAATTACTCTATCAGTAATTTCGATGTGACCCACAATTCCTACTTGACCGGCGAGAATACAATTTTGACCAATTGTTGTACTGCCTGCTATTCCGCTTTGAGCAGCTATTGCTGTATTATTGCCAACAGAAACATTGTGAGCGATCTGAACTAAATTATCAATCTTAACACCTTTTTTAATTGTTGTAGATCCTAATGCAGCACGATCTATAGAAACATTAGAACCAAGTTCAACATCATCTTCTAAAACAACATTTCCAATTTGCGGCACTTTTTGATAAACACCTTTTTCATCCGGGATATATCCGAAGCCATCGGAACCGATTACCGTATTGGAATGAATGATAACGTTGTTTCCAATAACACAATTTTCTCTAACTGAAACATTCGGATAGATCAAACAATTAGAACCGACTCTTACATTTTCCATTAACACAGTGTTGTGATAGATAATTGAATTATCACCGATAGTTGCACCAGCTTCAATAACAACATTTTTACCCACAGATACATTTTTGCCAATCTTAACAGAATCATGTACTGAAGCAGTTTTATCTATTCCTTTAAGATTAATTTTTGGCTGAAGGTATGTTATAATAATTTTTTGAAGAGCAACATTCGGGTTTTTTACTTCGATGTAATTAATGTTGGCACGTGTTTTTTTGAATTCAGGACTAATGAGAACAGCCGATGCCTCTGTGGAAATTAGAAATTTTTCGTAGGCAGGAAGATATAAAAAAGTTAATTCGCCTTTTTTTGCTTCTTCAATTTTAGCAATACCGTTTAACTCAATTTGAGGATCGCCAATAACAACACCGCCGACTAAGTCGGCGGCTTCTTTCAATTTTATCTTCATAAAAACTCATTTAAGTTTTTCAATTACCAAAGTAGTAACATCATATTCTTCTTTAGCATAGAGGAAAATGATATCGCCGCTCCTGTCAAAAATAAAATCATATTCTTTTTCTTTTGCAACTTGTTGAATAGCGGTAAAAATTCTATTCTGAATTGGCTTCATTAATTCTTCCTGTTTCTGGAAGAGCTCGCCTTTAACACCGAATTTATCCTGCCTGTATTTGGAAGTTTGATCTTCCAAAGTAACTAATTCTTTTTCTATTTCAGCACGTTTTTGCTCGCTAAGAATAAGTTTTCGCTTTTCGTAATCATCATATTTGGTTTTCCAATCCCTTTCCATTTTGGAAAGATCTTCCTGCCAATCTTTAATTATTGCATCAAGTTTTTTCTGTGCATCTTGAGCTTCAGGAAGTAGTTTCATAATTGTATCACTATCAACATAACCAATCTTCTGTTGACTGTAAAGGTTACTCGATGATACAACTGATAGAATTACAAATAAAATTAATCCAAGCTTTTTCATGATCTATTTCCGGTAATTATTTTTTACCTCTTTTAAGGTAATCAAGAACTTTATAAGTAATATCAAATTCAGGATCAGCTTTTACAAGAACACCTTCCAAAGCTTTGTCAAGAACAAATTGCATACCTAAATCTTTAGAGATTTCGTCAATTGCTTTGTAGATTTTTTCTTTAACAGGGGCTAATAACTGCTCTTGTTTTTGATAAAGTTCGCCATTGGGTTGAGCAAATTTTGCTTGATTGTACTGCGTATATTTTTGCTCTTTTTCTGCTAATTTAGTTTGAACTTTTTGTAGTTCTTCTTTTTTCATTGTCTCGGCTTGTTTTTGATTATCAGCAAGAAATTTTTGATAATCAGCCTGCATACTGTCTAGATCTTTTCTCCATTTTGATACCATGCCTTCAAGATCAGCTTTAGCTTTTATTGCTTCCGGCAATTGAGCAAGTATAACCTGTGAATCAACCCATCCGAGTTTTAATGTGGTTGGTTGAGTCTGTTGTGTCTGTGCAAATGCAGAGACAGTAAAGAAAATAAGAATAAATAAAATAGATTTTTTCACGTTTACCTCTAATTAATGTTATTAAAAACCTTTACCAAATTGAAAATGGAAAATCCATTGTGGATCTTGTCCATCTACACTTTTTCTGTCAAATCCATAACCATAATCGAAACCGATTAATCCGATCGGATTCAATAAAATTCTTGCACCAATTCCAACAGAGCGTTTTAAGTTGAACAAATCGGTACGTTTAATATCCAAATAAACATTACCTGCCTCTGCAAAAGCAAGTAAATAAATTGGTATCGGTTCCAGTGCTAATGCTATTCTGAACTCCGTTGTAAATTTTGCCATAACACCACTTCCTCTTACATTATTTGAATTAGGGTCTCTCAAACCCAGGCTACGATCGTCGTAACCTCGTAAAGAAGTAGTAGCAATTATTAATCCGCTTCCTCCCATATAGAAATATTCAAACGGTTGTATAGGAGTGCCGTCTTTTAACTCCCCAATATAACCGAGTTCTGCGGAAGTGTAAAGTACAAATCTATTAGAATTAAAAATTGATT
>Ga0082335_1001062_pt1 | contig 26860 bp, 23 predicted proteins | sample Subgrocontami58m_FD_72375 | JGI IMG/M metagenome (GOLD analysis project Ga0082335, IMG submission 72375) | Subsurface groundwater microbial communities from S. Glens Falls, New York, USA - GMW37 contaminated, 5.8 m (SPADES assembly) (version 2) ...
ATGCGACGCTCAAAGCGCTCGGCTTCGGCCCGCTTGCGCTGGCGGCGATGATTTTCGGCGAGTCGCTCGCGATTGCGGGCGCCGGAGGCCTGCTCGGCGTCGTGCTCACGTTTCCGGTTGCCGGGCGTTTCGGCGCGGAGATGGGAAGCCTGTTTCCGGTGTTCAACGTCGGCCGCGAGACCGTGGCGATGCAGGGTGCCGCCGCGCTGCTGGTCGGCGCCGTTGCCGCCTGCCTGCCGGCGCTGCGCGCCGCGCGGATTCGCATCGCCGACGGATTGCGGCACGTAGGCTGACGCACATGAGAATTCCTTTCTCCTACACGTTCCGCAATCTGTGGACGCGCAAGTTGACAACCGCGCTTACCGCGGGAGGCATGGCGCTCGTGGTGTTTGTGTTCGCGACCGTGCTGATGCTGGAGGAGGGTTTGCGAAAAACGCTGGTCGAAACCGGCTCGCATGACAACGTTGTCGTGATCCGGCGCTCCTCGCAGACCGAGGTGCAAAGCGCGATCGACCGCGGGCAGGCGGCAATCATCGAAAGCCAGCCCCAGGTCGCGCTCGGCGCCGGCGGCGAACGGCTGGTATCCAGGGAAACGGTGGTGCTGGTCAATCTCGTCAAGCGCGGCACCGAACGGCCGACCAACGTGCTGATCCGCGGTGTCGCGCCGTTGGGGCTCACGCTGCGGCCGCAGGTCAGAATGATCGCGGGGCGCGCGTTCCGGCCCGGCTCCTCGGAAATCATCGCGGGACGCAGCGCGGCTGAACGCTTCAAGGGCGCGGGCATCGGCGAGACGCTGTGGTTCGGGCTGCGGGAATGGAGGGTGGTGGGAACGTTCGACGCCGGCAACAGCGGCTTCGACTCCGAGATCTGGGGCGACGCCGTGCAGTTGATGCAGGCGTTCCGCCGCCCGGTTTATTCTTCGTTGCTGTTCCGGCTCAACGACCCGGAGAGTTTCGACCAGATCCGGGAGCAGCTCGAACGCGACCAGCGCCTGACGGTGGAAGCGAAACGCGAAAACGTCTATTACGCGGAACAGTCGGAGCTGCTGGCGAAATTCATCCGCTACCTCGGGCTGACGCTCTCAGTGATCTTTTCGGTCGGCGCGGTGATCGGCGCGATGATCACGATGTACGCGTCGGTCGCGAACCGAACCGGCGAGATCGGTACGCTGCGCGCGCTCGGATTTCGCAGGCGCAGCATCCTTGCCGCGTTCCTGACGGAAGCGGTGCTGCTCGCGCTGGTGGGCGGTTGCGCCGGGCTCGCGGCTGCGTCGTTCATGCAGATGTTTACGATTTCGACCATGAACTGGCAATCGTTTTCCGAGCTGGCGTTCAGCTTTACGCTGACGCCCGATATCGCGGCGAAAACGCTGTTGTTCTCGCTCGCCATGGGCGTGGTCGGCGGTTTTCTGCCTGCGATCCGCGCCGCGCGGCTAAAAATTGTCGACGCCTTGCGGGCGATATGAGGCGGGCGACGAGCCGCGAATCACTTCCTGATCGGCTCTATCGTTCCCATGTGGAACTTGTATTCGCCGCCGCGGCGGTCGCTGTAATAGTGCGTGAGCGTGTTGCGCACGGTGGCAAACGCGAGCTGGTCCCACGGTATTTCGCTTTCGGCAAAAAGCCTCGCCTCGAGCGTCTCGGCGCCGGCGTGAAAGTCGAGATCGAGCAGCCGCGCGCGGAACAGCAGGTAAACCTGACTGATGTGCGGGATGTTGTAGAGCGCGTAGAGCGGACCGATCTCCACCCGCGCGTTCGCCTCCTCCAGCGTCTCGCGCAGCGCGCCCTGACAAGTGGTTTCGCCATTTTCCATGTAGCCGGCGGGCACCGTCCACAAGCCGTAACGCGGCTCGATCGCGCGGTGGCACAGCAGGATCCTGTCTTCCCATTCCACAATGCAGCCGACCACCATCCGCGGGTTCTGATAATGGATGGTGTGGCACCCGCCGCATACGAAGCGCGGCAGCGTGTCGCCGTCAGGGATGCGCAGTGCGACCGGCGCGCCGCATTGGCTGCAGAATTTCATAGCTCTCACTATAGGTGTCATTGCGCCGCCCCGCAATCCGTTGCGGATTTGAACGGGCTGCGCGCGCCGAGTTCATCGACGTAGGCCGCAATGCCGCGCGACTCGCGCCGCAGGAAATCCTCGACCGCCGCGGCGAACTCCGGATGCGCGAGCCAGTGCGCTGAGTGCGTCGCCACGGGCAGCAGCCCGCGCGCGATCTTGTGTTCGCCCTGCGCGCCGCCCTCGAAGCTGGCGATGCCGCGGGCGATGCAAAATTCGATGACCTGGTAGTAACACGCCTCGAAATGCAGCGCCGGATGGTATTCGAGCGCGCCCCAGTAGCGGCCGCACAACCGCTGTCCATTATGGATGTTGAGCGAGGCGGCGAGCGGTGTGGAGTCGCGCATGGCGATGATGAGCAGGATGTTTTCCGGCATCAGGCGTCCGAGGGCGCGGAAGAAGTCGAGGTTGAGGTAGGGCGTCGAGCGATGCTGTCGATAGGTCTCGCGGTAACAGCGGTTGAAAAACCCCCAGAGCGCGTCCGTGACGGCGCTTCCGGCAAACCACTCGCAGCGGATGCCCGCATCACGAACCTGGCGCCGCTGCTGCCGGATCTTCTTGCGTTTGTCGTGGTTCAGCGTCGCCAGGAAGCCGTCGAAATCCGCATAGCCGTGATTGCGCCAGTGAAACTGCACACCGTGGCGCAGCATCAGCCCGCCAGCCTGCATTTCATCCGCCTGCGCGGCAGGCGGAAACAGGCAGTGCAGCGATGATGCCCCGGTCTCGCGCGCCAGTTCGAGCGCGGCGTCGAGCAATAGCCGGCGCTGTACGCTATTTTTGGCAAGCAGCCGCTGGCCGCTCACGGGCGTAAACGGCACCGCGTTGAGCAGTTTGGGGTAGTAACTCAGTCCGTGGCGCTGGTAGGCGTCCGCCCATGCCCAATCGAATACGTACTCGCCGTAAGAGTGGGCCTTCAGATAAAGCGGCATGGCGCCGGCCAGCACGCCAGCCTCGCGCAGAATCAGGAAACGCGGCGCCCAGCCGGTGGCAGCGCTGGCACAGCCCGTTTCATGCAGCGCGTGCAGGAATTCGTGACGCAGAAACGGGTCATCACCTGCAAGCCGGTTCCAGTCGCGGGCCGGTATCGCGGCGAGCGAGTCGCGCACTTCGACGGCGGAACCGGGCGTCTTCATCGGGGCAATGATATATTAGCGATATGAAAATCGCGATTGCCCAGTTTAACTGTACGGTTGGCGATCTCGCCGGCAACGTCGAGCGCATCGTTGATTTCGCCACGCGCGCGCGCGCGCAAGGTGCGGATCTGATGGTCACCCCCGAACTTGCGCTGTGCGGTTATCCGCCCGAAGACCTGCTGCTGCGCGGCGATTTTTACCGCAGTTGCGACGCAGCGCTTGAGCGGTTGGTGGCGCAGGTCGCCGGCATCACGCTCGTCGTCGGTCATCCGCGCCAGGTTGACGGCAAACGCTATAACGCTGCGTCGGTGATCCAGAATGGCCGCATCACCGCCACTTATCACAAGCATGCGCTGCCCAACTACACGGTATTCGACGAAGAGCGCTATTTCGACTCCGACGACAGGCCGTGCGTATTCCAGGCCGGCGGCGTCAATTTCGGCGTCAACATCTGCGAGGACACGTGGGGCAAGCAGGGCCCGCTGCTGGCGAGTCCCGGCGCCGGCGGCAGGGAACTCAACCTGGGTATCAATATTTGCGCCGATTCATGGGCGGCGGTGGCGCCGCGGGCGGCACGCGCGGCGGGCGCCGAGGTGCTGCTGGTGCTCAACGCATCGCCCTATCATGTGCGCAAGCAGCATTCGCGCTACGACGTGATGCGCGAGCGCGTCGCCGAGAACGGCGTGCCGCTGATCTACGTGAACATGGTCGGCGGCCAGGACGAGCTCGTGTTCGATGGCGCCTCGTTCGCGCTCAGCCGCGAGGGCGAGCTCATGAACCAGCTGCCGTTGTTCAAGGAGGCGCTGGGGATCGTGACCATCGAGAACGGCGACGCGCAGCGCGGCGAGATTGCGCCCGAGCACACGCTCGAGGCCGAGGTCTATGACGCGTTATGCCTGGGCGTGCGCGATTACGTCGGCAAGAACGGTTTTCCGGGAGTGCTGCTCGGCTTGTCGGGCGGGATCGATTCGGCGCTGACGCTGGTGGTCGCCGTCGACGCGCTGGGCGCCGGCAAGGTGCGCGCGGTGATGATGCCGTCGCAGTACACCGCAAGCATCAGCCGCGAGGACGCCCGCGCGCAGGCCGAAGCGCTCAAGGTGCGCTACACCGAAATCGCGATCAAGCCGGTATTCGACACCTTTCTGTCCGCGCTGGCGAAGGAGTTCGAGGGGCTGGCGCAGGACACCACCGAGGAGAATCTGCAGTCACGCATCCGCGGCACGTTGCTGATGGCGTTGTCGAACAAGGGGGGCTCGATCGTGCTCACCACCGGCAACAAGAGCGAAATGGGAACCGGCTATGCGACGCTCTATGGCGACATGGCGGGAGGCTTCGGCGTGTTGAAGGATATCAGCAAGATGATGGTCTACCGTCTGGCCAACTACCGCAACGGCATTTCCCCGGTAATCCCGCAGCGCGTGATTACGCGCCCGCCCTCGGCCGAGTTGCGGCCGAACCAGGTGGACCAGGACAGCCTGCCCCCCTATGAGGTGCTGGATGCGATCATGGAGGCCTATGTCGAGCACAATCGCGGGCCGCGCGAAATCGAGGCGGCGGGATTCGCCCGCAAGGACATCGAGCGGGTGATCCACCTGCTGCGGATCAGCGAATACAAGCGGCGCCAGGCGCCGATCGGTATCCGCATCACCCCGCGCGGCTTCGGCAAGGACTGGCGCTACCCGATTACCAACAAGTACCGCCATCAGGGGTAACGAGGGGTGATTTATCTCGTTGCCGCCAGGCCTTATACTATGCCCTGAAACCGGCCGCAACGCGCAGCCGGTCGTGAGGAGGCAGAGAGGGTTTAATGAAAAAAATCGAAGCGATATTCAAGCCGTTCAAGCTGGACGAGGTGCGCGAAGCGCTTTCCGAAATCGGTGTCAGCGGCCTGACCGTGACCGAAGTCAAGGGTTTCGGGCGCCAAAAGGGCCATACGGAGCTGTACCGCGGGGCCGAGTACGTGGTGGATTTCCTGCCCAAGGTGAAAATCGAAGTCGTGGTCCCGGAGAACATGCTTGAGCGGGCCGTCGATGCCATCGTCAAGTCGGCGCGCACCGGCAAGATCGGCGATGGCAAGATCTTCATCACCAGCGTCGAACAGGTGATCCGGATCCGTACTGGAGAAACTGACGAGGCAGCGATTTAAGTAACGCTCTTCAACAGCACCATCACCGCGCCGCTGCCGCCGTCAACCTGACGCGCCTGGCAGAACGCGAGCACCTCGTTGCGCTGGATCAGCCAGTTTGCGACTTTGGTTTTCAGCACCGGCTCGCGGTTTTTCGAGCGCAATCCCTTGCCGTGAACGATGCGCACGCAGCGCGCGCCGTTGCGCACACAGGCGTTGAGAAACTCCACCAGCAGCGCGCGTGCCTCGAGCGAAGTCAGCCCGTGCAGGTCCAGTTCGTCCTGGGTTACCCAGTGGCCGCGGCGCAGCTTCCTGAGGATCTGGCGCGAGAGACCGTTGCGCAGGTATACCAGTTCCTCGCCGGTCTCCGTTCCGATGTCCCAGGAGATATGATCGCTCAGGCTGTCCGCCAGCGCGGCGCGCTCGTCGCGCAGCCGTTGCTCCGGAATGGGTTTGCGTTTGGGACGCGCGTGAACCACCCGTCCGTGAGCGGGCAGGGGAACAACTTCCGCCAGCAGTTCCTGAAGCAGCGCGGTGTCGTCACCGGCCAGCCCGGCGGGGCGTTTTTTCATGGCATGGCTCCCGGCGTCGCACCCATCGCCACGCGAGACTAGGGCGCGAGCGACTCGAGAAATTTCTGCGCGTCGAGGGCCGCCATGCATCCGCTGCCGGCGCTGGTTACCGCCTGGCGATAGACGTGGTCCTGCACGTCGCCGGCCGCGAACACACCCGGCACGCTGGTGGCAGTGGCGCCGCCGTCCAGCCCGCACTTGGTAATGATGTAGCCATTCTTCATCTCCAGCTGGCCGGCAAAAATTTCCGTGTTGGGGCGGTGGCCGATCGCGATGAATACCCCCTGCAGCTGCTTGTCTGTCGTCGCGCCGGTCCTGGCGTTTTTTACGCGCATGCCGGTGACGCCGGAATTGTCGCCGAGCACCTCGTCCAGCACGTGGTCCCACAACACGGCTGCTTTTCCAGCGGTAACCTTCTCGTTGAGCTTGTCGACCAGGATCGCTTCGGCGCGGAATTTGTCGCGGCGGTGCACCACCGTGACGTGCCGCGCGATGTTGGACAGATACAGCGCTTCCTCGACCGCGGTATTGCCGCCCCCGATGACGGCGACGTCCTGGTCCTTGTAGAAAAAACCGTCGCACGTCGCGCAGCCCGAAACCCCGCGTCCCATGAACGCCTGCTCGGACGGCAGGCCGAGATACATTGCCGAGGCGCCGGTGGCGACAATCAGCGCGTCGCAGGTGTAGGTGGCATTGTCGCCGCTGAGCGCGAGCGGCCTGGCGTCGAGCTTCGCCGTATGAATATGATCGAAAATGATCTCGGTCTTGAAGCGCTCGGCGTGTTTCAGGAAGCGCTCCATCAGTTCCGGCCCCTGCACCCCCATCGCATCGGCGGGCCAGTTGTCGACGTCCGTGGTGGTCATCAGCTGCCCACCCTGGGCGAGCCCGGTCACCAGCACCGGCTTGAGATTGGCGCGCGCCGCATAAATGGCCGCTGTGTAGCCGGCGGGACCCGAACCGAGTATCAGAAGGGGACAATGCTTGATTGGTTTCGACATGGATTTGAACCGGAGAATTAATGACGTTGCAAAAACGCAACATTCTGGCAGCGAATGCGCTGAATGTCGAGTTGGGCAACAACTTTAATATTCATTTTTAATCCCTTGGTATAAAATAACAATAGTGTTTTTATGCCCACTGAGTTTATGACCAAATGAAAGGAAACTGATCGGTGAACCCTCAGATCCTGAAAACAGTGCGTTTGTTTTCGTCGCTGTCCGACGACCAGTTGCGCATGCTGCAACCCTGCCTGCAGCTTCGCAGTTACGCCCGCAGCACCCTCGTCATGCGCGCCGGCGAAGAGACCGATGCGCTGTATATCATCCTGTCCGGCCGCGTCAAGGTCCTGATTCCAGACGAGGAGGGGCACGAAGTCATCCTGGCGTTTATGGGGCCGAACGAATTCTTCGGCGAAATGGGGCTGCTCGACGACCAGCCGCGCTCGGCCAGCGTGGAGACGCTCGAACCCTGCGAAATGCTGCGGTTTTCGAAAACCGGCTTCATCGCCTGCCTCAAGGACAACTTCGATCTTGCCATGATCATCATCCGCAACCTCGTCAAGCGGCTGCGTGACGCCGATCGCAGTATCGAAAGCCTGGCGCTGATCGACGTTTATGGCCGCGTCGCGCGCCTGCTGCTCGACCAGGCAAAGGAGGTCGATGGCCTGTGGACCGTGAAACAGGCGCCGCCGAAACAGGAAATGGCGCGCATGATCGGTGCGTCGCGCGAAATGGTGAGCCGCGTGATGAAAGACCTGCAGCAACGCGGCTATATCCGGACTGAAAAACGCAAGGTTATTCTGCTCGACAAGTTGTCGATGTCAAAGCGCGCGCGTCCGAGCCAGGCGGGCCAGGCCAAACGAACAGGGTTTGCACGATAACAACCCCTGCCGAAAACCCGCTGCCGCCCAAAATCGCATCGCTGGTGCGGGAATCCTGGTGGCTCGCGCTGGTGGCACTCGCGCTGTATCTGGCGCTGATCCTGTTTACCTTCGACAAGGCAGACCCCGGCTGGTCGCATAGCGCAAGTGTCGAGCGGGTCGTGAACTCGGGCGGCCGCTTCGGCGCGTGGTTCGCTGATGTTCTGCTCTACCTGTTCGGATTATCCGCGTGGTGGTGGGTGGCATTGTGCGCTTTCATCGTGCGCTGGAGCTTTCGCCGCATCGAGCATGTGGCACCGGCCGACCGCCGCTCGTACTTCGTCGCCGCCATCGGTTTCGCCATTCTGCTGGTGGCAAGCGCCAGCCTGGAGGCGATGCGGTTCTACAGCCTGAAGGCGACCCTGCCGCTCGCCCCCGGCGGAATACTCGGCACTGCAACCAGCGGCTTGTTGTCCAATGCGCTCGGTTTCACGGGTGCAACGCTCGCGCTCCTCGCGATGATCGCGATTGGGCTGAGCCTGTTTACCGGAATATCGTGGATTGCTTTTCTTGAGCGCCTGGGCGGCTGGCTTGAGGAGGTTTATCAGCGCACCCGGCAGAGCTGGACGGATCGGCAGGACCGGCGCGCCGGCGCGGCGGCGGTCATCGAGCGCGGGGAAGTGGTCGAAGAGAGCAAGAAAAAGTTCGAAATCCACGAGCCGCTGCGCATCGAGCCGCCGGCGCTGCAGATACCGAAATCGCCGCGCGTCGAGCGCGAGAAACAGGTGCCGCTGTTCGAGAACCTGCCCGATTCGCCGCTGCCGCCGTTGAAACTGCTCGACGAGCCGGAACAGGCGCTCGAGGCGATCAGCAGTGATACGCTTGAATTCACTTCGCGCCTGATCGAGAAAAAACTGCTCGACTTCGGCGTCGAAGTGCGGGTCGTGGCCGCTTACCCGGGCCCGGTCATCACGCGCTACGAGGTCGAGCCCGCCGTCGGCGTCAAAGGCAGCCAGATCGTCAATCTGGTGCGGGACCTGGCGCGCGCGCTGTCGGTGGTCAGCATCCGCGTCGTGGAGACCATACCCGGCAAGAGCTGCATGGGACTCGAGATCCCGAATCCCGAACGCCAGATGGTGCATCTGTCGGAAATCCTGAGTTCGCAGATTTACGCCGACATGCATTCGCCGCTCACGCTCGCGCTCGGCAAGGACATCGCGGGCAATCCGGTCGTCGTCGACCTTGCGCGCATGCCGCACCTGCTGGTCGCCGGCACCACCGGCTCCGGCAAGTCCGTCGCAATCAATGCCATGATCCTGAGCCTGCTCTACAAGTCGCCGCCCGCGCAATGCCGGCTGATACTGGTCGACCCGAAAATGCTCGAGCTCTCGGTATATGAAGGCATACCGCATCTGCTGACGCCGGTCGTGACCGACATGCGCCAGGCTGCCAACGCGCTCAACTGGTGCGTCGGGGAAATGGATCGCCGCTACAAGCTGATGTCGGCGCTCGGCGTGCGCAACATGGCAGGCTTCAACCAGAAGGTGCGCGATGCCGCGAAAGCCGGGAATCCGATCCCGAATCCGCTCACGTTAACGGCCGAGGATCCCGAACCGTTGCACGAAATGTCGCTGATCGTGGTCATCATCGACGAGCTCGCCGACCTGATGATGGTGGTCGGCAAGAAGGTCGAGGAACTGATCGCGCGCCTCGCGCAAAAAGCGCGTGCGGCCGGCATCCACCTTATACTTGCGACGCAACGCCCGTCGGTCGACGTGATCACCGGCCTGATCAAGGCCAACATCCCGACGCGGATCGCGTTCCAGGTATCGGCGCGCGTCGACTCCCGTACCATTCTCGACCAGATGGGCGCGGAAGCCCTGCTGGGGCAGGGTGACATGCTGTATCTGCCCCCGGGAACGGGTATTCCCCAACGCGTGCACGGCGCTTTCGTCGCGGATCACGAGGTCCACAAGGTGGTGGGCTACCTCAAGAACCTGGCGCAACCGCAATATGTGGAGGCGGTGCTGGAAGATCCGGAAACCAATGGCGACGGCATGATGGCACCGGAAGGCGACGCCGAGGCCGATCCGCTTTACGATCAGGCCGTCGAGATCGTGCTCAAGACGCGGCGCGCCTCGATTTCGCTGGTGCAGCGCCATCTGCGCATCGGCTACAATCGCGCGGCGCGGCTGATCGAGCAGATGGAGCGCGCGGGCCTGGTGTCGAACATGCAGTCGAACGGCAACCGCGAAGTGCTGGTGCCGGCCTCTGCGTCCGAACAATGATTGACTTTACATCGCGGCGCGATACATCCGCGCCCTACGGGGACTTCCGATGCGACTGATGCTCACCGCATGGCTCATTTTCTCCAGCGCGCTCGCCGGCGCGGCGGGACTCGACATGCTCAGGGTTTTTCTGCAGCAGACGACCACCGGCAAGGCGCACTTCGCGCAGATCATCGTCGACAAGAACCTGAAACAGCTGCAGCAGGCCACCGGCACCATGCACTTCGCGCGCCCCGGCAAGTTCCGCTGGCAATACGACAAGCCGTACGAACAGCTCATCGTCGGCGACGGTTCCAGACTGTGGGTTTATGACAAGGACTTGAACCAGGTCAGCGTCAGGAAACTCGACCAGGCGCTTGGCGACAGTCCCGCGGCGCTGCTCGCCGGCAGCAACGAGATAGAAAAGATTTATAACCTGACGAACCTTGGCAACCAGGAGGGGCTGGACTGGGTCGAGGCGGTGCCGAAATCGAAGGAAAACGCTTTCGAGCGCATCCGCCTGGGCTTTAGCTCGGGCGGGCTCCAGGCGATGGAATTGCGCGACCAGTTCGGTCAGGCGACCGTCATCAAGTTTGCCGAAGTCGAGCGCAATCCGAAACTCGCGCCCGAACTGTTCAAATTTGTCCCGCCGAAAGGCGCGGACGTGATACGTGAATGAGCTGTTCCCGCGCCGGGATCCGGCAGCCCCGCTGGCGGATCTGCTGCGGCCGAAATCGCTCGATGAGGTAGTCGGCCAGCCGCATCTGCTGGGCCCGGGCAAGCCGTTGCGGCTTGCGTTCGAGTCGGGCAAGCCGCATTCGATGATCCTGTGGGGTCCGCCCGGCGTCGGCAAGACCACGCTCGCGCGCTTGATGGCACAAGCGTTCGATGCCGAGTTCATCGCCATTTCAGCGGTTTTTTCCGGCGTCAAGGAGATCCGCGACGCGGTGCAGCGGGCCGAGCTCATGCTGCAGCAAAACGGGCGGCATACCATCCTGTTCGTCGACGAGGTGCACCGTTTCAACAAGGCGCAGCAGGATGCGTTTCTGCCTTATGTCGAGCGGGGGCTGGTGACGTTTGTCGGCGCAACCACCGAAAACCCGTCGTTCGAGGTGAACAGCGCGTTGCTGTCGCGCGCGGCGGTTTACGTGCTGCAGCCGCTATCGGACGCGGACCTTGCCGTGCTGCTCGCGCGCGCGCTCCAGCAGTCCAGCGAGCCGCTGGCGATGGACGAGCGCGCAACCGGGCTGATCATCGGCTACGCCGACGGCGACGCGCGGCGGCTGCTCAACATGGTCGAGCAGATCGAAATCGCCGCCGCGACGCGCGGTGTGCGGCAGATCGATGAAGCGCTGGTGCGCGACACCCTCACGCAGGGTCTCAAGCGCTTTGACAAAGGCGGCGACCAGTTCTACGACCAGATCTCGGCGCTCCATAAATCGGTGCGCGGCTCCTCTCCCGACGCTACGCTGTACTGGATGTGCCGCATGCTCGATGGCGGGGCGGATCCGCTGTACGTCGGCCGCCGGCTGGTGCGCGCGGCGATCGAAGACATCGGGCTCGCCGATCCGCGTGCACTGCGGATCGCACTCGATGCCTGCGAAACCTTTGAGCGCCTGGGGAGTCCGGAAGGGGAACTCGCGCTTGCGGAGGCCGCGCTCTATCTTGCGATCGCGCCGAAAAGCAATGCCGCCTACAGCGCTTACGGCGCCGCGCGCGCACTGATCCGCGACGACAAATCGCGTCCGGTGCCCGAGCACCTGCGCAATGCGCCGACCCGCCTGATGAAGGAGCTCGGTTACGGCCGCGATTACCGCTACGCGCACGCTGAGCCGGACGCGTATGCCGCGGGCGAGAATTATTTTCCGGAGGGCATGTCGCCGCCGCGCCTGTACGAGCCTACCGAACGCGGGCTCGAGGCGAAGATCAAAGCGCGGCTCGACGAGCTGCGCGCGCTCGACGCGCAGGCGCGCCGCAAAAAATAGCGGCGGCCGGGGCGCTGGCCGCGCGAGACGATCTCCGCGATAATAGCTGCAGGACGTAGGATGGGTTGAGGCCGTCAAGGCCGATACCCATCATAGACGAATGCACGATGGGTATCGCTGCGCTCAACCCATCCTACCAACGGAGTAACCGAACCGATGCTCGATATTCAATTATTACGCAGCGACTTGCAAGGCGTCGCCAGGCGCATGGCTGATCGCGGGTTTACGCTCGACGTCGCTGAATTCGAACGCCTGGAGGCAAGCCGCAAGACGGTGCAAATGCAGACCCAGCAACTGCAGGCGAACCGCAACCAGCTCTCGAAACAGGTCGGCCAGGCTAAATCAAGAGGAGAGGACGCTTCAGCGCTGATGGCCGAAGTCACTGCGCAGGCGGACAAGCTGAAAGCGCTCGAGTGCGAGCTCGACGGCATCCAGGGCCAGCTCAATGATTTCCTGACGGGGATTCCGAATCTTGCCCATGCAAGCGTGCCGGCCGGCGGCTCGCCCGAAGAAAACCGGGAAATTCAGCAATGGGGCACTCCGCGCGAGTTCGGTTTCGCGGTCAAGGATCACGTCGACATCGGCGCAGGCCTCAAAGTGCTCGATTTCGACGTGGCAGCCAAGATCGCGAGTTCGCGTTTTGCGCTGATGAAAGGGCAGCTCGCGCGGCTGCATCGCGCAATCGCCCAGTACATGCTCGACGTGCATACGCAGGAACACGGCTACACTGAAGTTTACGCGCCGTACCTCGTCAACGCTGCAAGCATGTTCGGGACCGGGCAGTTGCCGAAATTCGAAGCGGATCTGTTTAGCGTGCCGCGCAGCGACGGCGAGAAGATGTACCTGATCCCGACTGCCGAAGTGCCGGTCACCAACATCGTGCGCGATACGATCGTCGCGCTCGCCGATCTGCCGTTGAAGTTCGTCTGTCACACCCCGTGCTTTCGCTCGGAGGCCGGATCGTACGGCAAGGACACGCGCGGCATGATCCGCCAGCACCAGTTCGACAAGGTCGAGCTGGTGCAGATCGTGCATCCGTCGCAATCCTACGATCGGCTCGAAGAATTGACCGGGCATGCCGAAGCCATACTGAAGCGCCTCGAGCTGCCGTACCGGGTCGTCATGCTGTGCACCGGCGATATGGGATTTTCATCGGCCAAGACCTACGACATCGAGGTCTGGCTGCCGGCGCAGAACACTTACCGTGAGATTTCGTCGTGCAGCAACTTCGAGGCGTTCCAGGCGCGCCGCATGCAGGCGCGTTTTCGCAACGAAAAGGGCAAACCCGAGCTCGTGCATACGCTCAACGGCTCCGGTCTCGCCGTTGGTCGCACGCTGGTCGCAATCATGGAAAACTATCAACGCGCAGACGGCGGCGTGGAGATTCCGGCCGTCCTGCAGCCCTACATGGGCGGACTGAAGGCCATCGAGCCTGCGCGTTGACACCACGCCCACGAATCGCGACCCCCGTACCACGGTTTTTACGAGTCTGCTAAAATACGCGCCTCCGGAGAGGTGCCAGAGCGGTTGAACGGGCCGGTCTCGAAAACCGGAATACGCGCAAGCGTATCGTGGGTTCGAATCCCACCCTCTCCGCCAGTCCGCATACCTGACTGCTGTATTCAGCCGCAGGTCTGGCTTCAGCGCTTCCACCATGCAGGCAGGGAATTTACGGCAGAGCAGGGTTCGCGGTAGACTGCACCTGCTTAAGACTCTGTTCGTATTCAGGATAAGAAGCGCAATGAACGAAACCAAAGCCGATATGTACGGAAGCTATCTCGCGGTGTTCAGTTTCGCCGTTGTCATGGTCGTTCTGCCGTTGTTTTTCGATTCGAGGGTGGGTTCAGTGCTGTGGGCGTTGGTGGCATGGCAGATATACAAGCGCGACAAGTCGACTCTTGTCAGTACCCTGACGCTGCTTTTCTGGTTCATCGTTATTGGCGTCATCGTCAGTATGGCCTGGCTGCTCCTGGGGCCCCCCAATTTGAACCTGAGGCAGTTTGTGGAAGCGGAAGGTCCTCTCCTGGCGATTTCGGCAGGGTTGCTCTGGTGGATGCACTCCTTTTTTGAGAAATCGCCTACGGCGGCAGATATTTTTAATCCTGTGGTGGCGCAGGCGCCCGCGAGCCCTGGCATCGCAGCGGTTGAAAATCCTGCTCCACCGCCTGCTGCCAACGTAGTTGCGGCCCAGGTTCCCGCGGGTGCGGAAATCGCAACCGTTGAAACCGCTGCCCCGAGGCGAACAGCGGGAAATGTTTTTGGCCGCGTATTTTCCCGCGCGAGACAGGTGGCATCCTGGCGGCGGCGTCCCCGGCAGCGTGCGTCCGCAGGCGATCCCCCCGCATCATTGAGTGAGACCGCGCCCACGCCTCCTTTGAGTGAGACCGCGCCCACGCCTCCTTTGAGTGAGACCGCGCCCGCGCCTCCCGCGGTTCCAAAGCAAAACGCAGCGTTGGTCGAAAGCAAAGCTGCTGAAACTGCATTCTTGCCTCCCGCGGTTTCAAAACAGGTTGTGGCTGTGCCGGGCATTAGAGCCGAGCCAAGTGTTTCCCCGACAACGGTTGCTCCGGAAAGCCAAGATACGATTCCGCCACGCACGATTATCGATGACGAACGTATCTACGCCAAGGTAGCCAACGAGCTGGAAACAGGCGGCATGGCCAAGGGCCTCTGGACTCGCCTATACGCGGAGTGCGACGGGGATGAAAAGCGCACCAAAGTACTCTATATCAGGCAGCGGGCCGAACGGCTTATTGCTGCTGAGCGCGCGCGGCGACTCAAATAGTATCGGTGAATGCGGCGGCTGATTTGCGTGCTCGTTGAACCGTAACGCGACTCGCGGCGCGCTTTTTCGCGCAATCGCGACTCGCGATCGACAGGAGAAGACATCAAATGCGGCTTTATCGGTTCGGCAAACTCGGCAGCCTGGATGCGCTGCAACTGCAGGAGGCGGAGGTTCCCCGGCCGGGGCCCGGCCAGGTGGTCGTGCGCATCCGCGCCTGCTCGCTCAATCACCGCGACCTCAATATCGTGTCCGGCAACTACACCAGCGTTGCGATCAGGCCGGAAGCAATTCCGCTTTCCGATGGGGCGGGTGAGGTTACCGCAGTCGGTCAGGATGTCACGCGCTGGAAAGTGGGCGACCGGGTCGCGCCGATCTTCACTCAACGCTGGCTGGGCGGGGAATTGGTGCCCGAATACCTGCCCTCGGCGCTGGGCGGGCCGACTGATGGCGTGCTCGCCGAATACGTCGTGCTGAGCGCCGAAGGACTGGTGCGGATTCCTTCGCATTTGAGCTTTGAACAGGCGGCAACGTTGCCGTGTGCCGCGGTCACCGCGTGGCACGCGGCGCTGGTGAAGGGGAAGCTCAAGCCGGGTGACACGGTGGTTACCCTCGGCACCGGCGGAGTATCGCTGTTCAGCGCGCAGTTCGCGTTGATGACCGGCGCGCGCGTCATTGCCACCACTGGCAGCGATGACAAGGCCGCAAGGCTGCGCGAGCTTGGCGTGAGCGAAGTGATCAATTACCGTACGACGCCTGACTGGGACGTGCGCGTACGCGAACTCACCGGCGGGCGCGGCGCGGACCTCGTGGTCGAGGTCGGAGGCCCCGGATCGGTCGCCCGCTCGATCGCTGCCATCCGCTACTGCGGTCACGTCAGCGTGGTCGGCAATCTCGCCGGCAAAGCGACCATCGACCCCGGCGCCCTTTTTGCCAAGCGTGCCTCGATGTGCGGCATCCAGGTCGGCAGCCGCGACATGTTCGAGGCGATGAATCGGGCGATCGAAGTCGCCAGGCTCGAGCCGCTGATCGACCGCGTGTTCGATTTCATGGAAGCCCGCGCCGCCTACGAATACCTGGCGGGCGGCAAGCATTTCGGCAAGGTGGTGATCCGGGTGTCGTAGCTGAAAGTAAAACACCATGAAGTCGCAGTTCTTTGAAGTCGATGGCGTGCGGGTGTCGCGGCTGGAGGATTTGCGGCTCGTGACCGGGAGCGGCGAATACGCCTCCGACTGGAATATGCCCGGGCAGTTGTATGGATATTTCCTGCGATCCGATCGCGCGCATGCCCGCATCGTTGCGCTTCACGTGAAGGCCGCCCGCGAGCATCCAGGCGTGCACGCGATACTCACCGGCGAAGATGCCGTGCGTGCCGGTTACGTGCAGCCGGTCAGCTTTTTCAACCTGACCGGAAAAAACGGCATGCGCGCGCGCGTGCCGCAATGGCCGGTTCTCGCTCACGGCCGAGTACGGTTTGTCGGCGAACCGGTGGCGTTCGTCGTTGCCGAGTCAGTCCACGTTGCGCAGGATGTGGGTGCGCTGATAGAGATCGATTACGAAGAGCTGCCAGTCGTTATCGACAGTGAAGAAGCGCTTGCGCCGGCGGCGCCGCAGCTCCATGAAAACGTGCCGGGCAACATGCCCTTCGAATGCGAGGCGGGAGACGCGGCTGCGGTCGCAGCGCAGTTTGCCGCGGCGTCACATGTGACCCGCCTGCGGCTCACGAGCACGCGGGTCGTGCCAAGCCCCATGGAGCCACGCGCATGCCTCGCCGCATTCGATGAGCGCACCGGGCGCTATACCGTGCACGCCTGCGTGCAGGGCGCGAACATGCTGCGCATGCAACTGGCGGCGTATACCAAGGTGCCGGAGGACAGGATCGAGGTCATCGCGCGCGACGTGGGCGGGGGGTTTGGCTGTCGCAGCATGGGATATCCGGAATACTGCGCGGCGATGATGGCAGCAAGGGCAACGGGGCGGCCGGTGAAATGGATCTCGACTCGCTCAGAGGCTTTTCTGTCGGACAACCACGGCCGCGCCAGCGTGATCGATGGCGAGCTTGCGCTCGATGCGAACGGGAAATTTCTCGCGCTGCGATTCGACTGGATCGCAGACGTCGGTGCGTACATGACTCCGCCCGGAGCCGTGGCGACGATACGCAATCCGATCAACTGCCTGACGGGAGCCTACCGGATACCGGCGCTGTACGGCCGCTGGCGGGTCGCGCTGACGAACGCTGCGCCCATCGGCAATTATCGCGGCGCCGGGCGACCCGATATCGCGTACGCAGTCGAACGGCTGGTGGACGAGGCGGCGGCCGAATTGCGCATCGACCGAGTCGAGTTGCGCAGGCGCAACTTCATACCGCTGGAGGCGTTTCCGTATAAAGCGCCTACCGGTTCGGTCTACGAAATCGCCGACTTTTCCGGAATGCTGAAAAAAGCGCTCGCGCTGGCAGACTGGAGCGGGTATCCCGTGCGCCAGGCGGCATCCGGGAAAGCAGGCAAACTGCGCGGCCGCGGCATTGCGACGGTGATTGAAAACACGAATGCCGGGATGCTCAACCGCGACCAGATTGCGTTGGAAGTGGATCGGGAAGGGCGCGTTACCGTGCACTCAGTCCCGCATTCGCAGGGGCAAGGCCACGAGACGACGCTCGCCATGCTGGTGGCGAAAGCGCTTGAAATTCCCGCCGAGCGCGTCACGGTGCGCCAGGGCATCGACGCGCCGCCGCTCGTGGGCAACCACACCGGAGGTTCACGCAATACCGTCGGCCCCGGCTCGATCTGTTACCTGACCGCGCTCAAATTGATCGAAGTGGGGAAGGATCGTGTGGCGGAACGGTTGGGGGTCGAGCCATCGCAAATTCGTTACGCCGCGGGGGAATTTCGCTGCAGCGAACCCGAGCAAGTCATCGCGCTCGGCGAACTGGCCGCCAAGGAAAAGCTCGACATCGTGGGCGAAGGCTCGTTCGGTTCGACCTTTCCGAACGACTGCCACATCGCCGAGGTCGAGATCGATCCGGATACGGGGCGGACCACGGTCGCGTCCTATGTGACCGTCGATGATTTCGGAGTGGTTGTCAACGATGCCATCGTTGAAGGACAACTTCATGGCGCGGTCATGCAGGGCGCCGGCCAGGTTTTCGGCGAGCACGCGGTATACGAGCGGGACAGCGGACAACTCCTGACCGGCAGCTTCCTCGACTACTACCTGCCGCGCGCGGGTCTGATACGCGATATCCGTATGGAAGAGCATCCCACGGCGTCGCGCGTAAGTCCGCTGGGCGTAAAAGGCATGGGGGAAGCCGGGTGCACGGCTTCTTTGCCGGCGTTGACCAACGCGGTCATGGACGCGTTGCGTCCACTCGGCATCGCGCACCTCGACATGCCGCTGACACCGGCCAAGATCTGGTCTGCGATACATCGCAGCAGAGAAAGTTGATTTCAACAAACCGCTTCGCGAAAGAATCTATGGGCGTGGAACAGCAACTGGTTCGCCATCTGGTCGGGTGCCGTTTTGAGGACATTCCGCCGGCGACGATCGAGAAACAAAAAGCACTTTTCGCCGATACTCTGGGTGTGGCGGTTGGGGGCATACGGGCATCCGGCGTCCAGGCCATGATCGAGGTCATTCTCGAAACCGGCGGGCGGCCCGAGTCGACGCTGCTTGGCCAGCAAGACAAAGTGCCGTCTTTCCTCGCCGCGATGGGTAATTCCTTCATGGCCCATGCGCTCGATTTCGACGACATGCACGAGGACGCCGGCATCCACGCCAATGTCTGCGTAGTCCCCGCGGCGCTTGCGGTCGCGGAGAAGTTGGGCGGAGTGCGGGGCGATGCGCTGCTGACGGCAGTCATCTGCGGAGTGGATCTCGCCTGCCGCATGGGTGTATCGATACCGCTGTTGCGGGGCTGGCACGCAACCGCGACGTTGGGGGTTTTCGGCGCCGCCGCCGCGGCGTGCAAAATACTCACTCTCGATGAGGCAAAGACCGCGAGCGCTCTCGGTATCGCGTACAGCCAGGCAGCGGGCAACCGGCAGGCCCGGCTCGAGGGCACCATGACCAAGAGAGTCCAGGTAGCGCTGGCGGCAAAATCCGGCGTTCTGGCGGCGTTGCTTGCGCAAAAGGGCTTGACCGGTCCGATGCGTATCATCGAGGGCGATTGGGGAATGCTGAACCTCTATGCTGACCGCGACCAGAAGGAACGCAGAAATAGTGCGTCAGCGGCGCTGGTGAAAGATCTCGGCAAACGTTTCATGGGGGATGAGCTGAGCGTCAAGCCGTATCCGTGCTGCAAAGCCACCCATACTGTTATCCACAATGTGCTGGCGTTGCAGAAGACGCACCAGTTGCGAGCGGAAGACGTGGAGGAGGTCACGGTATCGGTATCGAACGGCGCTTACCAGACCGTCGGGCGTCCGTTCGAGATCAGGACCGAACCCCAGGTCGATGCGCAGTTCAGCATTGCCTATACCGTTGCATCCGCGCTGCTGGCCGGCAAAGTGGGGCTCGACGATTTCAGGGAAGAAACGATAAGGGATCCGCGTCGCATGGCGCTCGCGAAGCGCGTGAAGGTGGTGGTGGACCCGGCGCTTCGGGAGCCGTCAACCACCGTGGTGAATCTCGCGTCCACGGTCGAGATCAAGGCGAGGAACGGGAATTACGTTGCGACGGCGGCCACGGCTAAAGGCCATGCTGATAACCCGCTGACCGCGGACGAGCAGTTCTCCAAGTTCCTTGAATGCTTCCGCTTCGGTCTGCGTGAATCCGCTTCCACCGGGCGGGTGCGCAGCATCTTCGATACCTTGATGAGCATGGAAAAGATCGAGGATGCGGAACAGATAACCCGACTTCTGGAATGCGAAAAATGATCCTTGGGCAGATCGTCGTCGAACGCATCGTGGAATCGATCTGCACCGAGTTCGATCCATTGAGCTTTTTCCCGGGAACCACGCCGGATGATTGGGCGCAGCACCGGGAATGGATGTTGCAGCAGCCCCAGGCGCTGGAACCGGTCACCGGCAACCTCGTCCTGTCGATCCAGGCGTTTCTGGTGCGCACGCGCCATCACACGATACTCATCGATACCTGCGTAGGGAACCACAAACCCCGTCCACTCCGTCCGTTCTGGAACCTGCAAAGGCTCAATACGTTTCTGCCGCGTCTCGCCGCCACGGGCGTGTCCCCGGAGAGCGTCGATTACGTGATGTGCACGCACCTGCACGGGGACCACGTCGGGTGGAACACGCAGCTGCGCGACGGCCGCTGGGTGCCGACGTTCGCCAATGCGCGCTACATTTTCGGCCTCCAGGAATGGGAGTCGCTGCAGGCGCTGCACCGCACGGTCCCGCAACCGCACCTCGTCGACAGCGTCCTGCCCGTCATCGAGGCAGGTCAGGCGCAACTCGTCAGTAACGACTTCGCGCTCGACGACGAGGTATGGCTTGAGCTTACCCCGGGGCACACGCCGGGCCACGTCAGCATCCATCTGGCTTCGCAGGGTGCCGAAGCGGTCATCACCGGCGATTGTCTTCACAGCCCGGTGCAGTGCCTTGAACCCGCATGGATCATGCGGGCGGACTCCGACCCTGAGCTGGCGAAGACAACGCGGTTGAATTTCCTGGAACGCTACAGCGACAGCAAGGTGCTGGTATGCGCGAGCCATTTCCCGCAGCCGTCGTTCGGCCGCGTGGCCCGGCTCGACAAAGCCTTCGCGTTCACTTACGACGCAGCATAGTCTGCCTGCCCGTCACAACTTGAACTTTTCTCGAACCCGCTGCAGCAGCTCCGGGCTGCTGCGCAGAGAAGGCGGGAACTCGTCCTTCCAGTGGTAGGGCTTGCAGGCACAGACCAGCGCTTTCGAGGCGGTGATTTCTCCACGCGCCCGCTTTTCCGGAGACAACAGCGGGTCGGAGCGCATTCCCCAACAGCCGTCGATGACGTTGATGGCTGTCGCGGGGTCGCAGCGCGTGCCCAGCGCCCACAGCACCTCGCCGATGTTGGATGGATCGATGTCCTCGTCCACGACGATGACCCAGCGGTTCAGCCGGTCATTGGCGCTGCTGGCCGCGATCGCCACTTGCATGGCATGCCCCGGGTACATCTGTTTGATCGAGACGATGATCATGATCCCGCTTCTGGCTTCGCTCGAGATCCACACCCCCTGGACACCGGGAACCTGGTTGTCCAGCCTGTCCCAGACCAGCGCCGAGCCGATAATGCAGGCGCCGTTGTAGAACTCGTGAGCGCCGACATTGATGGGAGCGCCGAAGAGGATCGGGTTGTTCCGGTGCATGATGGACTTCACTTCGAAGATCGGCTCGGGCAGCGCATCGCCGGCGAAGTAGCCGGCCCACTCGCCCATCGGGCCTTCGATTCTCGTTTTGCCGCCCGGCAGCACGATCTCGCCCTCCAGCACGATCTCCGCGGTGGCGGGTATCGGCAGGCCGGTCGTGATGCCTTTGACCGTTTCAATCGGGCGATTGCGCAGCGCGCCGGCGTAACCATACTCGCTGGTTCCCCACGGCACCGCCATCGTGGACGCATACCACAGCAGCGGGTCCTGCCCGCACACCACCGCGACCGGAACCCGCAGGCCGCGCTCCCAGTACTTTCTGCGGATCAGCGCGCCGTGGCGGCGGTCCACGATGTGAACGGTCGCGACGTTACGGTCGAACGCCTGCACCCGGTAGCAGCCCAGATTCACGCAACCATCATCGGGGTCCCTCAGGATGACCATGCCGCCGGTCCCGATGTAGCGGCCCCCGTCCAGCTCGTGCCATTTGGGGACCGGGAACTTGAAGATGTCGACGTCCTTGCCGGTGAGCACATTTTCCATCACCGGTCCGGTGCTGACTTCGACGGGCGCAATCGGGGCGGTAATCCCGCTGAGCTTCTTGCGCAGGGCCCTGACCATCTCGATCTTGCTCGCCTCGTGCGGCAGTCCGAGCGCCAGCGCCACGCGGCGCGGTGTATTGACGACGTTGGAAATTACCCGGTAGCCGGGAGCGTAGCCTTTGATCCTGTCGAACATCAGCAGCGGGTTGTCGGGGACCATGCACTGCAGCTCGGTGATGGCGCCAATCTCCAGGTCCCAGTCGGCGCCTTCGTATGCCTGGCAACGGTCCACCTGCTTGACCAGTTCCAGGTATTCCCTGAGATCATTGAATCCTGCCGTCGACATCGTGCCGCTCCCTTACAATGGATTATGAACCGGCGCGGGAACCAACAATTCGCCCGGGGAAAAACGAGCGTAAGGACACCATGAGACACTGTCAAGTGAGTTAACATTGGAGTTATCATCCAAAGTCGCGGATGCGGCCGATGGAATCCTGAAAGCGGAGGTGGCATGATGGGGGCGTCACAGTGGAAAGCATTCCGGTTGTGTGCGGGAATCCTCGCATGCATCAACCTGCCGGTGGGCGGATCGCTCGCGCAGGAATATCCGGTCAAGACGATTCGCCTGGTGGTAGGATTTTCCCCTGGCGGCATCAGCGACGTCCTGGCGCGCCTGGTCGCGCAGAAGGTATCCGGACCCCTGGGCCAGCAGATGATCGTCGAAAACCGTCCCGGCGCCAGCGGAATAATCGCCAACGAGCGGGTTGCCAAGGCGCCTCCGGACGGCTACACCCTGCTCATCATCGGGGGCAGTTCGACTATTCTGCCGGCGTTGCGCGCCAAATTGCCGTATGACCTGGAGCGGGATTTGGCGCCGGTGTCGCTGCTGGCGATCTCGCCGTTCGTGCTCGTGGTTCATCCATCGGTGCCGGCGCGCAACGTGAAGGAGCTGATTGCGATTGCAAAATCATCGCAACACCAACTGAGTTACGCGACCGTCGGTATCGGCAGCCCGCCGCATCTGATGACCGAGCTTCTCAAATCGATGGCGAAGGTGGATATCCTCCCGGTGCCATACAAGGGCGGCGGGGATGCTATCGTCGCGCTCGCGTCCGGTCAGATCGACATGTATATCTCCAGCGTCCCGTCGCTGCTCCCGCTCCTCGATGCGGGCAAAATCAGATTGCTGGCGGTGACCAGTGCCAAACGGTTATCCACGTTTCCGTCCTTGCCGACGATCGGTGAGTCGGGATTGCCCGGCTACGATTACGCTAACTGGACTGGAGTGGTTGCACCCGCGGGCACGCCGAAAGACATCATCGCGCGGCTCAACGCGGAACTTGGCAAGGTAATCAACACCGCCGAAATTACCGAAACGCTTACCAAGGATATGGGCATGGTACCGGAGACAAGCACGCCGGAACAACTCGCGGCGTTCATGCGACAGATGCTCCAGAAGAATGCCGCAATTATCAAGTTAATCGGGTTGAAACCCCAATAGCGCCGCGGTGCCTGGCAAATTATTTCGTTGAGATCTCGTGGATCACCAGTGACTGGGACGCAGTGAGCCTCACCATGAACCTGCCCGCCGCCGGTGCGGCCGCGACTGAGCGGGATGCGCGGCGCACCGCGCTCATCACAGCGACGGGAATCGTCAAGATCTATCCGACGGTGTCAGGTGAGCCGGTGCTCGCGCTCGATCAGGTAAACCTTGCCGTCGCGGATGGCGAATTCGTCTGTCTGGTCGGCCCCTCGGGTTGCGGCAAAAGCACGCTGTTGCGTCTGCTCGCCGGCCTGGACCGGGCCGATGCCGGGCATTTCTCGCTGGCCGGGCGGCCGATCGACGGCCCTTCGTCCGAAGTCGGTGTCGTATTCCAACAGGCGACACTGCTGCCGTGGTTCACGATCTGGCAGAACGTGACGTTGCCCGTACGGGTCGGCGGCCGTACGCTGGCTGGTCGCGAGGCGGCGATCCGCGAACTCATCCGCATCGCCGGACTGCAGGGTTTCGAGAACAAGTTTCCCTATGAGCTCTCCGGCGGCATGCAGCAGCGCGTCGCGATCGTGCGGGCGCTTGCGTGCGATCCGAAGCTCCTGCTGCTGGACGAGCCGTTCGGATCGCTCGATGCGCTCACGCGTGAAAAAATGAATGCCGAGCTGCAGCGCATCTGGCTGGCCAGCCGCAAGACCGTCGTTCTGATCACGCACTCGATCGACGAAGCGGTGTTTCTGGGCGACCGCGTGGTGGTGATGTCGCCGCGTCCGGGCCGCATCATTCGCGATCTCGCGGTGAAGCTGCCGCGGCCGCGGCTGCCCGCCGAGACCTTCGGCCATCCCGAACACATCGCGCTGGCCCGTGAAATTCGCGGTCTGCTCGAAGGCGGAGACGCGCCGTGACCGATATCCCGCACGAGCCCACCGCTTTCGATCTGATTGCCGCGTCGGCGGTTCACGCGCACGCGCGCCGGCGGCGCGAGCGCTTCCGTAATATCGGCATCGGCATTGCCGGCCTGCTCGCGCTATTGGTTCTGTGGAAGCTCGTCGTCGCTGGCCTTGATGTGCCGCCCTATATTCTGCCGGCGCCCGAAGGGGTGTTCATCGCGTTGTGGAGCGGGATCGCGGTTGCACCGGCGAGCCCACTGGGCTTCTATCTGCCGCTGTGGAGCACGCTGTCGAATGCGCTGCTCGGATTTCTGATCGGCGCGAGCCTCGGACTTTTTTTCGGCTCGCTGATGGCCGAATTCCGGCCCGTCGAAACCGCGCTGATGCCCTATGCTTTCGCGCTGCAAAGCCTGCCGAAGGTGGCGATTGCGCCGCTGATCGTCATCTGGTGCGGCTTCGGCGACGGCTCGAAGGTGGCGATGGCGGCGCTGCTGGCGTTTTTCCCGATGCTGGTCAACACCTTTGCGGGCATGCGCGCGACCGATCTCGAGCGCATCGAACTCATGCAGGTGCTCTCGGCCTCGCGCTTCGAGACCTACCGGCTGGTCAAGCTGCCGTCGGCGGCGCCCTATATCTTCGCCGGTCTCGACATGGGCATCGTCTACGCGCTGCTTGGCACCATCGTCGCCGAGTTTCTCGGCGCGCAGGAGGGCATGGGCGTGGTGATCACGAAAGCGCAGGCGGTGACCGACGTCGCCGGCGTGTTCGCCGTGTTGCTCGTGCTTGGACTCAGCGGCATCGCGCTGCATCTCATCGTTCGCGGGACGCAGCGCTCAGTGATACATTGGACCGATCGCGGACAACTTTGAGGGGGATAAGAACATGATCACTCGGCGGCAATTCGTGCAGGGAATCGGTGCGGCGGGCCTGGTCACGCTGGCGGCTCCGGGGCTGGTGCGGGCGCAGGAGCTGCGCAAGATCCGGATGGGGTTCGGCATCAAATCCATCAATCCGATCATCATCAATATCCTGATCGGCGAGGGCCTCGGTTACAACCGCGAGGAGGGCTTTTCGTTTACGGCCGCCGCGCTCGGCACCAACTCGAACGTGATGATCGCGCTCGACAAGGGCGACCTCGAGTTTGGCGTCGGCACGCCGAGCTTTCAATTCCCGCTCTACGCCAAGAAAGAGTTGCCGCCGATCGTCAATTATTACGAATACACCTACCCGTACAAGTGGGACGTGGCGGTGCAGCCGGGTTCGCCGGTCAAGGGCTATCAGGATCTCAAGGGCAAGAAGATCGGGGTGTCCGATCTCGGCACCACGGACTATCCGGTGACCCGCGCGGTGCTGCGCAATATTGGCGTCGATCCCGACAAGGACGTGCAATGGCTGGCGGTGGGCGCGGGGGTTTCGGCCGGCGTCGCGCTGCAGCGCGGCGTGATCGACGCGCTCGCCTACTTCGACACCGGCTTCGGCCAGATCGAGGCCGCCGGCATCGAGATGCGGATGTTGCCGCGTCCGAAGGAAGTGCCGCTCATCGGCGGCCTCTTCATCAGTGCACGCGCGGATTTTCTGAAGGCGAACCGCGCGCTCGCGGTGGGCTTTGCGCGCGCGGTCAACAAGTCCTCCGAGTTCCTGCTGGCCAACCCCGAGGCGGGCGCACGGGTCTTCATCAAGCTCTTCCCGGAAACGGCGCGGCGCGGCGCGAGCGAAGCGGACGCGGTGAAGTCCATTCTGTTCGCGGCGAAGCGGCGCATCCCGCTTTACCGTCCGCCGTATCCGAACACGAAGATGGGCTTCATCCACGAGTCCGAACTGCTGCTGGACGCAAAGTTTCTCGGCCTCGACAGCATCAAGGACATCAAGCCGCTGATGACCAACGAGATGATCGACGATATCAACAACTACGACCGGGCGAAGATCATCGCGCAGGCCAAGGCTTACAAGGCGTAGCCGCGGGCGATGGTAGATTCAGCGGCCATCCGCCTCGCAGCCGACGTGGGCGGCACGTTCACGGACGTGGCGGCTTTCAACGAGACGACCGGCGAACTTGAGCTCGGCAAGACGCTGACCACGCCGTCGCGTCTCGTGTCGGGAATCGAGAGCGGCGTTGCCAGGACCAGCGCCCGTTTCCACAAGGCGCGGTTGTTCCTCCACGGCACCACCGTCGCGATCAACACGATTCTGGAGCGCAGCGGCGCGCGCTGCGCACTGCTGACCACGCAGGGCTTTCGCGATATCTACGAGATCGGCCGCGTCAATCGGCCGGAATCGTACAACCTGTTTTTCAAGCGGCATGTGCCGCTGATCGATCGCGACCTGCGCTTCGAAATCCGCGAGCGCATTGACGCGCAGGGCGCCGTGCTGATCAAGCTCGACGAGGCCGAGGTGCGCAGTGTGGTCGCCGCCGCGGTCGCGCAGGGAGTGGAGGCTATCGCGATCCTGTTTCTGCACTCGTACCGGAATCCGGCGCACGAGCAGCGCGTGAAGGAGCTCATCGAGCGGGAGTTTCCGCAGTTGTTCGTCAGCGCTTCCCACGAACTCAGCCAGGAGTACCGGGAGTTCGAACGCACTTCGACCGCGGCCGCCAACGCCTATGTCGGGCCGCGCGTTCGCCACTATCTTTCCGAAATGGAGACGCACCTCGACGCGGCGGGCTTCGGCGGCACGTTTCTGATCGTGCAGTCGACGGGCGGACTGTTCGATGTCGCCGACGCGCGGCGCTCCTGCATTCGCATGCTGGAATCCGGCCCGGCGGCGGGCGTCATCGGCACCAAGGCGCTGTGCGACAGCATCGGCATGCAAAATGCCATCGCCTTCGATATGGGTGGGACCACCGCCAAGGGCGG
>Ga0082335_1003316_pt1 | contig 26856 bp, 8 predicted proteins | sample Subgrocontami58m_FD_72375 | JGI IMG/M metagenome (GOLD analysis project Ga0082335, IMG submission 72375) | Subsurface groundwater microbial communities from S. Glens Falls, New York, USA - GMW37 contaminated, 5.8 m (SPADES assembly) (version 2) ...
CAACCCCTCCAGCCTGCCTATTTCCAGGCGTAACCTGGCATTCTCTTCCTGCAGAGAGAGTTTTTCAATGGCGTTTTTGGCGATTAACCGAAGCTCATCAATCTCGTATGGTTTTGCAATATAATCGTAAGCGCCCTTTTTCATAGCCTCGACGGCGACCTTTTCGGAGCCGTAGGCAGTGACAATGACCACCATCGGGGGATTCTTCATCGCACCTATCATCTCAAGGGTCTTCATACCATCAAGCTGGGGCATATTGATGTCTAAAAATACTAGCGAAGGATGGTGTGTCTTTATAATCTGTATGGCATCTGTCCCGTCTTTTGCCTCATACACGGTATAGGTATCCTTTTGCAGTATCTTTTTCATGCCGTAGCGTGCGGCTTTTTCGTCATCTACGATTAATATTGATGGTTTTGGCATGGTTTTAAATTAAGACGCAGAATTTTATAGACAACTATTTTCGTAACAGGTTAGTTTTTTTGAAAACATCCATAGTTGAAAATGCCTTTATGAAGCCATGTAGTGGCAATTCATGAATTGCCACTACATTTAATAATTTGCGTTTATCTGTGTCCAATAAAAAAATGATTATCGGATTTACCACCAGTTTTCGTATTACCCGATAACCTGCAAAAATTATCTGTATCTTTTCTTTTTCTCTATCACCACGCCAACGATTCTGTATTCAATGTCCTTGTTAAGCTTAATCACCATTTCAAAAGACGGAATACTTCTGCCATCTTCTATTTTACCGGTAAATAAGGCGCGTTGGGTGAAAATAAACGGCATTTTGAGGATTAACTCAGAAATGATTTTATGATTAAGGAAATGATGCCTGCAATTCCGAAATTAAACATTCATATTAACATACTCATGCGAAAATATTATACCTAAAACCAGTCAAGCGGCAATAAGAAATTTTTGAATACAAACCCCGACGCATCCCACCAAAACAGTGGCGTTCGCCCTGTTAGATATATACTACCCTAACTTAATAAAATTGGAAAAAACCTCATTAGTTTCCCATCGTCTCATCACAGAAGTCTATTATCTAATGGCGCGATGGTATCAAAAAGATCTTGAGGCATATCCTTTGTGTTTCCAGAAGTGTAGTGGGGAGATTCGCCCCGCTAGATATTGTGCTGTTACAGATTGTATTGATATGGCGAAAAAACGTTGTTTTTATTGTAATGTTCATGCTAAATACCCCTATCTAACGGGATGAAAATCATCAGCTTTATCACAGACCAAGAGGGAATACGGCAGATACTGAAACACCTCGGCCTTTGGACACAGCTCCCTACAGAGACCATCCGGCACTAAATCCTCCCCTAAAAACCAGGCGTCCTCGCCTGACATTGTGATGACAAGTGGGGACGATTGTCCTATGTATAAATTCTTCGATGACCTGTCTGCATTCAACGCACAACAGGCAGAGGGTTGGCCCGGTTATGATGAATCCCGTTTTGCGCCAAATTAAACCTTTCCTTGCACTCCTCTACAGGACGTAGGGATGGTCTTATAATTTCACCATCCTTTTTATATTCTCTCTTCTTTGGTGTTCAATTTAATTGTAATCGTCTTCGGTTTTGCTAATGCGTGTCATTTTTATTGGTACTCTAACTACAATATTGTTCACTCCCTGATCTTTTTTGTATTGTTTTTCTTTAATGCATCTCTTTCATTCCAAATCGTTGATGAAATAGTGCCTGCCTGTTACCGGATGGTGTTTCATCAGTTAAGAAAACTATTTATCTTTTTTAATGGATTTTTAATTCTTGGTTTATCCTTTGCTAATTCAAGTTTATACATGTGTTTCTCAAAAGGCCTTTTTGCAATCTTTATTCGTTTTTGCTATAAGATTTTTCGTGGAAAAAGCAATTTCCTATCATCACCTATTTCCGGAGACCCTCTTAGCTAAGGAGAGCATATGAGAAGTCACCCTTACCAAGCGTTAATAACCACCCTCACCCTCGCGCTCTTCGCGATCGTCCTCTACGGTAATTCGCTACGGGCTGATGACCAATGCCCCCTCATGGGGTGGGAGGATGAGACCCTTCCCTTTTACCTAAAGCAAGATAGTCCGTTCCCGACCAGCGACACTGCAAATGATACCAAAAAGACGCCTGCTCGCGATTGTATCTTCCATCAGTGGGCTTGGGAGGGCTTCGTCTGGGCCACCGCACTGGGAAGCAACGGTATTCCCCGCTTCATGGAGCTCTCCACTCCGGAGGAGCTCCTCAGTGGAAGGGGCAATAAGGGGACGCGCCAGCTCAAGCTTGCAGCCCGATCGCTGAGCGTGTCTGGCACTCCTGGGTTTGCCGAAGGTGCGGGGGCGATTGTCGAGGCCGATGGCAACATCTTGGTCGCACCCAATGGCTACCCGGTTTACGCCTCCGTCCACATGAACAAATCCTACTTCGACACCGCGAAGAAGAATCTAATTGTTAACGGCGGATATACCAACCAGCCACCAGATTCGTACTTTGACTTAGGGGCTGCGGTGTTCAAGGCGACGTGGCTAAGACTGGATCCTGAGCAAAAACCACCACTTGGTGCCTACACCACGCAAGCTCGTGTGCCAATTCTGACCGTGTTGAGAACCATGAACAACTTCGCCGTAGTCCCCAGCGGCCAATACGCCACGGCGACAGTCGCGCTGGTAGGCCTGCACGTCGTCGGCTATACGGAAAACCACCCCGAGTTCCTCTGGGCAACTTTCGAGCACCATCTCAACTCCCCCAGGACTGATGACAACTCGTTCACCACGACCGGGATCTGCCCGAAAAACTACACCTTCTATGGGTCGAACACGCCCTACACCCAGGTCAATCAACCAAATCCTCCCCAGCCCGGACAGCCTTACATTCCGCCACAACTGACTTTCGACCTCCAAACCCAGCGCTTTTCCCCAGCCAACAACGTTGTGCTAGAAAACAAGACTGGCGGCGAAAACTTCAGCACCAACGGGCCAGCGAATATCTCGAACGTAAACATGTCCGGCCAGCGGTTCCTCACGGGCTTGAAATCCGCCCAATCGGTGTTCGCCAACTACGACCTTATAGGGACTGTGTGGTTAGAGGCCAATACCTACGTGGGAACATCAAGCGTTGTGCTAAACGTCGGTGCAAGCAACGCAATCGGATCGGTTAACCTGGCCAACTCGACGGCTGAAACCTTTCAGCAATATCCTACCAACGTAACTCAGAGTAATGTCCAGAACTGTTTCATGTGCCACAACCCCAAGACATTAGGAACCGGACACAATCCCGCTCCACGCAGAATCTCGGTCAGCCATGTTCTGGAGGAGGGCTCAAGTTATGCTGTTCCGAACTTGATCATCGTGCCGATCAGTGGTGCTCCAAAAACCCAGGGCTCGCAAAAACGCCATACAGACCAATAATGGCAAATTCCTGAGTGGCTGTTAATGGCGGGGGAATGGGAGAACCAGCCAATCAATACTGACGTAACGGCAATAGGTCCGTGGGAGACTTTCACCCCACCCGGAAAGTGACATGTCTCTCCATCAGTCATATAACTTACCCATAATGTAGCAGGACATGTAAAATTACAAATTTTAGGGTGTAACGATTTTGGAAAAAAATAGTCAATCAGGAAATAAAATTAAAGCTCAAAGCATCTCTATGCCGAACGGCGGAGGCGCCATAAAGGGCATCGGGGAAACTTTTCAACCCAACGCCTTTTCAGGCACAGGCAGCTACTCTATTCCCATTCCATTAACCCCGGCCCGAGGTTTTGAACCGAAACTTAGCCTCAGCTACAGCTCAGGAGGTGGCAATGATGTATTTGGATTGGGTTTTTCTTTATCCATCCCCAAAATATCCAGAAAAACAGATACCGGCATTCCCAAGTATAACGGCGAGGACACATACATTTTAACGGGCGAAGGCGAACTGACGCCGAAATTAGTAGAAAAGAATGGACAATGGGTGCCTGATGAAACCATAAAATCTGATGGCGGCGTTTCCTGGAAAGTCCTGACTTTTTTACCTAGGGAGCAAAGTGGTTTTTCTTTGATTGAACAATGGAGCGACCCGTCTAATCGGGAGTCCTGGTGGAAAGTGACAAGCCGGAGCAATGTAACTGTCCTATACGGTAAGAACAAAAAAGCTCGCATTGCCGATCCAGATGATGAAACGAGAATTTTTGAATGGCTGATTGAGGAATCTGTTGATAGCAAGGGCAACAGGATTCTTTACAATTACAAGCCGGAAGACGGGCAAAATATATTGCCCAAAATCTATGAAGTCAACCGATCCTTTCTGGCCAAGAAGTATATCCAGAGTATTCAATATGGAAATTATGTTCCGGTTGCTTTACCCGAAACCCAACAATTTGCTTTTGAAATAGTCTTCGACTACGGAGAGTACAGTTTAGGCGACCTGAATCAACCCAACAGCGACCCTTACAATCCTGTCCGTGAATGGTGCGAACGAACCGACCCTTTTTCGAGTTACCGTAGCGGTTTCGAGATACGCACATTCCGCCTTTGTCGCAATATCCTTATTTTCCACAGATTTGAAGAGCTGGGCGACAAACCCTGCCTGGTCAAGGCGCTGCAATTTGTCCATGATGAAACCGCTATCTTTTCTTTTTTAAGAGCGGTTACTCAAACCGGCTATCGGATAAATTCAAATGGGAGTTATACATCCCAATCGCTTCCTCCGGTAGAGTTTAAGTATTCACAGTTCACCCCGCCTGAAACCCAAGAGTTTAAGCAATTAGCCGTTAACGAAAATAATACGATCCCCGGCTATCTTGATAGGGCGAACTTTCAACCTATAGATTTAAAGGGCGAGGGATTGCCGGGGATGCTTCTCAGCAATGCAGAAACTACGCTCTACTATGAACCGCTTGGGGATGGTTCTTATCTGCCTCCATCCGTACCTTCATCATTCCCCAACACCAGGAATTTTCAAAATCCAGCCCTTAGTTTACAAAGCTTGGACAGTAATGGGCAATTGGAGCTAGTCGTCAGCACTCCCAACATGGCCGGCTATTTCAGTCAGCAGCATGACGGTTCATGGGCTGCTTTTCGCACTTTCGAGACCATACCTACTGTCCTCGCTAATCCCTACGCTGAAAGTTCGGATCTGGATGGAAACGGCAAAGCAGATCTTCTGGTATTTAATAACCCGGATATGGTTTTCTATCCTTCAGATGGGAAGGCCGGGTACGGCGCTTCCCAAAGAGTTCCGCTACAAGAAGAATTTCCGGCAGCCATTAATTACGGGGAAATAGATTTGGTTACCTTTGCCGATGTATTTGGCGACGGGCTATCGCATAGAGTAAGGATCAGGGACGGCTCGGTGGAAGCTTGGCCATGTTTGGGTTATGGGCGCTTCGGCAAAAAAATGACTTTGGGTAACGCGCCCCATTTCGATTCGACGACAACAATATCGCGGATCTTTCTAGCTGATGTGAACGGTTCCGGCGCTACGGATCTGGTTTTTGCCTATGCCGACCGAGTAGACGTTTTCCTCAATCACAGTGGCAATTCCTTTGCCGATAGGCCCCTTACCATCTATCTGCCTGAAAGCTTTAGCGATATCGATCAAATTCAGTTTTCCGACATTCTTGGCGAAGGAACTTCTGCTATAGTCTTTACCAAAGCAGGCCCAACGATGAGTCATTGGTACTATAACTTTTGCGGAGAAAGAGAAGAAAACGTTCAAGGGAAAAAGGTTCTTAAACCCGCTTTAAAACCCTACTTACTGACAAAAACAAATAACAACCTGGGCGCCACTACAGAAATCTATTACACCAGCTCCACAAAATTTTATCTGGAAGACAAAAAAGCTGGAAGGACTTGGGCTACCCGTCTCCCATTTCCGGTTCAAGTGGTGGAAAGAACCGTGACCTCTGACGAAATTTCAGGCTCCCGCCTAACCAGCGCTTATAAATACCATGACGGTTATTTTGATCCGGTAGAAAGGGAGTTCAGGGGATTCGGTTTTGTGGAAAGTTGGGACACAGAAAACTTTGAAGACTATGAGAAGAGTGTTTCCAACCCTGCCTTTCCCTCAGCAAGATTGAATAAAGAACTCTACGTGCCTCCCGTATATACCAAAACTTGGCATCATACCGGCGCTTATTTTGAAGACGGGGTGATTACCAAGCAATACGATAACGAATACTTTCAGGGCGATAAAGACGCCTATGATTTCCCTGATAGTGTGTTTGTTCCCGCTATATTCCAAAGCGACCCCGAGACCATCCGGCAAGCCTATGTGGCGCTCAAAGGCACGGTCATGCGCCAGGAGGTTTATGCGCTCGACGGTAGCCCTGAACAGGCAAATCCTTACACCGTAAGTGAATCAACTGTTGAAGTAAAGCTTATTCAACCGATGGGGAACCAGCAGTATGCGGTGTTTAAGGTTAACCCCAGAGAAAGCATCTCCTATCATTATGAGCGAAATCCGAATGATCCCAGGGTGCAGCAGGAATTTACGCTGGAAGTCGACCCTCTGTGCGGAGAAACAAAAAAAGCCTGCACGATTTTTCTACCCAGGCGCACCGGTAGCTCACCTGTATACCCTGAGCAAAAACAATTAAAAGCAACAGCCCTATATAACGACTACATCAACACGCCTGATACAGAAAGCTACCGATATAGAGGTGTCCCCTATCAAACCCAGGAGTTTGAAATATTCGGGCTCGATTTAAACGGCAAACATTATTTTTCTTTCGCCGATGTATTTCCGGTTAAAGCTGCGCTCGACAATCCGCTCCCTTACCAAACGGCAACAACTCCGGGGCTATTGCAGGCTCAACAATTAACTTGGAACAAGAGCTTTTTCTGGAATGAAGATCAAACGGGTGCTTTGGGGCTGAGCCTGATTTCATCTCACGCTTTACCGCACCATAACGAAACCGCGGTTTTTACCAAAGAATTTATTTCCGAAGTATTTGGACAGCCACTTAGCGATGACACCATTCAATCTTACGGGGGGTATTTCTTTGATGCGAAAAGCGGCTACTGGTGGAATAAAGGACTTACACAGTTTTACTTAACTGCCTCCGACGCTTTTTACTTACCTTTTAAAACCGAAAACTCTTTTGTCGATCCATCGTCTTCTTTATTTATTAAATCTACCGTTGAATACGACCAGCCCTATAATTTTTCAGTCATCAAAGCGACTCAATATATTGATGAAGCCAATCCCGACCCGGACAAAAGAGCAAATACGGTAACTGCACAAATAGATTACATAACGCTACAACCTTATCAACTGGTCGATATCAATGGCAATGTTTCCCAGGCCATTTTTGACCCGCTTGGCCAGGTCATTGTAAGCACCCTGTTTGGCACGGAGGATGGTAATCCAGTGGGCGGCATGAGGCTTTATTCCTATGACGGCAAGCCTGCCGAATATACAGGCCAAAGCGATGCCTCGTTTTCGGCGATTCTTGATGATCCTCACGGCGCTGAAAAATACCTGCAAGGCGCAATCAGCTATTTTTATTACAACCTGCTGGCATGGAAAGATCAAAAACAACCGCCCTGTTCAATTAATCTGGTCAGAGATGACTTTTATCATCTCTCTCAAGGCACATCAGACTTTGCCTGCAAGACGATTATCAATTATTCGGACGGCTTTGGCAGGACGTTAGAGATCAAATTAAAAACAGATCCGGGTATGGCCTACATCCGGGATACAAAAGGGCGGCTGGCTCTGGATCCTGACAACAAACCGGTTGAGGCACTAACTGATGACCGCTGGATTGCTTCCGGCAGAACGGTTTATAACAATAAGGGCAAACCCTGCGAACAATATTTACCTTATTTCAGCAACACTCCTCTTTTTGAGACACAAGAAGAAATTGTAGATCAAAAGCTGGTTCCACCACCGACAGTAACCCATTACGACCCTCTGTTGAGAGTCATGCGGGTCAATACGCCCAAGGGTTTTTTTTCCAAAGTCGAGTTTGCCCCCTGGGAAGAAAAGCGATACGACGAGGACGACACGGTAAAAGATGCCGAGTATTACATCAATTTCGTAAAGAACTACCCGACCGATCCGACCCAAGAGCAAAAAGACGAAAAAGATGCCCTGGATAAGGCGGCAAAGTTTTACAACACCCCCTCAATTTCAATATTGGACAATGCAGGTAATACAATCCACGCTATCGATAATAACCTTGGAAATGTAGGCCCCAATGATTTTAAAGATATCGTTAAAGGCACCACCATAACCCCTGAAAATTTGTTTAATGAACTTATTACCAAAGGGTATTTAAAAACAAATATCGATTCTCCTATAGGAACCTGGGTAACAGACAGGTTTCAGCCCTATACACCGGGTTTTGTTTTAGATCTGGATGATCTTTATAAACAATTTATCGAAAAAGTTACAGACCTGCTGAAACAAAATTGTCTGACTTCATTTAGCGTTTATGACGTTCAGGAACGGGTTGTTGAGACAATCGATCCGCGCCTTTATTATACCAATCAAACCACAGGAACTAACTATTACAATTTCAAATACCGGTACGCAATGGGTGAAAAAGACCCGGTTCTGACTAATAGCGTGGATGCTGGCATTGTCAAGAATTTGAATAATATTTTTGGAAACCAGCTTTGGACCCTGAGCGCGCGACAATATTGCCAATTGATTTCGTATGACCGTTTGCAAAGACAAACAAAGCTACAGGTTAAAAAGCTCGCTGACGATTCGCCAATTCATTCCTATGATGATTTCAATTTGGTTGAAACATTTGAATATGGCGATGCGCCAACCGCGCCCAAAAATGCCAATTTACGCGGGCAGCTTTATCAAATGCATGATCTGTCCGGCATCGTAAAAAATAGTCTATATGGGCTGCAAGGCGATTTGCTGGAAACATCACGCCAAATGGCGGTTGACTATAAAACCGCCATTGATTGGAATAGCGTCCCGCCCCCGGCACTTGAAGCAGAGATTTATACCAGCCGGTTTACCTACAACGCCTTAAAGTTATTGATAACGGAAACATCTCCCGATGGCTCCACCACGACAAACACATACAACCAGGCGGGTTTTCTGAATCAGCTCAAAGTCACATTTAACGACAAATCGGAACAGCATGTTATCAAGCGGATCGAATATGACGCCAAGGGACAGAGAACAACGATCCAATACGGCAATGGCATCATAACCAATTATTCTTATGAACCAACGACGCTTCGTTTAACGGGGCTGTTGAGTACCCGGCCAAACAATGTGAGAACCGAAACGGTGCAGGACATCAGTTACACCTACGATCCGGTCGGAAACATCATCCGTAGTTGGAACAAAACCTTTGAAACTGTTTTTAACAATAACCAGCAGGTTGATCCGCTTTCCGATTACACCTATGACGCGCTTTACCGGCTGACCAAGGCAAACGGCAGGCAGCATCCGGGGATCAACGCCGACACCTATAAAAACAACATAAAAGACGGCGATTTCAAGCAATGCATATTTAACCAGATACCCAATAGCAATGATGCCGACAAGCTGGAGAACTACAACGAGATTTATACCTACGACGACTCGGGCAACCTGATTAATAAACAGCACATCACCAATAAACAACACATCGCGGCATCATCAACATGGAGTAAAAAGACCGATGTTGAAGCTAACTCGAACAGGCTCGCAGGATTGGACTATGACGCTTCTGGAAACCTGCGCCAACTCGATATCAATACCCCTTCCAGCCCCGATGCAAAACTGTCGTTCAACTGCTGCGAATATTTGGTGAGCGCAAAAATCATCATACGACCCGATGAATTGGATGACTGCGATTATTACGTCTATGACAGCAATGAACAGCGCACCCGAAAAGTGGGCGAGCGCATGGCACACGGAGGGGCTGTCACCCTCATCGAAGACAAAATCTACCTTGGCAATTATGAAATAAAACGCAATATCAGAGTCAACGCTCAGGGCGATAAAACCGTAACCATGGAAAGGCAGACCCTGCGCATTATGGATGGTAAAACTTGTGTGCTCATCGCGCATTACTGCGCGATAGGCAAAGAAGCAGGCACCCGAAAACTTCGTTTTCAGATGAGCGACAACCTGGGTTCTATTACATCCGAATATGATAAAGACGCGCAACTGATCAGCTACGAAGAGTATTTTCCTTACGGTGGCACTGCAATCATCGCAGGTTCAAATCAGGCTGAGGTGAAGCTGAAGGATTACCGCTATTCGGGCAAGGAATGTGATGACAGCACCGGGCTTTACTACTACGGGCGACGGTATTACGCACCGTGGCTTGGGCGCTGGCTCAATCCCGACCCGGCAGGGACGGTGGACGGAATGAATTTGTATGCGTTTGTCGGAGGGAATCCTATAACACATAGAGATTCAAATGGGCTAAGCAAGGACTGGCCTAATCCAATTGGCTGGTTTAACGCAATAAGAACAAAGATTGTAGAAAAGGCTTACGACAAGGCTGTGGAATACGCGCCTGAAGTTGCACAACGCACTTATGAAGGCGCTAAGAGCCAAGGAGGGGATATTCTAGGACGTGTACCTGTAGAAACGTTTTCTCATTTTGACCCACGTACCGTTGCATTAGCACTTAAGCATCTGGACGCTATAAAAATGAGTCTTAGTCAAAGGGTGCAACCCGTTGTAAATTTATATCAATTTTCTCTTTCCCCTGTCGAATATACCAAAGCGAACTGGACTCGTGTGCTTTTACCGTTTGAGCGATCCATGTATCACATCAGGACACTTGAGGGAATGAAATTTAATCATGGTTTGCATGCATTTGGAGATTACGCAAAAGATAAAGCGGCGGAATTTTCTGGGGCTTTTGCGGTTACAGCCACCTATTTCCAATGGTCCCAAAATAGAGCTGCAACAAAAGCCATGAGAGAAGGAATATTCCATAGCAATATTATGCTTAGGCAGCTAGATAGATTCCCCTTAAGGTTTGTATTAACCACTCCAATAGCTAGAGTCTTTGCTCATCCTGGAGCCATAGCCGTGCTTCTTGGGTACACATATCTGGCAGGTGTTGGAAAAAATATACAAGCGAGACATGAACTCGAACAGCATCATCCCTCGCTATTTAATTTATTAAAGGAATCTCATAGGGATTTTATTTCATCTGATAGGCATTTGAGTATCCTCAAGTCAATTAAACAGACTGCTACGAAGAGTGGCCCCAATTGATTTTGAATGAGCCAAAAATCAATGGGGTCAGACTCGATTGATCTTGCATGAGCCTGGAAGACATTCGGTGAAACAGGGAAAAGTTTTGTGCTAAGGTAGCTATTTTGCATTGGTGACACGAGCGTTCGAATCAAGCTAATGACCGTTTTATTTCTCGCCGTCTAATGGGCAAGCGGGAAGCCAGATTCAGCGATGACGGCGCATCAGGAATATTTATTGTTACAGAACTAACGGCAATTTATTTCAAAAACCAAAACACGGAGGAATCACATGGCAACCAGCACAATTAAAGTTAGCGACAAAGCACTGGATAACTTTTTAAAAGACAATCCAGATTTCGACCTTCTCCACTTTGATTTTCATGACCATGCCGAATTGTCAAAGTTGGATGCTCAGCTAAAAACTACCGTAATGGGCAAGAAGGCATTAAAAACTGCCGTTCCGGGAAGCGAACAGCAGCAAATGAACTTATTGGTTAGCCAGGGGAAGGCGAAGCAAAGGGCGCTGAGAATAGCATCGGATGCCAGTATTGCAGATAAGCTCATCGAACATGGTTACGATTCAGCCCACAAGATCGCTTCCATTTCCCAACGCAAATTTGTTCGCCTTTTTGCCCCGGTGATCAACGACGAGCAGAAAGCGAGCGAGATACACGCGCGTGCGGTTCACATTGCCGAAACAACCATGCATCTATACGCGAACATAAAAGATACGGTCGCTTCGCCCCATTACAACGCCACCAGCTTCAAAATAAGCGATCCGGAGTCGGCAGAATATTTTAAGAATATACCCAGCTATCAGGAGCTTTTTGGGTCGCTCAATTATCTGGAGTGCGATGAGTGCCAGTCTATCTTCAGCCCCGCCGCATATTTTCTCGACATCATGCGCATCACGGATGAATATATTACCGAGCCGAACATCAGTCCGGTGCACACCATTCCGCCTCGCTATAAGCTGGAGGAAAGAAGGCACGATCTTTTTGAGATGAAGCTGAACTGCGAGAACACCAATACGGTGATCCCTTATCTGCAACTGGTCAACGAGATCCTCAAGAAGAATATAGAAAGAAATGATGGAATCGACGATGTTTATAAGACGCTGTCAGTAGGAAAATATCCATTCACGCTTCCCTTTAATTTACCTCTGGCGAAGACGCGGCAATATCTCGAGCGCTTGGAAATGCCCTTGTATCAGGTATTCCAAAGCATTCTCACCACCGATAGCAATAGCACGGCAAATATTCACGCCTTTGACGTTGCTCGTGAGCAGATCAATCTTTCCTTCCAGCAGTTCAAACTTATTTCCAAAGAAAACTTCAGCGTGGACGCGCTGACTGCATCCTACGGATACAATATTTCTTATCGGCCGCCCAGTTATGATGGCGGCGGCAGGTTATTGTTTCTGAAAGACCAGAGCACGGTAACGGGTGTTGGAACACAATTCACTGCCACAGTTAAAGTGAATGATCAAATTACTGTTGCGGATGAAACTAAAAAAGTAACCGCTATCGTTTCAGATACAAAGCTAACGACGGAAACCAACTGGTCGGTAACGTCGGGCGCAACCTACACCGTAAAACCGAGTTCGCCTCAAACAATCGATGGACAGGGCACACTCGCTATTACTTTAGACAATGCTAACGTGATAGGTGCCGGGACTGCTTTTACCACTCAATTGAATATTGGAGACCAATTAGATTTTGCGGGGATTACGCGTACGGTTGTAAAAATTGATTCGAATACGAAGATCTTAGTGAACGAAAAACCGCCATTCATGTCGGCTAATCTTTCTTTTACAATCACTAAACAGTCAGCTCCTTATATCGGCGTAGGCGCTGTAGTTGCATTGGAAGGAAGCTACACAGTGATCGGTATGGGCACAACCTTTGCAACCGACTTCTCTCAGGGCGCTTCAATTGTAATTAATGAAATCACCAACAGTGTTGTTTCAGTTCAATCAGACACGCAGCTTTCCGTGGCTGATACTTGGCACATCGATCTTGGGTCTGTTTTTACCGTAATGCCCCAGCGATCATTGAAGAAGATTCCAGCATATTTGCCACACTCAGGTACAGGTACGCTTGAGTTTAGTATCGGTTCGTCATTGGTGATGGGTACGAATACAAAGTTCACCACAGAATTATCCATCGGCGACCAGATACGTTGCGCAAAAAATATCCGAACCGTCATGACTATCAGCTCCGATACCGAACTGACGGTCTCGTCCAATTGGGAAATAATAACCGGTGGTGCATCGTTTGAGATCCTTCCCGTGCAAGGCCTGGATATTGTCGATAACTTTATAATCCGTACTGGTCTTACAAGGGCAAACCTTGACAACCTGTTTGTTCAAGACCTGTCGCAACAAGAACTGGATGCGGACGTTGCGAAAAGTTTATTTATCAACAACACCGGTGAAAATGAACCATACCTGCAAACTTACTTTGCAAATGATCCCGCAAACCCGGTACAGCGCATTCAAGGAATTACGCTCAAGAGGCTTGATCGCCTCAATCGTTTTATCCGGCTTGAACAATTGACCGGTTGGAGTTTTGCCGATCTCAACTGGCTATTTATGACTTGCCCAGTCGCTGTTGCATCGGACATTGATGAAAAACTGGTTATCTATCTGGCGCAGGTCAAAACTTTGCAACAGGTTTTACCCGACACTTCCATTCCCGCGCTGACGGCATTGTGGTCGGATATGAAAACCATGGGCAAGGTAAGCGATAAAAACCCGGCAGACCTTTTCGATACTGTGTTCAATAACCCGCTATTCCTTAACGGCAAAGACCCTTATAAAGACGATGTGCCATTCAACCCGCTTAAGGTTCCCGCACGACAATGGGTCATCAGCAGTATTGACGGCATAAACGGAGTAATCAGAAACAGGCTGGCCGCAGCACTCAACCTCGATACGGACAACATCGCTCTCTTGGGAGTTTATGTCAACACCCTGACGGGCGGCTCCGGGAATGCGTTGTCGCTCACGCTTTCCAACCTTTCCTGGATGTACAGAATCAGTCAATGGGGCGCCTTGCTTGATCTTAATCTTGATGAACTGTTTAATCTTTTGTGCCTGAAATATTATTCTGGTTCACCCTACCTCAATCCACCTGCAGGCAGTGTTCAACCGGGTACGGATACCTATACCGTTCTGAGCACTGCAATGCAAAAGCTGGAAAATAATGGCCTGGATATCTACCAGCTTAACTACCTTGTTAAAGGCGAAACCGGATCGCATTACGAACCGCCATACCAGCCCTCAGAGATCACCCCGTTTGTAGACGAACTGGCTGCAGCAGCCTTAACCACACACCTTAACGCATCAGATTTGGTTTTTGAAAATACGGATAATGTCAAAGCTGCATACCTGTATACCGCGATGCAGAACAACTATATATCGCAGTCCGGTGTGTTCATAAAGTATGAGTTTACTTACAATGATGCCGCGCAATATTTTCCTGTAACCCGAAAGAATGATAGTTGGGTGAATGCCTTCCAGCCCGATACTTTCAGCCTCACTTACGCGGACATTAGTGCAGATGAGTCACAAAGAGTTTTTGTCGAACTGGTTTCCAAGTCCATTTTAATTACCGTCAATACACTCACCACGTTAAGCCCTGAATATGCAGATGACATAGACCTCAGCTTTCTCATGCGCATTTTTAATAATGCGGACGAGGCTCCGAAAAAAATTAGTGAAGTGCGGCTGCTGCTTTCTCAAAGCAAGAGCGCTATTGCGCACACATTAAAAGTATGGCGCGACACGGAGCAAAAGCAGCAAGACATGTTTGAAGGTTGGCTCTCGGGATTTATTGCTTCAGGTCAAGCCACCGTAAAGTCACTGAAAAACTATGCTGCCAGTGTAAGCAGCCTAACCGGTTATCTGGATGCATTTCTTACGCCAACCAGTGCTGCATCTGCCCAGATGGAGAGCTTCATTGAAGTTCTTTCGCGCGGATCGTTGCTTGTGGATCATCTTTCTCTGACACAAAAGGAAACGACATACATCACCAGTGCGAAAGGCCATTCGCATTTTAACATTGAAAATTTGAGCAATATTAGTATCGGGAATGTAATGTCACTGATCGATTACCGGAAGCTGGTTACAGATTTCGCCGACCGTAATGATGAACTGATTGACTATTTCCAATTGCAAAAAAACAACTCCTGCCCCGACACAAAGATTAAAAAGCTGGGTTCCATCACTGGCTGGAATGACGATCAAGTGTGTGCATTGATTACCTTGTTCTGGCCTAACGATGTGGAGCCCCTAACTGATTACGATACTGTGTCGGGTATCCTGCGCCTTCAGGCGAGCTTCAATGCCAGTAAAAAATTGGGCGCAGACATTCCTACACTGCTCACCTTTGCCGCCGTCGGTCACCTTGATCTGGATCCACACGATGTGTTCAGTGAACAGAACTGGGATATTTATGAAAGTATAGGCAACAAGGCAATGGATCTTGCGGGCCGCAAGTTTGGTGATGACTCCTTTACCGAAGTGAGCAACTTCGTGCAGGGGGCTCTTAATACGCAAACGCGGGATGTATTACTGCCTTTTTCAATATGGAAGATAAATGCAAATAATCCTGACATCGCTCAGCCTTCCGATCTCTACAGGTATCTACTGATAGATGTTGAAATGAGCAGTTGTGCGCTGACTTCAAGGATAGCTCAAGGCATTGCGTCGGTTCAGCTTTATATGCAGCGGTGCAGGATGATGCTGGAGTCGGGGGTCAATATTGTGGACGTACCCAAAATATGGTGGGATTGGATGTCCAGCTACAGGGTCTGGGAAGTAAATAGAAAAATATTTCTTTACCCGGAAAATTATATAGAGCCGACGCTGAGAAAAAAGATAACGCCTGCGTTCAAAGAATTTTCCGATGACCTGCTGCAGAATGACATAAACAAGGACACGGTTAAAGACCCTTACGAGAAATATCTTCAAGAAATCAATTTGCTGAGCAACCTTGTACATGTGGCCAGCTACAATACAACGCGCCTTGATGCATATACCGGTGAGGAAAAGGAAACACTCTTCCTGATAGGACGCACAAACACCCAGCCTTATACCTATTACATGCGCAAACTTGACGATTTTGAGGATTGGGGGCCCTGGCTGAAAATCGATATTGCCATCAACGCATCAAGTGTTACCCCGGTATATGCCTTTGACAGGATATTTATTTTCTGGACAGAGAAGAGCGTCACTCAAAGCGGTACCGTAAACGGGCAGACTTCAAGCACTGAGACGGTAGATATCGTCGATATGAAATTTTCATTCTACGATGGGGAGAAGTGGACACACCCTCAAGTATTGTTCAACAAAACGACAATCAACGTCTTCCCTTCAAACTATAAACTCATCACAGATCAGGCCCTAATAATAGAAAAACTGGATGATAGGAATTTTTTTTGGAATATCCCGTATGTTATTTCTAATGGAGAAGGTTTTGTCGGTTCTGGACGGGTAGGCATGTCTGAGAATCTCTACTTGGTGCAGGGCACTCAAACAATTTTTTTGCGCGAAATAAAAGAAGGAGATGTCATTTGGTGTCAGGGTGAATCTAGAGTTGTTGCGAGCGTTGAAAGCGATAAGTTAATGGTCGTGACCAAACCGTGGACAAAGACAGTTAATAACTGCGAATTTAAAATTGTCCCCCAGAGGGGAGATGCAGCCTTATCGCCTTACACAGGAACTGGGAAAGTGGTTGTTACCGCAGGCATGCAAAACGTAACCGGGAAAGGTACGAGATTCATTGCTGAAATTGCTTATGGCGACAATATTGTGATAGGTGATGAAACAAGAATGGTAATACTCGTTGACTCAGACAAATCTTTACTGGTCGATACAGCATGGAAAGTGAATGCTGCGGAAGCAGAGTTTACTGTGACACCAATAAGGGATATGAAAGAGCAACTAATTGTGATGTTTGGTGCGGAAATTCCTACAGACTACAAAGGTGAGCTAAAACCGCCGCAGATAGAGTCTGACCCTACGAAAAACCTTTTCATAAGAGAAAGAAACAATTTTAATTTATCACTCTATAATTCCCTGAGTCTGGCTCAGGACATGTCTGCGCTTTACGATAAGGCTTATGTGACTATGGGCCCCATTCAAATACTTGGCCGTAACCTATTGAAAAGTGATACAAAACTTACAATTACCAATTATGAATACGCTTCGAAGGATAATCCGGTTCCCTACGGTGCGGTGCTCGACAGGCAGCAGGCGATCCTCGTGGTGAGGTCAGACAATAACCCGCTGAGAAACAATTACTGGGGCAATAACATATCGGGCGCAGCGAATAATCAGGACAATATTGATATTGCGAATACCAAGCGCCTGCTGTATTACACCGATGGGGAAAAATCTTCGCTGATCAATGTAGGCAACCAACCTGGCTGGTTCGTGTTCGACAACTCTGATGAAGCGTTTCTCGCACAGGCACAGCAGCCTAACCTGAATAAACTGACGGAGATGCTACTCATCCGTCCTTACCCCAAGCTGCCAGACATGTTGAATAACAAGGTCATCAGTACGCTGGCATTTACCGTTGCCCCCGTTCCCTTCAATGACCTGAAATTCAAATTTACCCGCCTCACCACCAGCGTAATTTCGTTGCTCATGCAGAAATTGTTTGCGGGGGGCATTGATAACCTTCTTACCTTGCGCTCACAAGAGATAGCTGAGTTGCCTTTTAGCCGGTTCTACCCCGCTCCCGGCAATACGCACCCCAACAGTGTGATCCCACCCGCATCGACCATCATGGACTTTGACGGTTCGTACGGCCTTTATTTTTGGGAGATATTCTTTCACGGCCCCTTCCTTATTGCCGACAGGTTGAACATGAATCAACGCTATGAGGATTCCAAGCAGTGGCTGGAGTACATTTTCAATCCGACAATCATTGAAGATGACAGCGCCAATCCTGATCCTGAAAAACGTTACTGGAGGTTCCGTCCCTTCCGCACCATGGAGCGTGAAACCCTGAGCAAGATGCTCACGAATCAGGCGCAGATCAGAAGATACAACTTCGATCCGTTTGATCCTGACGCCATCGCAAAATACCGTCACGTGGCCTATGCCAAGGCGGTGGTAATGAAATACATTGATAACATTTTGGATTGGGGCGATTTTCTTTTTGCGCAAGACACTTCGGAGTCGATAAACCAGGCGACCAATTTATATGTGCTTGCCAGCGACTTGCTCGGCAAGAGACCGGAATCACAGGGAAAGATCCCTGCGCCGGAAGCGAAGTCGTTCAATGATATTAAAAGAGAGTATTCAAACCAGATACCGCAGTTCTTAATAGAACTGGAAAATACACCCCATGTGCATGCGGGCGAAACACCAGTGATCCGTTTTTCTAGCGTTCCGTTCAATAAGATCAACTCCTATTTTTGTGTGCCAGAGAATGCTGATTTCATCGGCTACTGGGACCGAGTAGAGGACAGGCTATTCAAAATTCGGCATTGCCAGAATATTCAAGGAGTGTACCGGCAGTTGCCATTGTTTGCGCCTCCTATCGACCCGCGCGCGTTCATCCGCGCTTATGCTGCCGGTGGCGGTGGATTCGGGCTCATCTCCTCCTTCAGTGCGCCTATTCCTCATTTCAGGTTCACCTACCTGATTGAGAAAGCACGCAGCCTCACGGCTCAGGTGAGTAACCTTGGAAATGCACTGCTTTCCGCGTTGGAAAAGAAAGATGCCGAAGCACTAAACCTTATCAGGCTCCAGCAGGAAAAAAGCGTCTTGCAGCTCACCACCACCATTAAGGAAATGCAGATAAAAGCTATTGAGCAGCAAAAGTCATCTCAGCAGGAAGGCCTGAACAATGCCTCTTACCGTTATACGCATTATGACAAGTTGTTGAAGGACGGCATTTCACAGCGCGAGCAAGTGAGCATGGATGCCGCATTGGCAGCAATGATCTTAAACACCATCGGGGGAATTACCAAAACCGCAGCTTCTATTGGCTATGCTGTTCCTCAAGTTGGATCACCGTTTGCGATGACTTATGGCGGGCAGCAGTTAGGCAATGCGCTGAATGCGGCCTCTGGAGCTTTCGAAATAGGAGCCATCATTTCCAGCTATGTTTCCCAGCAATCGCTCACCATGGCTGGTTATGACCGTAGGGCGCAGGACTGGACATTACAGCGTGACATTGCAGGGTATGATAAAGCACAGATCGAAGCACAGCTAAAGGAAACCGATATACAAAAACAAATAGCGGAGCAGGATTTAGTCATACATAAGCAAACCATAAAGAACGATGATGAGTTGGAGGCTTTCTATAAAGGCAAGTTTACCAATAAGGAACTTTACCAATGGATGTCCACGCGCATATCGACCGTTTATTTCCAGGCCTACAATCTTGCCTACAATATGGCCAAGGCTGCTGAACGCGCTTACCAGTATCAGTACAATTCGAATCTCTCATTTATTAACTACGGTTACTGGGACGGCCTTTATAAAGGGCTGGGAGCAGCAGAAGGGCTTATGTTGGCGCTGGACCAAATGGATAGCAGCAGCACGCTGGATATGGGATACCGGAGACTGGAGATAGAAAAAACAGTCTCGCTGCTCCAGTTGAATCCCAAAGCGCTTCTTGATCTGAAAACGAAAGGGGAATGTGTTTTTGAATTCAACGAAAAATTGTTCGATTACGATTTTCCGGGCCATTACGCACGTAAGATCAAAACCCTTTCCATTTCTGTTCCGGCTGTGATTGGTCCCTACCAGAACATTCATGCAACGCTGACGCAACTCAACAATCAGTTGGTGCTGAAGGCAGATAAACAGGGACTGGATGCCGTCAATTACCTGCTGGGCGGCGACGTGAGCAAGATACCCGATAACAGCATACTGCGCTCCAACTGCTGGGTAAACCAGCAAATCGCACTTTCAAAAGGCGCGAACGACTCTGGGCTGTTCGAACTGAACTTCGAGGATGCTCGATTTCTTCCGTTCGAGGGCACGGGAGCGGTATCCACATGGAAGCTCTCCATGCCGTTTGCGACCAACCGGATTCATTTCGATGCCATCTCCGATGTGGTAATAGACATGAAGTACACCGCTATGGATGGCGGCGAGAAGTTCAAGCATGATGTGACGCGACTTAAAGCGTTCAAGCCATACTCTGGTGTGGGCTATTGCAATTTCAACCAGATGTATGCGACAGCATGGTATGCCTTCATGAATAACCACGCCGGACCAGAAACGCAAACACTCAGTTTTGACCTTACAGAGTTTGTTCCGCCACATGTACTAAAAGCAAAGCTGATCGGTTTCTACTTTAGGTTAGATGCGGCTGCTTCCGCATTAGGCGAATACATTACCGTTAAAGTATCAGACACCTTGTCCGTTTCCATAAATCTGACTCCAAATCTGACTCCCGATTCGAAAGTCAGATTTAACGATTGCACCTATATCTTCAAAAAAGAGGGCAAGCCTGAACCGTTGGTGAGCAAAGTGTTGGGTGAGCGTTCCATTGCTTTTGATCTTTTCGCGACGCCGACAGCATTGAAAGGGAAAGACAATTTTCTTAATCCAGATGTAGTGAAAAACATCGAGACCATCCTGTTCTATGACGGTGAGTATGATAACACATAGCCCCAAAGGGGGAGGAGGAAAATCATGAATAATTAAATTAGGAGGGATGTTATGTCACCAACGAAATAGTAAGATACAACAACAAGCAAAATAAAAAATAAACTTAAAAGGAGAAAACTCATGCCATCACAACAATGTTTAGCTAATATCAAAGCTGAAAAACCACCAAGCAATATACCTTGCACAGAAGGGCTATGCACAGAAATGAACGTAGGCCTCGCCGAACATTGCCAAACCGGAGGTTTGGCAATGGATACCCCTGTAATCAGTTACGATTCTACCCTGAAAAAAACATGCTATTGCTGCTGTTCATGCTATACGTTGAACACGCCTATTGAAGCGACCAAAGGAGAATTTGTTCTGATTCAGAACATTAACGCAGGCGATTCCATCTTAACGGCAGGTTTGGATCTCAACTGGGAACCAGGCATCGTAAAGGATAGATCCGGGGCCATTAACATCTCCATGGTGCCAGGCCTATACCTTGTTAAATACGAAATGCCGGGAGAGGAAAAACCCCGAGATATACTGGTAACGCCCGATCATCTTTTCTTGATGTATTCCAGCAAAACGCTGAAGAAAGTGCAGCACCTTATTCCCGGTAACAAATTAATGACATCCGATGGCAATGCCGCCAGCGTTACATTCGTGGCGCACGGCGAATATGAGACTTCCATCCAAAGCATCAATATGAAGGAGAAGTTCAACGGAAAAAACCTTACCGGTCACCTGCTCAATGCCAATGGAATTGTGTCCACCGATTATGCGGTGCAGGCATATTATGAAACGAATAATATAAGCGACGAGTTCCGCTTCAAATTCTCGGATGAATCCGAAGTATATGAAGTGGGGTCGAAAGAATACATTAAACAGTTCCAGAGTCCGAAATTGGATGCCTTCCTTTCGACCCCCGATGAGTGGCCCAAGGGATTTATGCCCAGACGCGAAATACTCGTCAATGTTCCGGCAGGTGCAAAGAGTTTTATTACTGTCAAGCAGGCGCATGATATTTTCGAGCACTCGGAATTCAACGCTTATAGCAACGGCGCGCCAAGAGATGCTATTAACAAACTATTCCGGATATTCTCAGCAAACAATAACAGCGTGAATTTTATTCTCGACTGGAACAACGAACGTGTAAATGCTTTTGCGTGGATGCAAGGTAACCAGAATTACGTACTGCTGACTGGCGGACTTGCCCGTGTGAAAGAGTTGTACGTAGACGCTTTTGCCCTTATTATTTCCGATATGCTTACCAGATTATCGGTAGAGGCTTGTGTGGCGGAAGCTGATTACGCTTCTTTTAATACCTTGAGGAAAATATTCCCCGATTCAATCTATGCGCAACTTGCACCGGAAGGCATCACTCAGGTCACGAAACAGTTATTCGATAAGATAGAGAAGAAGCATGCCGGCGGGAATCCGGATGACGTTTGCGATGAGCCATCTATTGCCTGCCGTACCGAAGCATTCTGGAACGGACTTAGTTTGCTTGTTATGCCGAGGTGCGGAGTGCCTCTGGCACAATACTTCTACCTCAAAAAAGCTTACGCCAGCTTCGATCTTAAAACAGTGAATGTCGTGTTTGATAAGCCGGTAGATGTTGCTAGCGGTGAGTCGCTTATCAACTACAGCATAGAACCCGGAGTGGAAGTAACCGCTGTTAAGGTAAGCAATACTGAGCCAGGAACAGTAATCCTTGATGCTAAGGGACTCAAGCCTGAAAGCAAGTATATTTTGTCCGTTACAAATGTCACTTCCATTAATAATCAGTCGCTGGGTGAAGGGGCATATCTGGTGATTGCCACCTTCTAATAAGTTACATACATTGAGTGTTGCGTTAAATGAGAGCGTGTCCAGGAGAAGAAAATCTTTTCTGGGCATGCGTCTTTTTCCTGCTACATCTCATTAGATACACTTTTCAATTCATCTACGCTAAAGGAGGCTATCCATGATTGATGTAATAAAAGACCTTGAAGCCGCTGGTTCTTGGCATGATATGCGAAGTATGCTTGGAACTATGCTGGATCTTGATGCTTCGGTTAGTTCCGCTGTGCTTGCTCGTGCCCGTGAAGACGACCATTTTGCAAGGCATCTTTTTATCAGTAGATTCGATAAAGACTTACTCGCATTATTCCTGAACGATGAAAAGAATGATAAATACGAAATATATGAAGTCCCGAAAAACTTCACCAACGTACATCTGGCAAAGAAGGCAGTGAACGCACTGACGAATTGGGGAAAGTCAGGCTTTGAGACTGTAACTAAAGAGTTGTACGAGAAAAGATTCGGTGCCTGCGAAAAATGCGAGTTTATAAAAGATCCTCCCTCGCAGTTCGCTTATAAGGTAAAACTGAAGCGAGAGAGCGACCCAAGAATATGTAGTGCTTGTGGTTGCGGAGTTTCAAGAAAAGCGAGGCTGCCCACTGAAACATGTCCTGTTTCCAATCCTGCGTGTCCCGGATTCAATCTGTGGGATGAACCGGTTAAGGAAGGGCAACCCCATAATTTGAAAAAAAAAGCAACAACATCATTGGGGTCAGACCCTCATGGCACTCGGTTAAGCCGCAGAGCATAGATAAGGTCGCGCGCGACCTGCCGTGGCACGGTCAGCAGCGGCAGGTTCTTGGGTCTTCGTTTTTTCGCGGGGGGCGGCGGGGGCGGGGTCACCCATTAGAAGGCTTTTGTCAAGCGAAAAATATTTTCCCTGGCAAAAAATCGCAGATTTTTTGCCTTATCAAATGAAAAATTATAATGTCCAATAAGCATTAATCCCAATGACCGCACCCGTATTTTCTCTTGTTTTTAGTTACGGATTATAGAAATCCGCACCAGTCACCCATCCGGTTCAAGGCATTGTTTCGAGATCGTCTTTTGTGATCGCTCTCGTTGCCCCTGGCAAGTTTCTGCCCCAGAAAATCGTTGGTACCATGCTGTGTCCAATTGTTTGTCACAAACTTGTGGCTCTATTGCCAACCCTTTGTGGCTCACAACATAGGCGGACGTTAAAGATTCTGCCTTTCAGACTCCGTTTCATGAATGGAACAGCTTCCCAATCACACCTCATGGTTTTATACCAACCCCAGCACCGGTTCACTGCCCCATTCTATAATCCTTTTACATACTGCACTCCTTTCTCTGGTGAGTGGAACAGTTTCCATTTTGTTTGGGTTTTATAAACCACTTTGTATCCCCATTTTTGTGAGGACAAGTCTCTTTGGTTCCCTGCTCCACCCACCGTTCTATCGAAATAATTTCCTGGGATCAAAGGCTGTTTGATCCTTTATGATAAAGTAACACGCACGGGCTATCTTGTTACTCAATGCCTTGATTGCCACGATTTTGTTCGTCTTCGCTGTCTTGCGCTGATACCATATCCTGGCTGGTTCACTATATCTAACCATAAAATTTGCCGCCTCAACATACGCCCACGCCAAATACTTATTCCCGTTCTTTTTATTCCCCTCCCCTTTCTTCTTCCCGTTTGACACCTTCTTGGACGATACACACCTACAATATGAGGAATAATCTGACACCGTGGGGAATCTGTTGATATCCCCGGTCTCAAGCATGATCGTTATCCCCAACACCTTGCCTATTCCCGGCACCGTGAGCAGTTCTTCATACGGATAACGTAATTTTACCTCTTTTAGTACGGCCTTTTCTATCCCGTCTATCTGTTCATGAAAAAAGTCTATGACGGCCTTGTCGCTCTGGACCGCCATTTTGTGGTGTTCATCCGTTAACTGCCTGCTTATTTCTTCTTCGCTCAGTCGCTTCGTATCGTTGACATTCACCTTTCTTCCGGTATTGCGATTCACCATGTTTTGCAGGCTCAATATATGTGCTGTTCTGTGCCTTACCAACATCGTTCGCTTTCTCAATAAATCCCTTACCGGCCTTATTTCTTTCGGATAGATATAGCATTCCGGCAATATACCTAATCGGAGCAGGTGCGCCAACCAATAGGAATCCCACACATCGTCCGTGTACTTCATCCCTGAATACTGCTGCATCTGCGCTGGATTGGCCAGATGTACCTGATATTTTTCCTCCTGTAATCCGTCTACCAGCCAATACCAGTTGTACGTTGATTCAACCACGATCCCTTGTATCTTCTTCTGAAACGGCTCCAATGCCTTTAATATTACGTCAAGATCATTGGGAAGTTTCTTGCCAAATATCCGGCTATCTTTCTTGTCTAGCACTCCTACGTAACTATTATCCGAATGTAAATCTATTCCCACAAAATAACTCATTTCTGCTCCTCCTTTCTTACCGTTTTCACAGTTTATTTCACGATGCCTTTATGATACAATTCTGCATCGCTTTGTGAAGGAGCCTTCTATATGATTATCACACCTTGATTAGTGGGGAGATTGGGGGAGATTGGGGTCACACCTTGATTAGTGATTAATTTATTGACAATAAAAGGCAATTTTGCTACCTTGTCTGCCATGACAAGACAATGGCGCATAGAATTTGAAGGGGCATACTATCACATCTTATCACGGGGAAATGAGCGAAGGAACATTTTTACTGATAACGATGACCGTATTTCGTTTCTGGAGATTTTGGGAAAAATGTCGGAAAGGTTTGAGATTGAGGTTTATGCCTATGTTCTCATGAATAACCATTATCATCTGCTCCTCAAAACCAATAAGCCCAATATTTCTAAAGGCCTGCAGTGGTTTGGCACTACGTATACACGCCGGTATAATGTAAAACACAAACGAAATGGACATCTTTTTCAAGGACGATTCAAAAACTTTCTTGTTGAAAATGATGAATACCTGATGCTTCTTTCTTGCTATATCCATAGGAATCCGTTGCGAGCCGGAATAGTCAGGCGATTAGTGGATTATCCATGGAGCAGCTATCCAGTGTATGCCTATGGCAAAAAATCACCGGAGTGGTTATGTACAGCGCCTATTCTTTCTCATTTTGATACAAAAGATAAGAACAAAGCATATAGAGAAATGGTACAAAGATATTCCCGGGAAGAAAAAAGAATATGGGAGGATTTTCGTCATGGTCTTTTTTTGGGGTCACAGAAGTTTATCGACCATATCAAATCCAAATATTTATCAGAAAAACCTGATGTTGAAATTCCCCAAAAACGGCAAGTATTAAGAGATACCAATCCTAAAACCCTCTTAGAGAAAGCTGCAAAGGTATTAAAATGCAACACCCATGATTTCTTACAATCCGCCAGGATATGCGATACACATAAGCAAAAGCGTGATTTATTAATCTACCTTTTATGGAGTACCGGTTGGTATAATAATCAGGAAATCGGTAATTTGTTTGGTCTTGGTTATTCTTCTATAAGTAGTCGAGTAACGATTATGAAATCAATGATATTGAAAGATGATGAAATTCATAAACAATTGGAAGAAATTAAATCACTAATCAAGGCGTGACCCTTTTTACTCTTTTTACTTTTCTTCCCGTAGTGAAGCACGCCTTATAGGTGCGTATACACATTTATATGACACGAACGTTTTTTTGGAGGATGGTATTTCTACACATTACATCGTTCTGGCATTTGAGCTCCGGTTAGCTGATAGCCTTAAGGTAATGGAAACAGCACAACACAATGAATATAAATGGTTTGCAATAGAAGATACAGATGCGAGTGAGTCATCTGATCCCGATGTGCACAAAAACGTTTTGGAGTATTTCAAAGTTCCCTCCATGATGAATGAAAACCAATATCAAATTCTAAATGCACGGAGGGACTTGTTTAGCAATCTGGTTTGGCAAACCCCTGTGCTTAGTTTAACCGCTCAAGCTTTCATTTTCAAAGGGGGCAAGAAGGCAAGGTGTGACCCTTTTTACTTCTTGCGCCGTATGTTACCCATCGACAAGCCTAACTCAACGCTCCAGCGGAGCTATGAGTTAGACAACTAATCAATGGGTCTGACCCCAGTGCGGAATATGTCAATGAAAATTAGACACTTTTAAAAATAATTTAGACTCTAATCACAAAGTATTTAGGTTTTTGGTTTATTAATCCAAGCAGCCATAGGCGCACTTGGTGGTTTAGGTGAAA
>Ga0082335_1003317_pt1 | contig 26852 bp, 19 predicted proteins | sample Subgrocontami58m_FD_72375 | JGI IMG/M metagenome (GOLD analysis project Ga0082335, IMG submission 72375) | Subsurface groundwater microbial communities from S. Glens Falls, New York, USA - GMW37 contaminated, 5.8 m (SPADES assembly) (version 2) ...
CCTTTCCCTTCAGGAGGGGAACGAGCTGCGGCAGGACGTCGGCGACCCCCGCCATATAATCCAGGGTGCGGCCGCCGTGATTGGAGATGCTCACCACCCGGCAGCCCGTCTCCAGGGCGGCTTCGGCGTCTTCCTCGCTGGTGATCCCCTTGAGAATGAAGGGCAGGGACGTGGCTTGCACGAGTTCCTGCAGTTCGCCCAAGGACTTGCGGAAAACAGGCTGCCTTTTCATGGCCATGGCTACCGAACCCGCCCCATCGAGATCGACCCCCACAGCGATCGCTCCGGCCTTTTCCGCCTCCTGGAGCAGGCTGATCAAGACCTTTTGCTCGCGGGGCTTGAAGATCTGCACGCCCCAGCCGCCGGCCTCCCGGATCGCCTGCAACCCGGGCCGTTCCTCGAAAGTTTCTGCCCCGTCCCCCATGAAACCGATCGTACCGGCCGCTTTGCACCCCTGGATGACCGCCTGGGCAAATTCCCGCTCGCTGATGCCGCCGCCCATGCTGATCTTGACCCCGCTCATGGAGGAGCAGAAGATGGGGAAGGCGACCTCGCGCCCCAGAAAGGAAGCCTTCGTTTCCGGATCGACGTGGGGCGAGATCAGGCGAGTTTTCAGCCGGAGACGGTCCAGCGCTTCGAGGTTGGCGGCGAAACTGGCACCCTTGCCGATCCCCCCGATACCGATGGCCCGGCCATATTTAATCCCCTGGCAGAGGCGGTCGGGCTGTCCATCGCAGACCTTGTAGACCGCACAGATTCCCTTCATCCGTTCCTTTGCTTTTTCCCGCACTTCCGTTAAGTCCATAATAAACCCCCATGCCCGTTGGGTTCCACGAAGTATAACATACCGTTGTCATTCCGGACCTGATCCGGAATCCAGAAATAATAAACTGGATTCCGGCTTTCGCCGGAATGACATGGTGGAACGGTGATTCCATTTTCGTAGTAAATCTTATTTTAAAGTGTTTCCGGCTTTTCAGCGTAATTTCTTTTCAATTTCCTGTTTAATCTGGTTGATCGACTTGGTAACGGGGATTTCCTTGGGGCAGACCCGGGTGCATTCGAAATGGCTCACACAGCCCCAGGCGCCGTCGGGCTGATCGAGCCGGCGGAGCCGGGCCGCTTGCTCGCCGTCCCGGGAATCAAAAATGAAGCGGTGGGCCCAGACCAAGGCGGCCGGGCCGACATACTTGTCATTGACCCAGTTCACCGGGCAGGAACTGGTGCAGCAGGCGCAAAGAATACACCGGATCACTTCTCCCAGCTTCTTCCTCTCGGCGGGGGTCTGCTTCCTTTCCGCCTCCGGTTCGGCCGACGGGGCGAGCAAATAGGGTTGCAGGGACTTTATCCGTTCCAGAAAGGGCTCCATGTCCACCACCAGGTCCTTCAGGACCGGGAAGACGGGGAGCGGCTCCAGCACTACTTCCGGGCACTGATAATCCTTGACCAGGGCCTGGCAGGCCAGGCGGCAGGTGCCGTTGATCTTCATCCCGTCGGAGCCGCAGACCCCGTGGGCGCAGGACATGCGATAGCTCAAGGTGCCGTCCTGCTCCCATTTGATCCGGTTCAGACAGTCCAGGATCCGCTCTTCCGGTTCCGCCGCGACGCTGTAGTGCCGGAAATAGGGTCCTTTATCGGTTTGTGGATCGAAACGGAATATCTTGAAATGCATCTTCATCTCAATAATGCCTCGTCTGGGGCTGGAAGCGGGTGATGGTCACCGGCTTGTAGAAAATCGCGGGTTCCGCAGCGGTTTTCCGGATCAGCGTATGCTTGAGCCATTCGTCATCGTTGCGGCCCGGATAATCCTCCCGCCAGTGTGCCCCCCGGCTTTCCTGCCGGGCAAGCGCCGAGCGCACGATGATTTCGGCAAGGCCTAGCAGGGATTCCAATTCCAGGGTCTCCAGGAGGTCCGTATTGAAGCGGGAGCCCCGGTTATCGAGGGCTACCTTTTTCGCCCTTTCCTGCAAGTTCCGGATTTCGCCCAGGGCGGCGGACAACCCGGCTTCCTGGCGAAAAACCGAGCAATGGTCCATCATCAATTTCTGTACCTCCTGGCGCAGGCTTCCCGCTCTTTCCCCTTTTGTTCTCTCTTTCAGCACACGGATCCGGGCCGCAATTGTTTCCTCGGGCCGGTCCGGCCCCGCGCTCTGCGGTAGTTGTCCGAGCTCTGCGACCATCATTTTCCCCGCCAGGCGTCCGAAGACCACCAGGTCCAGGAGCGAATTGCAGCCCAGACGGTTCGCCCCGTGCAGGGACAGGCAGGCACATTCTCCGGCGGCGTACAACCCCGTAACGGGGCGCTGGTTTTGATCGAGAACCTGTCCGTGCGCATTCGTGGGGATGCCCCCCATCATGTAATGACAGGTGGGCTGCACCGGGATCAACTCCTTAGCAGGATCGATTCCCAGGTAGATTCTTACGAAGGAGGTAATGTCGGAGAGCTTTTCGGCCAGTTTCTCCGGACCCAGCAAGGTCAGGTCCAAATGGACGAAGTCCCGGCCGCCCACGCCCCTTCCGGCCCGGATTTCCTGATAGATAGCCTGGCTGATCAGATCCCGGGGGGCGAGGTCCTTGATGGTCGGGGCATACCTTTCCATAAAGCGTTCGCCTTCGCCGTTGCGCAGGATGCCACCCTCGCCGCGGGCCGCCTCGCTGATGAGAATCCCCAGGCCGTAGACACCCGTGGGGTGGAACTGAACAAATTCCATGTCTTCGAGCGGGATGCCGGCCTGGTAGGCCAGATAGTGGCCCTCGCCGGTATTGGCGAAACAGTTGGAAGAAGTCTTGTAGACCTTGCCGAAACCGCCGGTGGCCAAAAGGACGATCCGGCTGCGGAAGACGTGGAGTTCCCCGGTGGCCAATTCATAAGCCACCAGGCCGAGAACCTGCCCGTCTTGCCTGATCAGGTCCAGCATCTGAAATTCGGGGTAGACCGTAATCCCTTTCCGGACCGTTTCCCAGTAAAGGGTATCGAGAATCACTCTGCCGGTGCGATCGGCCGCGTGGCAGGCCCTTTTGACGGCCGCTTCCCCGAAGTTCCGGGTATGGCCGCCAAAGGCGCGCTGGGCGATGGTGCCATCCGTCCGCCGGTCAAAAGGTACCCCCAGATGTTCCAGTTCGTAAACGGCGCGGGGGGCGTCGGCAGCCAGGATTTCCGCGGCATCCTGATCGGAGAGATAATCCCCGCCCTTCACCGTATCGTACATGTGCCATTCCCAGGAATCCGGCTCTTCATTCCCGAGGGCGGCGGCGATTCCCCCCTGGGCGGCGCCGGAATGCGACCTGGTGGGATAGACTTTGCTGATCAGGGCGACGTCGGCCTTGCCGACGGCTTCGAGGGCGGCCCTCAACCCGGCCAGTCCGGAGCCCACGATGACAATGTCATGATTGAAAACCATCCGCCGTCCTTCCTTTCAGAGGCTTTTTGCACTACCGTAAGATCTTCCCGCTTCGCTCAGATCAATTCCATTAATTATATATATAGAGCCAATAATTGTGAGTCAAGGAGCAAGCGACAAAGGAGGTTCATTTATGGTTGACATTGTATTAACTAATAGTTAATATTAATCGTGTATAAGGTAACCTACCAGCCCAAGGCCTTGAAAGTCTTGCTAAAGATGCCGCGCAATCTATCCCGGCTGATCCGGGAAAAGATCGCTCAACTGGCGCAGGATCCCCATGCGTCGAATCCCAACGTCAAACTGCTGGAAGGACGGAACGGATACCGGCTTCGGATTGGGGACTGGCGGGTTCTTTACGAATTGCATGACGATGTATTGGTGATATCGGTGGTCAAGATCAAGACGAGGGGAGATGTTTATAAATGAAGGTTCAGATTATCGAGAAGGGCGGGCAGCCGGAATTTGCTGTCCTGCCTTTTGAAGATTATGAGACGCTATTGCAGCGTCTCGAAGACCTCGAAGACGCGCGGGATATTCAGGAATACCGCTCTGATCCCGGTGAATCCTTTCCGGCTGCTTTTGTGGACCGCCTGCTCGAAGGAGAAAATCCGATCAGGCTATGGCGGGAGTACCGGGGGATGACGCAAGGCGGATTGGCGGAAAAGGTGAAGGTCACGGTCGCCCATATCAGCCAGCTCGAAGGCGGGAAACGGGAATGTTCGGTAAAACTTCTCCGGGCGCTGGGCAAGGCCCTGAATGTGGATATCGAGCTGCTCCTGAGCCAGCAGGAAGAATAGGGTTCAATTTACATAAACATGACGGTCAAAGATCAAAAATACTGGTTAAACCAACTTGCGACGCTACGGATTGACCGTGCAAGGGGTAACCCCGCGCCCCATAAGCCGCTTCTCTTACTGGTCATCATGGAAATGGCTGATAGGGGAGAAATCACGAAACGCGAAGTTACTCTTTCTCCTGATCTTGCATTCAGGTTCAGCGCATTTTGGTCAGTTGTAGCCAAGCGTCGCAAGCAGGCTCCGGAAGTGAGATTACCGTTCCATCACCTTGGTTCATCTGGAATGTGGCAGCCTTTGACGGCAGACGGTAAAATTTCACCAGATAAGAAACTTACCACAATGATAATGATTGACCCAAGTTTCCTCGACTGTCTTGCTGATAATAAATTTCGTGATCGGGCACGGAGAATACTAATTGAAACGGAACCATATTTTCTTCCGGAAGAAAGAGCGGCACTCTTCAGCATGCTTAAAATCAAACCGACGGTGCCTGAAGTCAGGGAATACGAAGAACATTACAGAGCGAGCATTCAAATGGGGCGAGATGCTCGCTTTCGCATTGAGGTAGTCGTTCTCGCCTACAAACACACCTGCGCTCTTACAGGTTATCGGTTAACAACCTTGGAAATGGGGAGCATTGTGGATGCGGCACATATTCATGCCTTCAGTGATTCCCGCAGCAATGACCCTCGCAATGGGTTAGCGCTCTCGAAGAACGCCCACTGGCAGTTTGATCGCGGTCTTTGGTCATTGAACGATGATTACAGGGTACTTCTAAACAGAGAAAAATTCATCGAAGATGGGGCACCGGGACAATGCCTCGCGGATTTCGAGGGGCGAAGGATTTTTCTACCCAGTGACCCGAAGTATTGGCCAGAGTATTCTTATCTCGAATGGCATCGTAAACGGCACGGATTCCCAGGTAACTAACAATATCTTTCATCCAGTGAACACCTTACTCATAAAATTTGACCCTGTACATCTTTAGCTTTGATCCGAATTTGTATGAGCTGGATGGGTTGCCCCATTCGGAGGTCAGATAGGGAACCATCGCTTCATACACTTCCGGCAGCACCGGGGTCGTCGCATTATAATCGAGATAGATCATGGTGGCCCTATGATTACTATAAAAATTCACTCATGTCCAAGTTACTTTCTTTAATGATGAAAACTAATTGTGATTTACTTGCTGTTCTGTAATATAATCACGGCAGATATTGATCACAGGAGAGGTCATGACGTTCAGACTTTCGAACCATGCAAAAGAAGAAATGGCAAGGCGCTCAATTCCTTGGTCTCTTCTTGAGCAGGTGCTGCAAAATCTCCAACAGATTGTTGTTGAAAGGGAGAATCTTAAGGCGTATCAATCAAGCGCCACATTTGATGACGGGAGGACATTCTTGATTCGGGCTATCGTAAATGATACGTTGCAACCCGCAGTCGTTGTCACTGTCTATCGGACCAGCAAAATTGGTAAATATTGGAGGAACTTATGAAAGTTTACTATGACCCCGAGGTGGATGTGCTACGTATCATCTTTAGCAGTCAGGCCATCGAAGAAAGTGACGAGGATAAACCGGGTATAATTATCGATTACGACAAAGACGGCAACATTGTTGGCCTTGAATTATTGGAGGCATCAAAACGGGTGGAAGATCCCACATCGGTTGAATATGCAGTAGCGGGTTAAACGTGGACCGGGCTATCGAAACCGGAGAAAAAAGGCGCCGCTCTTGACGGAAGCAGCGGCGCCTTCGAGAATTAAAACAACAACTATTGAGGTTAAATCTTTACCCGCCGGCCGGCGAATTTTTCACCCGTCTGGTAATACTCTCCTTTTAAGGCCAATTCCGCTTCTTCCGCATGTTCTTTTTCCCAGTAGCCTAAGTTGTAGCCGTACCAGGGCACCTTCGGATTGAGCTTGGGCAACCCTTCCGCTTCCCAGATTTCTTTGGCCTTTTCCATGAATTCCTGCCGGGGCAGGGAAACGGGCGGATAGGGCCAGTTCATGGTGGCATCGATCAAAAGCGACGAGCAGCCGTTGGGCGGCGGGTACCTTTGCTGGTCGCCGGGCGGAGTAGCCGACGGATCGAGGGAGGCCTCCTTCCCCATGGTGATGCGCGTATCCCGGTGGGGCTGCACCCGGAAACTCAGCGCCCAGTTCACGGACTCGGCATCCCAGGGATCGATGTCTTCGTCCACGACAACGACAAACTTGCCCAGGTTGGGGGCAAAGGCGGCGGCGCCGTTCAAGGCCTGCCAGGCCTCCGAGGGGAAGGACTTTTTCATCCTGATGACCAGATAGGGAGCGCTGCCGCAGCTTTCCAGAAAAGCCACATCCAGGATGCCGGAGATGTTGCAATCGTATTTCAGGAATTTAAAAAGGGCGGCCTCAGCGCCCACCTGGCGCAGTTTGCTGCTTTCACTGGGCGGGAACTGGCTCAGGAAGGCGTTGAAAATGGGATTCTTCCGGTGGGTGATGCAGGTGATGTTGAAGAACGGTTCGATGCCCGGCATCCCCATATAACCGGTGAACTCCCCGAAGGACCCTTCCGGCTCAATGGCGTCAATGGGAAACTCCCCTTCGATGACGATCTCCGTGGTTGCCGGGACCTCAATATCGACGGTTTTACAGCGGACGAGCGGCACCGCTGCACCGGCGATACCGCCAGCTACGGCGTATTCGTCCACGCCGAAGGGGATCTTGGCCGTGGCGACGAGCCCGATATTGGGGGTCGGGCCGATGACGATGGCCGCCTGCAGCGGCCGGCCCAGTTTCCGGCACTTCTCCCAATGCATTCGCAGGTGCTGCGTGCCCCGGGACAGGACGCCGAGCCGCGTACTGCTTTTTACCATGGAGCGGTAATTGCCGATATTGATAATCCCCGTTTCCGGATCTTTGGAGACCCAGTTGGCGGCGGTGAGATAAGGGGCGTTGTCAAAGCCGGGGGTGGAGATGGGAAGGGGGAATTCGTCCATCCCCCCGTGTTCCAGGAGTTTGCCGCCCACGTGCACCTCCTCGTGCACCGGCCCGCTTTCCACCATCCGGGGTTTGATGGGATTCAGGAGCGCCTTGGTCCAGGCTTCGGAGATCTCCCGGGGACCGCACTGCATGCCCAAACCGTAAATCTCCCGGGAGGCCGCATGGATCGCCACGGCTACGGGAATATTGTACTTCTTCCCCTTGACATCGATCACGTTTTCAAAGAAAAAACCCCGCCGTTCCGCTTCCGGCAGGCCCCGGAACTGCCAGCGCACCAGGGGGTGCAGCTCCGTTTCCTTTATTATTTCCCTCTTGATCCTTACCAGTTTGCCCTTCTCTTCCAGGAATTTGAGGTATTCTCTAAGATCTTGAAAATAGGCCATCTCCATCTCCCTCCTTGGTATTTGATGCAGCGCACCGACGACATGTAATGGGCGACCCTCTTGCGAGAGCGGGTTAAAGGAAAAACGGTTACTGTTTTATGATTATGATTTGACGGTTTTGACATCCGCCAAGTGGGCGCGAGAATACCACAAGTGCTTATTTTGTCAAGTTGTTAAAATAGTTCTTGCCTGCGGAAGCGGGATCGTGCGCCGGGAAGCAGCAGCAGATATTCCTCCGGTAAGAAATGCCCTCAAGCGCCATCCTGCCGTTTAGGCCCTTTGGGTTGACTCGATCCGGCATCCGGCATTACCCTGGACCCCGGCTGCCGCCGGGGTGGCGATTGGGGAGGGGCAACTTGTCACTACTGTTGCGAGAGTAATGAGCCAAGGACCGGGACGAGGGGCCCGGTCCTTGGGGTAGGTCACAATCGGGATCAAGCGGCGGCAGATCAGGACCCCAACTGGGCTTTCCAGGCGGCATCGCCCGCGCTGTCTTTGTCCCGAAAAATCCTGAATGAGCTTGTGGTTTTTGTGGGCGGCGAGTCCTTACCGTCGCTCAGCTTATACTTCAGGGTGAACCTGACCTTGACGGGCCAGGACCCGTCTTTATTCCGTTTGCCTTTTTCCGCGATGACGACGGGCGGTATAACCGTGAAACTGCCATCGGCCCTTTTCATAAGTCCGGAATCGTCAATGGCCTTGATGATTTCCACGTCGGAAGGTGCTGCCGCGGCCTGGGTGGTCTTCTTGCCGGAAGGTTGCGCGGCGCCGGCATCCCCGGACCAAGTGAATACCGACAGCAGCAATGTCAAAAATACAAGAATACTAAACCCCTTTGCCCTGTTTCTCATCTTACTCTCCTTAATCATTTGGTTGGCGCCCCTTTCTTCGCACTTTTCGCCGGTAAATCCGGCAAAATCCGGATAAATTCGTTCGCGAGGATCAGGTTTTTCTTCGTGCCCCGCAAGATGTATTTGAAATCATACTCCGCCTCGGGCGCGGGGTTGTTAATCTCCGAAACCTTGCCCGTCGTCTTGCCGGTCAGCACGTCGTACTGCTCAAAATCCCCGAGCGTGAGACCGATGAACTGACTCGTGAATTCGGCAGCGCGGAATTTCCCGGCATATTCACCGGTCATTTTTTGGATATAAAGCTCCTTGATCCGCTCCTCGAGGTCCAGGACGAGAAAGATATTGATCCCGCCAAACCGTCCTTTCTGGGTCACGCCGTGGATATAGCCTATTCTCTTCTTATTCTTGTAGATATCGTAAAGTGTATAGGGGACATCGATCGTCTCATAGAGGCCGTGGAGTTTGTCCCGCAGTTTTGCTTCCACCTTCGCCAGCAGTTTCTGGCCCCCTGCCTTCTGGATGTCGAGATCGATCGTCTTATAGCCTGTCGATTCCGGGAAGAGCCTGGCCACGTCGCGCTTGGGGTCGTTTAGTTCACAGCCGACGGCGGCCCAAGCCGGCCCCGGACTCAAAGACATCATGACAAGAAAGGCCGCGACAGCCATATAAAAATATCTTTGTGTCATAAAACACTCCTAACAATAAAAGTTCAAAAAAGCACCTCATGACGTCATTCCGGCGAAAGCCGGAATCCAGTGTCTTTAATTGTTTGTATTGTTTCTGGACCCCTGTGCCTGTCCCGGACTACGATCCGGGGTTGACCGGGGTGACTACTTTTTACTAAATTATCAAGATGCTATGGTAGCTTATATAATTTCAAAGCAATAAAAGTACAATCCTGAGAATAGTCCCAGGGCCACGTCATTTCCGGATATAGTCTTTGGCAATGAAACTTTTTTGCCTGACTTTGACGTGGTCCTGAAAAAGTCCGGGGAGCCAATGTCGCGGCTCCCCGGAGCTAAGGGTTGATTAGGGAGTGCTCCCCAGATAATTAATTGGGAACAATTACCTGTACGCCAATTCCATCGCCGGTTATGGCCCTACTGTTGGAATTGGTGCCCCCCGTGAGCGGGAAGGAGGGCTCGAAGAAGACCCCGTCAAAGGTCGGCATGGGTGTGTCTACCAGGGCTGCCCCTGTACGCCGGGCATCCCACCTGATCAGCATGGCGTGGTCCTCGTGCATGGTGTTGTGGCAGTGCTCGACATAGTCGCCGAGGAAGTCCCGGGCGCGGTAGGCGATTTCGATGTCCGTGCCGCTGTCATTCTCGGGGCCGATCCGGTACATGTCCTTCCTGGCCCATTTCTCCCATTCCGGCGGCGCCTTCCCGGCCCGCGAGAGGATGATCCCTTCCTCGAAATGGATATGGACAGGATGGGTCCAGCCGCCCCCGCCCTTGATCCTCCACACCTGGAGATCGCCGTTCACGATCGCCTGGACCCGGTGGGGATCCATGAGGTTGCCCAGGCCTCCATCTACTTTCATCTCCCAGGGCGATCCATGGCCGGCCGGAATGCCGGCCACACCCCGAACGAACTCGAAGGTGTGATGCACGGCGTTGGCCAGGGGTACGCCGTTCACCGTGCCGTCCGCGGTCGTGGCCCCGCGCACGATGGGCAGGGGGATCATGTCCAACTTGCCCGGCTCGAAGTCAACGGGATTCATGGAGCGATCGGTGCCCGCGTAGGCCTTGACCCTGAACTCCAGGAACTTGCCCACGCCCGGGTCGCCGTTCACCCAGATGCCGTTCAGCACCACGGGGTTGTATGTCCCGTTCAGGATGGACGCCAGCGGGACCTTGCTCTTGGTCCCCTGCCCGTCCAGATGTTCCAGGATGTTGACGAAGTACAGCTTATCGCCCACCTTGATGCCGTTCTTCGCGAAGTTGACGACGATGTCGTAACGTTCCGCGATGGTCTGGGAGGGGAGCAGGCCCTTCCACGTATCGGGCGCGGTGCCCGGCATGACATTGAATACCCCGTCGAAGGGGACCGCGTGCTCCAGGACATTGCCGTCGTTGGCGACCATATGGAAGGGTATCCGGTTGTAAGATTTCCCGGAACCCGCCGGACCCGGCAGTTCGCCGCCGGCGCCGTTGACCTCCTGCACCAGGGCGATGGCCATGATGCGCGACACCGAGCCGTTCAGGATGCGGAAGCGGTAGCTCCGCGCCCGCACGTCCAGGTAGGGTTTGTACTGCCAGTTGACCGTCATCATGTCGCCCAGGAAGCCGAAGTGCTGTAAGGTGTTGAAGAAGAGCTGGCCGTTAGCGTCCGTGGCCTTGTCGGCGACGACCAAGTTCACGTCGTAGTCACGGTTGCCCCAATTAAGCGCCGTGCCGCTCGGCAAACGGAGGTTGACGCCGTCGTTGATGGCTTCGTTCCCCCGGTCCAGGGCGCTGTAGTAGTTCATCATCGTGGCGTTGCCCTTGTAGACGTTTTCCGCCGTGTGATCGAGCATGTGATCGTGGAACCAGTGGGTGCTCATGGTCTCGCGCCAATCGCCGGGGATCATGATGGTTCCGTTGGTGCAGGTCCGCGTGGTCAGGACTCCGTTGACGAGGACGGGCAGCGTTTCGCCCGGTTCGCAGGGCATGGCCGCCCGGACATCGGTGGCGCCGAAATTGATGGCGCCGGCAGAGTTGTTGTTATTGCTGAAGCCGGCGAGTTGGAGGGGCCAATGGTAGTCATAGAACTGCCCCGGGAAGAAGAAGGCGCCGGCAAAGCCGTCGCTCTCGCCCGGGGAGTGGCCGTTGTGCTCGTGCGTGGTAATGGTATGCCTGCCGAAGCCGTTGTTCGCGGTTATGTCGATGGGCAGCGCGTTGTAATTGCGCATCAGGATGGTTTCGCCGTAGCGCGCCATCAGCAGCTTGGGCGGCAGCGTGCCGTCGAAGGTCCAGACGGAGTTCAGGTCCTGGACGGGCATGTTCGGGTGGAGTTTGATCGCGACGCCGGCTGTGGTCCCTGCCGGCAGCCCGGGAAAGACCGTGTGGTAAAGCCCGCCCGGCCCGAATTCCCCAACTGCGTACCTGTGCAGCTGCTTCGTATCGCGGAAGCCGCCGTTATCCCGTGCCAGAGCTACGGCGGTCGTGTAGTACTTCTGGGGGAAGAAATCGGTCCAGCTCTGCTGGGCCCAGTCTTCTCCTCCCGGCCGTCCTTCGGCCGGTCCGGCCACGGAGCCGGGAGGCGCAATCAGCGCGTGTCCGAGGAACGTTTCAATTTTAGCCTTCCAGGGGTTGGTATCGGTGACGTTCGCGAGCCGCGTGGGAAAAGGCGCCACCCCGGCCTGGGCCAGGAAGGACTCCAATTGCGCGGGGGCAGGGCCGCTCGCCGCATTCACGGGCTGGGGGAACGGGGTGAAGCCGGGGGCCGCAGCGGCGGGCATCGCCTCGGGACCGAACTCTTCGAAGAGCAGCATTTGCTGAGTAAAAGGCTGCGCCCCGTAAAGCGGGCTCGCCGGGGCGTCCGTCGGAATGTTCGAGACGGCCGTCCAGGCAATCTGCGAGAGAGGGAAAGCGGCGGTGGGCCGGGGCAGGTTAGGATCAGTCCAGCACCAGGCCTTGCCCAGTTGGGAGTTGATGGATAGTTTCCCCAAGTTCACATCCACGGACCCACTCGGAAGAGCAAAGCCGACCCTTCCCGAGAGTCTGTCCACAATCAGGGGCGCTACGGTGTTGCCCGTCGTGGCGTTCCGGAACAGCAACATATAGGAGTGGTTCGCGGGCACGATGAGGATAAACTTCCCGTTGGCGGGCGTTATGGTCTGGCTGGCCGCCACGTTCGCGGTTTCGTCCACCATAACCACCGACAAGGGAGCCGCGATGGGGACCGTGGTTGTAACAGGCCCTTCTGGCGCCGCCCCCGTCACCGCGGCCGCCGTCTCACCCGCCAGGTCGCCCTGTATGGTGAGGGCTACCGGAGGGCCCGGCGCCGGCGGCGTCGGAGGAACCGGTGTGCCCGGATCGACCGGCGGGGCAGGGATGCCCGGGTCACCCGAGGGACCCGCAGTGCCGTCAGCGCCACCTGCCGATTGGCCACCTGCCGATTGGCCACCTGCCGATCCGCCACCGCCGCAGCCGGCCATGAGCAGGACTGCAAAAAATAGAGCTGCCAGCCACCAGCGGCTTTTCCTTACATACAAGTTTATCACCCGTTTCATCACATCTCTCCTTTTACATTCTTCTGTATTTACCGGAAGAATCCCTTTTTGCTTTGGTCTCCCCTTTGGACAAGAGGAGCTCTCTTGATTATTAATCTACGGACGTTTGCAGGGGAGGACAATACTGATTAAATGTCAGGGTAATGGCAGGTAAATATTATCTGGGTAATATTACCTATTTGTCAGTAGGTAGAGCTACCTATTAAAGAGGGCCTTTGCTCCGCCAGGAAGGTTTAGATGTACCCTTTAAAAACCACGTGATTCTGCTTGCCGGGCGCACGAAAAAGAACCGGGGGGCCGTTGTCGCGGCCCCCCGGAGCTAAAGGTTAGTTGGTTAGTTTAACGGTACGCCTTTCTTCGGCCCGATCCCGTCGCCGATATCGGCTAAGGGAAGGGCAAAGGAAGGCTCAAAGAAGACCCCGTCCCAGGTCGGCATGGGTGTGTCTGCCAGCCGGGAGCCTTTCAGCCGGGCGTCCCAGCGCAGCAGCATAGCGTGGTCCTCGTGCGTGGTGTTGTGGCAGTGCATCACATAGTCACCCAGGAAGTCTCGGGCCCGGTAGGCGATCTCGATGATGCCGCCACTGTCGTTCTCCGGCCCGATCCGGTACATGTCCTTCTTGCCATAGAGTTCCCAGTCGGGGGGTAATTTCCCCATCCGGGTGAGAATCATCCCTTCCTCGTAATGGATATGCACGGGATGGGTCCAGCCGCCGCCGCCCTTGATCGTCCACACTTCGAGGTCGCCGTGCTCGATGGCCGAAATCCGGTGGGGATCCGCTGTATTGGCAGCGCCGCCGTCCACCTTGACCATCCAGGGTGCGCCATGGCCGCTCTGCGAACGGACAAACTCCATGGTGTGGTGTCTGGCGGTAAGCAGCGAAACGCCGTTTACCGTCTGGGCGGCCCGATCGAGGGCCAGCGGGAGCATCTTTAACTTGCCCGGCTCGTAGTCTGCCGGATTCATGGAGAGGTCGGTGCCGGCATAGGCCTTGACCCTGATTTCCAGGAACTTGCCCACGGCCGGGTCGCCGTTGATCCAGCGGCCGTTCAGCACGGTTGGTTTGTATCTCTCGGCCAGGATGTCCGCCAGCGGCACCTTGCTCTTGGAGCCCCTCCCGTCCTGATGCTCCATGATGTTGACGAAGTACAGCTTGTCGCCCGGCTTGATACCGTGCTTGGTGAAGTCGACAACGATGTCGTAGCGTTCCGCTACGGTCTGGGACGGGAGCTGGCCTTTCCAGGCATTGGGATTGCCGTCATGGAAGATGTCCCTTACTCCGTCAAAGGGGACCGCGTGTTCCAGGATGTTGCCGTCGTTGCCGATCATATGGAAAGGCACCCGGTCGTAAGACTTCCCGGAGCCCGCCGGACCGGGCATTTCTCCCAGTGCGTCGTTACGCTCCCGTACCAGGCCGACCGACAACAGGCGTGCTACCCCGCCGTTCGATAAGCGAAAACGATATTTGCGGGCGCGCACGTCGAAGTAGGGCTTGTACAGCCAGTTGACCGTCATCACGTCGCCCAGGAAGCCATCGCGGTCTACCGTGTTGAACCAGAGCTGGCCGTTCTTGTCCGTGGCCTTGTCTGCCATCAGTAAGATCACGTCGTAGTCCCGGTTGCCCCAGTTAAGCGCGGTGCCGCTCGGGAGGCGCAGGTTGACACTGTCGTTGATGGCCTCGTTGCCGCGGTCCAGCGCGCTGTAGTAAGTCATGAACGTGGCATTGCCCTTGTAGACGTTTTCCGCCGTGTGGTCGAGCATGTGATCGTGGAACCAGTGGGTGCCCATCGTCTCGCGCCAATCGCCGGGGATTTGAATGCGGCCATTGGCATCGCAGGCCCTCGCGGTGACGGTGCCGTTGATAAGGACGGGTAAAGTTTCGCCGGCCTCGCAGGGCGTGGCTGCCCGGGGATCGGAGGCATCAAAGTTGATGGCGCCGGCGGCGTTATTGTTGTTGCTGTGACCGGCGAGCTGCATCGGCCAGCGGTAATCCCAGAACTGCCCGGGGAAGAAGAAGCCGCCGGCAAAGCCGTCGCTTTCACCCGGAGAGTGGCCGTTGTGGTCGTGCGTGCTGATGGTGTGCCGGCCGAAACCGTTGGAGATCATGGTATTGTCCAGCGCCACCGGGTGGTTCGCAGTTTCGTCGAGGGGCAGCGTGTTGTAATTGCGCATCATGGTCGGCTCGCCGTAGCGGACCACGAGCAGTTTGGGCGGCAGAGTGCCGTCGAAGGTCCAGACGGAGTTCGGGTCCTGGACCGGCATGTTCGGGTGAAGCCGGATCGAGACGCCCGCCGTGGTCCCGTCGAGCGTCGGCGCGCCCGGAACCGAGGAAGTAAAGACCCGGTGATAGAGCCCTCCCGGGCCGAATTCACCCAGCGCATAACTGTGCCGCTGTCTGGCGTTGCGGAAGCCGCCGTTAACCCGCGCCGACCCCACGGTGGTCTTGAAGAACTTCTGGGGGTAGAGATCGTTCCACTGCTGATGGGCCCAGTCTTCGCCCGGGGGCCGGCCTTCGGCCGGTCCCGGTACGCCGGCGGGCGGCTGAATCAGCGCGTGTCCGAGGAACGTCTCGATAGCCGGTTTCCAGGGGTTCGTATCGGTGACGTTCGCGAGTCTGGTGGGGAAAGGAGCAACCCCCGGCTGGGCCAGGAAGGCTTCCAGGGCGTTGGGAGTCGGTCCGTTCTGGGCGTTTTGGGGCTGGGGCAAAGGGGTGAAGCCGGCAGCGGCGGCCGTCGGCATGTTATCAACGCCGAACTCCTCGAAGCGGATCATCTGCTGGGTAAAGGGCTGGGCCCCGAAGGTCGGAGTCGGCGGAGCGTCCGTCGGGACATTGGATGTCCCCCGCCATTCCACTAGATCGAAGGGGAAGGCGACGGCGGGCGGGGCCAGGGCCACATCAGTCCAGCTCCAGGCCTTGCCCACTTGGGAGTCAAGGGTCACGTTCCCCAGTTTCACATCGGCGGAGCCAGCGGGAATACTGAAGGAGATTCTGCCGGACTGCCGGTCCGCGATCAGGGGACAGATGGTTCGGCCCGCCGGGCTCCCGTCCCGGAACAAGAGCACGTAAGTGTGGCCCGGGGGGGCGACGAGGATAAAATTGCCGTTGCCGGCGGTTACGGTCTGGCTGGCCGCCACGTTCGCGGTTTCATCCACCAGCACCACCGATACCGCACCGGTGAGTGGGACCGACGTAAGGGTCGCCGGCGCCGGGTCGCCGCCAGCGAGGGGCGCGCCCGTCAACGCCGCCGCCGCGTCGCCTACCACGTTGCCCTGCACTGTAAGGGCCACCGCTGCTACGGGGCCCGGGTCGGCCGGGGCGACAGGGATTTCCGGATTGACCGCGGCGCCCGGGGTGCCGGGACTGCCCACGGCGGATGCCGGGACGCCGGGATCGACCGCCGGACCGGCAACGCCGGCATCTTTGTTGCTACAGCCGGCCACCAACATGATGGCAAGAAATACGGCCATCAGCCACCAGCGATTATTAAGGGCGTACAATCTCTTGCTTCTCTGCATTGTGCGTCTCATTTTCACTATATTATGCCTCCTACCTTTTCTCGATGTTTTGACCTCTCTTGAACAGTGGGTCTGCTTTAGCTACCAATATACGGAGAAGTGCCGGGAAAGACAATATTGATTAAATGGCAGGGTTATGGCAGGCAAATATTACCTGGGTAATATTACCTAATTAGAGTAGGTATAACTACCTATGGGGGATGAAAGGGGTCCGGGAAGGGCTTAGATATAGCCTTTTTGCAGCGCGTACTTTATGAGGTCCGCCGGTTTCTTGATTGGCAATTTACGCAGGATATTGGCGCGATGGTGGTCCACGGTGCGTTCGCTGATCGAGAGAAGGGCGGCGATCTCTTTAGTCGATTTGCTCTCCCTTTCTGGGTGACGCCGTGGATATAGCCGATTCTCTTCTTATTCCGGTAGATATCATAAAGTGTATAGGGGACAGCGATCGTCTCATAGAGGCCGTGGAGTTTGTCCCGCAGTTTTGCTTCCACCTTCGCCAGCATTGCCTTGTTGCATATCGGGCTCCTCACATTAACCGTATCAGGACCCCAGCCGGGCCTGCCAAACCGACTTGCCGTCCTTGTCCTTACCGCGAAAGATCCTGAACAGGGTAGTGGTCTTTGCGGGCGGTGATTTTTGGCCGGCGCCCATCCTGTACGTCAGCGTGAAGGTGACCTTGACGGGCCATGAGCCGTCTTTATTCCGCTCGCCCCTTTCCGCGATGCGGACGGGCGGGACGATCTCGATGCTCCCATCCGCCCTTTTCATGGTTCCGGAATCATCGATGGCCCTGATAATCTCCTCGTCGGAAGGTGGCTCGGTATTGCGGGAACAGGCCGACCACACGCAGGCCAGCGACACGAATACCACGATTATGAAAATGCTGTTTATCTTTCTTCCCATCTCGCTCCCCTTTCAAAAAAAGTTCAACATTCAAAGTTTACACTAAAACCTTTGAACGTTGAACCCTAAATCTTAACCTTGATTTCTCCCCGAAGGGGAAGATGACCGGGGGCCGCGTCTCACGGCCCCCGGTCACTGCCGCTAATAATTAATTATGGTGTTGTCGGTACACCTTTCTTCGGTCCGACCCCGTCGCCCGTCTCGGCGGTCGGGAGCGCAAAGGACGGCTCGAAGCGCACCCCGTCGAAGGTGGGCAGGGGTGCGTCTTGCAGGATGAAGCCAAACGACTGGAGGTCAAAGCGCATCAGCATGGCGTAGTCCTCGTGGGTGGTGTTATGGCAGTGCAACGGATAGTCGCCCAGCCCGTCCCTCGCCCGGTAGACGGCCTCAATTTCCTTGCTCTCCGCTTCGGGCCCGATCCGGTACATGTCCTTACGAGCATAGAGCTCCCAATCGGGGGGCAGCTTCCCGCCCCGCGAGAGGATCATGCCTTCCTCGAAGTGGATGTGCACGGGATGGGTCCAGCCGCGGCCTCCCGTGATCGTCCACACGTCCACGTCGCCGTTCAGGATGGACGTAATCCGGTGCTCATCCGCCGGGTTGGCTGCGCCTCCGTCTGCCTTGACCTGCCACGGCGTGTCGTGGCCGCCCTGCGAGCGGACGAACTCCTTGGTACGGTGCCGCGCGGTAAGCAGGTGGCCGTTGGGTGCGCACGAGCCATCCGGCAGGGTCGTGCATTTATTCACCCGATCCAGGGGGATGGGAATCATCGCCAGCTTGCCCGGCTCGTAGTTCACCGGATCCAGGGAGAGGTCCGTGCCCGTATAGGGTTTAACCCGGAACTCCAGGAACTTGCCGACGGCCGGGTCGCCGTTGATCCACTGGCCGTTCTGCAGAACGGGCTTATACGCCCCGGACAGGATGTCCGCCATTGCGACCGTGCTCTTTGAGCCCCTGCCGTTCGAATGCTCAATAACGTTGACAAAGTAGAGCTTGTCGCCCGGCTTGATGCCGTGCTTGGCGAAGTCGACGATGATGTCGTAGCGCTCCGCTGTGACCTGGGCCGGGAGCTGGCCCTTCCACGCATCGGGCTTGCCGTCGTGCATGAGGTCCCTTACTCCGTCAAAGGGGATCGCGTGGCCCATGATGTTGCCGTCGTTCCCAATCATGTGGAATGGCACCCGGTTGTAGGAGACGTTGGAGCCCGCCGGACCGGCAAGCTCTCCGGCGCCGGGCTGCCCGAAGGCTTTGGGCACCTCCTGCACCAGCCCGATCTTGAAAAGGCGCGCCACGCCGCCGGGCAGGATGCGGAACCGGTACCGGCGCGCGCGGACTTCGAAGTAGGGCTTGTACAGCCAGTTGACCGTCATCACGTCGCCCAGGAAACCGTCCCTTTCCTGGGTGTTGAACCAGAGCTGGCCCTTCTGGTCCGTGGCCTTGTCCGCGACCAACAGGTGCACGTCATAGTCCCGGTTGCCCCAGGGAAGCGCCGTACCGGAAGGCAGCCGCAGGTTCACGCCGTCGTTCACGGCCTCGTTGCCGCGGTCCAGGGCGCTGAAGTAGTCCATCATCGTGGCGTTGCCCTTGTACACGTTCTCGGAGGTGTGATCGAACATATGATCATGGAACCAGTGGGTGCTCATCGTCTCGCGCCAGTCGCCGGGGATGTTGACTCGCCCGGTGGCGTCGCAGGTCTTGTCCGTGGGCACGCCGGCCACGAGGACCTTGAATGTTTCACCCGGCGTGCAGGGGATGGATGCCTTGTTTTCGGTGGCGCCGCGGTTGATGCCGCCGGCCGGGTCGTTGATGCCGCTGAAGCCGGCGAGCTGCATCGGCCAATGGTAGTCCCAGAACTGGCCGGGGAAGAAGAACCCGAAGGGGCCGCCATCGGCCTCGCCCGGGTTGTGACCGTTGTGGTCGTGGGTGCTGATGGTGTGCCTGCCGAAGCCGTTGGTCACCATGGTCGTATCGAGTACTGCCGGGTGATTCGCGGTTTCGTCGATCGGCAGCGTGTTGTAGTTGCGCATCAGGACCGGCTCGCCAATGCGGACCTGCAGGAGCCTGGGCGGCAGATTGCCGTCAAAGGTCCATACCGAGTTCGGGTTCTGAACCGGCATGAGCGGGTGGAGTGCGATCGGAAGGCCCGCCGTGCTCCCCCTGAGCGTCGGAGCGCCCGGTACGGATGAAGTGAAGACCGTGTGGTAGAGCCCATCATCCGCTGTCCCGGACACGCCGTCGGGGCCGGGCCCGAACTCGCCCAGTGCATACCCGTGGCGCTGCCGCGAGTCGCGGAAGCCGTTGTTCACGCGCGCGGGCGAAACGGTGGTCTTGAAGAACTTTTGCGGGAAAAGATCATTCCAGTACATGTGCGCCCAGAATTGATTCTGAGCATCGTTCGTCGTGGGACGGCCTTCGGCCGGCCCCGGTACCCCGCCCTCAACGCTCACCAGGGAACGGCCGAGGTAGGCCTCGATCGCGCCGTTCCAGGGGTTAGGGTCCGTGATGTTCGAGGACGCCGTGGGGTAGGGAGCAACCCCGGGCTGGGCCAGGAAGGCATCCAGGGCCGGCCCGGCCGGGCCGCTCTGGGCATTCTGCGGCTGAGGCAATGGCGTAAAACCGGCCTGGGCTGCAGCCGGCATCGGATCGGTGCCGAACTCCTCGAAGCGGATCATCTGCTGGGTAAAGGGCTGGGCCCCGAAGGTCGGCGTGGCCGGGGCGCCCGAGGGGACATTTGATGTCGCCCGCCAGGCGATCTGATCCAGCGGGAAGGCATCGGTGGTCGGGGCCACGGCGGGATCGGTGGCGCAGGTGGCTGTGCCCACTTCAGTGTTCATCGTCACAGCCCCGAGATTGACATCCGGGGAATCCGCGGCGAGCTTAAAGGCAACCCTGCCGGTGGTCTTGTCCACGATCAGGGGGGCTAAGGTCTTACCCGAGGGACCTCCCTCGCGAAGCAATGCCATATAGGAATGTCCCTTCGGTGCAATCATGACAAAATTCCCGTTCGCTGCGGAAACGGTCATGCTGGCCGCCACGTTGCCACCTTCATCCACCAGCACCACTGACGTGGGGCCGGTCAGGGGAGCCGTCGCCGGCCCGCCGGGCACGGTGAGGCCCGCATTCGCGTCACCCACTACATTGCCTTGCACCAGGGCAAAGGCGCTGGCCAGGTTGTTGCCCTGGCCGGCCGGTCCCGTGGTGCCGGGATCGCCCGTGGTCCCCGCGGATCCTGCCGGCCCCTGGGCGCCCGTGATGCCGGCCAGACCTGGCACTCCATCCTGGCCGCTGCAGCCGGCCAGCACCATGATGGCAAGGAATACGGCCAGCAGCCACCAGTGACTTTTCAGTGGATACCATCTCTTGCTTCTAAATCTTTTCATTGTACAACCTCCTCTGACAACATTATTTTCCTGGCCGCTCTTGGACAAAGAGGGCCGCTCTTGGTTAACAATTTACGGGGAGGAGGCAGGGAAAACAATATTGATTAAATGTCAGGATAATGGCAGGCAAATATTATCTGAGTAATATTGCCTAATTAGAGTAGGTATAACTGCCTATGGGGGGATGAAAGGGGCCCCGGGAAGGGCTTAGATATACCCTTTTTGCAGCGCATACTTGATGAGGTCCGCCGGTTTCTTGAAGTTTAATTTGCGCAGGATATTGGCGCGGTGATGGTCTACGGTGCGCTCGCTGATGGCGAGAAGAGCGGCGATCTCTTTCGTCGATTTGCTCTCGGCAATCAGTTTCACAATTTCTTTTTCCCGCGGGGAAAGCACATCCGGTGCGAGGGCCGGCCCGGCCTTGCCAGAGCCCGGCTGCGACCAATCCTCAGCCAGCCCTTTCAGGAGCTGCGGGGATACGTACATCCCGCCCTGACGCACCGTGGCAATGGCGGAAAAGAGATCAGGGTCGGTATCTTCCTTGAGGAGGTAGCCCACGGCCCCGGCCGAGACCGCCTCCTGGAAATAGGCACTGTCCTTGTGCATGGTCAGGATCAGCGCTTTCACGTCGGGATGGTGCTTCTTGATCTCGCGAACCACCTCCATTCCCCCGAGCTGCGGCATAGATAAATCCAGGATAACCAGATCAGGGGTCAGCGTGCTAAGCAGACCGAGCAGGGCGCGGCCGTCTCCGACCTCGCCGATCACTTCCAGACCCTCCACGCCATCGATCATGCCCTTTAAACCCCGCCGGAACAAAGGATGGTCATCGGCCAGCACGATGCGATACTGGTCCGTCATAGCTTAACCTCCGGGAGAGGAATATCGACGGCTATTCGCGTGCCCTTTCCCTCTTCACTGTCCACGGCGAACTTGCCTCCCAGGAACATCACCCTTTCTTCCATGGTCGCCAGACCCATCCCCTTTCCGTCAGGGTCTCTCAGGGAAAGGGCGATCTGGTTGAAGCCCCGTCCGTCATCCTCGATGACGAAGGAGATCCGGTCTTCAGTTTTCTGGACGGTTAGGAAAACTTTCTTGGCCTGGGCGTGCTTCCCGATATTCGTCAAGGCCTCCTGGATGACCCGATAGATCATGATCTGAGCATCCTCCGGAAAAAGCAACCGGACGTTGTCCTCGATGTCAAACGTGACGACGCAGTCAATATTCTTGCAGAAGTTGTCGATCAACTGGCGCAGGGCTTCGGTGAGCCCCAGAACGTGCAGGACGGAGGGGCTCAATTCGCGGGAGAGGCGGCGTACTTTTTCGATAACCTGATCGACATATTCGACGGTTTCTTTGGCACCTTCTGTTAAGGCATCCTTCTCCTGCAAGCACCGCTCGATGGACTTCAGTCTGAGTTTGACGATGGTCAGGGCATGGCCCAGATCGTCGTGCAATTCGCTCGCAATCCTCCAGCGCTCCTCTTCCTGAGCGGTCATCAACCGGGCGGCAAGATGCCGCAGCTGTTTCTCTGAAACCTGCAAGGCACGTTCTATCAGCTGGCGACCGACGATTTCCGACCGGAGACGCTCATTTGCCGCAGTCAGGTCAACTGTTCGGGTATCGACCAGCTCTGTGAGGTGTTCACGATGCGCTCTCAATTCTTCAGCTTGTGACAACAGCTGTTCATTGGCTTTTACCAGCAACGTAGCGGCCTCCCTGCGCCGCCGCTCCCGGTTCCAGATACCGGCCGTGGCGGCAAGCACAATGACCAACCATGCCAGCAAGATGCCGTAAAAGAGGCGCCCCACTTTTTTCCGGTCTGCAAGCTGTGTGGTCTCGACATCCTTCTCCAAGACGGATATCCTCTGCTGGATGGTGTTGTAGGCCTGGTCCTCGTATTGATCGAGCGTTGATCCGACGCCGCCGCCTGCTGGATTTAGCCTGCGCTCCTGGCAGAGGATTCTATATTCACGGAGCAGACCCGCAATATCTTCCGCCTGCTTTCTCAGTCTTTCCTCACCGAGGCGCTCGATGTCCATTCCCCCCACCGGCACTCCTCCATTGAGGACCATCTGGGCCAGTTTCTCCGCCCAGTCAAGGGTGTAAAAGGCCAGCGCCATCAGGTCTTCGTTTTCTTCTATCAGCGCCTCCTCAAACCAGAGATGGGTGTTGGCAACCTTGATCTGCAAACCCATGAGCGCCCTGGTAAGTGTAAAATTACTCTGCTGCCGTTCATTGATTATCTTCGCCCAGATGAGTAAACCGATTGCCAGAATGCCGATAACCAGAACGACCGCCGGCGCCGCAAAACAGTGCTTCGTGACGTCTAAACCGGCAATGGCTCCTCCTTCGCTGTTGGGTCCGTTTTTCATAGCGGGTCACTTTTTTTTGATTTTACTGTTTATCACTTAAGTCTGACAATAACTCAATAATAATTAAATTGTAGGACCATGATATGTGAAAACTACTATCGGCTTCCGGGGCCGGACTTCAGCCGGAGGCTCGTTCTTTTTTCCGGATCACCGCTCATGTCCGGAATGACCGGCGATATTTTGATTCGTTGTGGCGACCCGTGAGGCATGGGGGGTTAGTAATCACCTTGAAGGCGCCCCTTTCTTTGCCGATAAATCCGGCGACATCTTGATAAACTCATTCACAAAAATCAAGTTCTTCTTCACGCCCCGCAGGATGTATTTGAAATCATGCTCGGCCTCGGGCGCGGGGTTGACAATCCCGGCGACCTTGCCGGTCGCCTTGCCGGTCATAACGTCATACTGCTCGAAATCACCCACCGTGAGGCCCACGAACTGACTCCCAAATTGCGCGTCGCGGAATTTCCCTGCATATTCGCCGGTCATTTTCTGGATATAAAACGCCTTGATTCGCTCCTCGAGGTCCAGGACGAGAAAAATCTGAATCCCGCCGAACCGGCCTTTCTGGTTCAGGCCGTGAATATAACCGATTTTCTTTTTGTTTGCATAGATGACATAGATTGTATAAGGGACGTCGATCGTCTCATAGAGGCCGCGGAGCTTGTCCCTCAGTTTTGCTTCGAGCTTTGCCAGAAGCTTGTCGCCGCCCAGCTTCTGAATCTCGATCGCGACCGCCTTATATCCCGTTGATCCCGGGAAGAGCCTGGCCACATCGCGGTCGGGATCATTGAGGTCGCAGCCGACCGCGCCCCAGGCCGGGCCGGAACACCAGGAAATGATGAGAATAACTGTCGCGATGGCCCTATAAATATACCTCTGCGTCATGAAATGCTCCTCGCAATCATGTTAGTTACACATCGAATTTATGGCTGCCCCGGAAAATGACCTTGCCGTCTTTCTTGATCGTTAGCCGTATTTCCCAGTCTCCGGGCATCACGATATTTACGGGCAGGAGATACTCCCCTTTGCGGGAAAGTTTAAAGGGCTGGTCGCCTGTTTCGTGGGCGCCCCTCATGGAAGGCATGCCGGAGTCGGCCAGGACCTCCCGGGAGGTGTCCCGTTTTCCATCTGGGGTATAGACCTCGACCTTCATGATGATCGTACCCAGTTTGGGTTTCTTGTCGAATCCGTAGATCAGGTAAGCGCCATTGCCGATCGGCACTTTTTTACCCGGTCCGGGCATGGTGGCCAAGGCCGGAGCTGGTCCGCCCGTAACGCCCTCTCTGGCAGCCATTTGATGTCCCTCGTGGCTCCCGGCCTGGAGGGGTAAACAGGTCAATGTCAGCGCGATTATTATCAGTGGAATTACGAAGGTTTCTTTCCTGCGGATCATGACGGTCTCCTCTTTACGATTTGGTGCTCCCTTATCGCTGGTTCAGGCTACAAGATCGAAGCCAGCCCGAGCGAGGGCGTTTTTCGATTTAGTCCGAAAGTAGATTCGTCATACCGGCGCAGGCCGGTATCCAGTCCTTTAAACCTGGATTCCGGATTAGGCCCGGAATGACTACGATATTTTCATGCGACCTGGTGTCCCACAAGGCATGGGTTTTTTGCGAAATTATCAAGATTCCATGACCTATTATATAATTTAGAAGCAAAAAAAGTACAACCCTGGAAAAAACAGTCCGGGGGACCGTTGTCACGGCCCCCCGGAGCTAAAGGTTAGTTAGTTTGGTTAGTTTACCGGTACACCTTCCTTCGGCCCAATCCCGTCGCCGGTATCGGCCAGGGGGAGGGCAAAGGACGGCTCGAAGAAAACCCCGTCAAAGGTCGGCATGGGCGTGTCCACCAGCTTGGCGCCTTTAGCCCTCAAGTCCCAGCGCAGGAGCATGGCATGGTCCTCGTGCATGGTGTTGTGGCAGTGCTGGACATAATCGCCCAGGAAATCCCGGGCCCGGTAGGCGATCTCGATGATGCCGGTGCTGTCGTTCTCGGGTCCGATCCGGTACATGTCCTTGCGGGCCCACTTCTCCCATTCGGGGGGCGCCTTGCCTCCCCGCGTGAGGATGATCCCTTCCTCGAAATGGATGTGCACGGGGTGGGTCCAGCCGCCGGTGCCTTTGATCGTCCAAACCTCGAGGTCGCCGTGCTCGATGGCCGAAATCCGGTGGGAATCCATCAGGTCTTTAGTGCCGCCATCGACCGCGATAGACCACAGTGCTCCATGGCCTCCTTGGCCGCCCTGATGTTTGAACTCGAAGGTGTGGTGTCTCGCCGTAAGCAGCGATACCCCGTTCACCGTCTTGGCCGCGCGATCGATGGGCAGCGGGATCATCTTCAGCTTGCCCGGCTCGTAGTCCACCGGATTCATGGCCAGGTCCGCGCCGGCGTAGGCCTTGACCCTGAGTTCCATGAACTTGCCCACGCCCGGGTCGCCGTTGATCCAGCGGCCGTTCAGCACTGTTGGTTTGTAGCTCTCGGACAGGATGTCCACGAGCGGGACCTTGCTCTTGGTGCCTTTCCCGTCCTGATGCTCCAGGATGTTGACGAAGTACAGCTTGTCGCCCGGCTGGATGCCGTGCTTGCTGAAGTCAACGATAATGTCGTAGCGCTCCGCGATGGTCTCGGACGGGAGCTGGCCCTTCCACGCATCGGGCTTGCCGTCATGGAAAACATCAAACTTCCCGTCAAAGGGGACCGCGTGTTCCAGGACGTTGCCGTCGTTGGCGATCATGTGGAAAGGCACCCGGTTGTAAGAAATCCCGGAGCCCGCCGGGCCCGGCAGCTCGCCGCCGGCGCCTGCTACCTGCTTCACCAGCCCGATCGCCATGATGCGCGACACCGAGCCGTTCAGGATGCGGAAACGATAGCTGCGCGCGCGCACGTCCATGTAAGGTTTATACTGCCAGTTGACCGTCATCATGTCGCCCAGGAAGCCGTTGTGCTGCACGGTGTTGAACCAGAGCTGGCCGTTCTTGTCCGTGGCCTTGTCCGCGATTACCAGGTTCACGTCGTAGTCGCGGTTGCCCCAATTGAGCGCCGTCCCGCTGGGGAAACGGAGGTTGACGCCGTCGTTGACGGCTTCGTTGCCGCGGTCCAGCGCGCTATAGTAGTTCATCATCGTGGCATTGCCCTTGTAGACGTTCTCCGCGGTGTGATCGAGCATGTGATCGTGGAACCAGTGGCTGCTCATCGTCTCGCGCCAATCGCCGGGGATTTGAATGCGCCCGTTGGCATCGCAGGTCTTCGTGGTGACGGCGCCGTTGACGAGGACGGGCAGCGTTTCGCCCGGCTCGCAGGGCGTGGCCGCCCGGACATCGGTCGCGCCGTAGTTGATGGCGCCGGCGGCGTTGTTGTTATTGCTGAAGCCGGCGAGCTGGAGCGGCCAGTGGTAGTCATAGAACTGCCCCGGGAAGAAGAAGGCGCCGGCGTAGCCGTCGCTCTCGCCCGGGGAGTGGCCGTTGTGCTCGTGCGTGGTGATGGTGTGCCTGCCGAAGCCGTTGGAGATCAAGGTATTGTCGAGTACCACGGGGTGGTTCGCCGTTATGTCGATGGGCAGCGCGTTGTAATTGCGAAACATGATGGTTTCGCCGTAGCGCGCCTGGAGCAGTTTGGGCGGCAGCGTGCCGTCAAAGGTCCAGACGGAGTTCGGGTCCTGGACCGGCATGTTCGGGTGCAGCTTGATCGCGACGCCCGCCGTGGTACCTGCCGGCAGCCCGGGAAAGACAGTGTTATAGAGCCCGCCCGGTCCGAATTCCCCGACTGCATACCCGTGCCGCTGTTTTGTATTGCGGAAACCGCCGTTGGTCCGGGCAGGGGCCACGGTGGTCTTGAAGAACTTCTGGGGCAAGAACTCGGGCCAATTCTGCTGTGCCCAGTCTTCTCCCGGGGGGCGGCCTTCGGCCGGTCCCGGCACTCCCACCGGGGGCGGAACGAGTGCGCGGCCGAGGAACGTCTCGATAGCCGGTTTCCAGGGGTTCACATCGGTGACGTTCGCGAGCCGCGTGGGATAAGGCGCGACCCCGGCCTGGGCCAAAAAGGAC
>Ga0082335_1003319_pt1 | contig 26844 bp, 21 predicted proteins | sample Subgrocontami58m_FD_72375 | JGI IMG/M metagenome (GOLD analysis project Ga0082335, IMG submission 72375) | Subsurface groundwater microbial communities from S. Glens Falls, New York, USA - GMW37 contaminated, 5.8 m (SPADES assembly) (version 2) ...
CGCGACAGAAGAGGGCGCCCAGTCGGGCGGTCCGGAGGCGGCGCGATAGAAGAGGGGAGCAACGAAGCTGGGGGCCAGAATCGCCGAGCAGACTGGGCACAATTCTCCGGGGTGCGGTACTGAGGTAGTGGCTGCGGCAACTGGATCACCCACCCATTCCTCCGATCGGCCGCGAGGTGCTTCTCCCTCGTCCTCGTCGTGAGCCGAGCGCATGCCCTTTTTCTGGATCGGGAAAAAGAACCTCCGGAAGACGGTTCTCCCGCATGCCATACCCGCTGCCGCGGTCACGATCTCTCATTCTTCAGGAGGGCAAGATGGCCAGATCCCCGTTGCCCGCACTCGTCCTCCTCTCCGCCCTCGCCGGCACCGTCGCCTTCGCTCAGGAAAAGCCGGCCCAAGCACTCGCGCCGGAGCCCGGGATCGCCTGGTTCGCGACCTGGAAGAGCGGGCTCGCCGAAGCCGCGCGCTCGGGTCGACCCATTCTCCTGGTCGCAGCCGCGCCGCACTGCGGCGGCGTTCCCGGGATCTGGTGACCCGGCAAGCAGGAGATGGACAGGAGTTACCTGTCCCAGCCGGAAGTGATCCAGGCGTCCCGCCGGTTCGTCTGCATCCGGCTCGCGACCTACGAGGATGCCGAGGAGGGCGAGATTCTCACCTCGATCTTCGTCGGCGGATCGGGTCAGCTGGAGAACACGACCATCGCCGTGCTTTCCTCGGATGGCGAGCGGTTCCTCGCGCGCCCGGGCCGGGGGGCGCGCCAGATGTTCGTGGACGCGGAGGACATGGCCGCGACCCTGCAACGGATCGCCGACGAGACCCGTGCCGCCGCCCCGGCCGGCGCCCAGGATCTCCCGAAGATCGCCGACGTTCGCCTCGCCCTGGACATCGCCGCCTGCGACGGCCGGCCGCTCGTCGTCTTGTGCGCGACCGACGCGCAGTCCCGGAAGTCGCTCGAGGAGCGGGTGCGCGACCTCGCGTGGAGCGACGCGTTCGCCGGGCTCTTCGTCTTCGCCTCCGTCTCGAAGTCCGAGGACCTCGCCGCGATCGAGGGGGTTCCGGCGCAGGCCGGGCTGCTCGTGATCGAGCCGGACCGGTTCGGCCAGAAGGGACGGGTGACCGCTTCCGCGCCCGCGGATGCTGCGCCGGAAGCGCTGGCGCTGGCGCTGCGCGAGGGGCTGCGCGCGCATGTCCCCCTCGCGAAGGTGCACCAGTCCCATGTCCGCGCCGGGCGCAACGCCGGCATTTTCTGGGAGACCAAGATCCCGGTGACCGATCCGCACGAGCAGCACGCCCGCAGCGGGGCCCGTTGACGGTCGGTCGGCCGCTCGGCTACCCTGCGCTCGGGCAATCGCGCGCAATCCCTACGCATCCGCGGGGCCCGACCCGAGATTCTGCGTGGCCGACCCCGCTCCCGGCTAGCCTTAGCCTCGGCGGTGGCGGACCTGGACCGCGCGCTCACGCGGGCTCCCGGAGCCATCGAGACCCGACTCTATCGCGGGGTTGCGCGCGCCGGCTGGGCGCGGTTCCGGTTCGGTCGCGGGCGGGACGCGACCGAGTTCTACCAAATCGCGCTTGCCGACTGCGACCAGGTGCTTGCGGCGAATGGGCGCGGACGCCGCGGCGACGGTGACGGCGCGCAACCGGGCCATTGATTACCTCGGCCGCACGGCAGAGAACCGGGTGAGCGACGCGGGGGTTCTCGAGACCGATGCGGGCCTTGCCCCGCTGCGCGGCGACCCGTGCTGGGCGGAGTTGATCAAGCGGCCGACCGGCGGGGGGAAGTGAGCGCGCTTGGACGATTTCGGTGAACCCAGGGCGGGCGATTTCGTTCGAGCCGGGATCCGCCCGTTGGGGATCCGCGTTTTCTCGTCCGGCCCGTGCCCAGGAGCACGACGTGGATGAACCTGAGGGCCTTTCCGCCGCGATCCTGGGAACGGAGACCACCGTGCTCCCGAGTGCGCCGGTCGGGGCGAATCCGGGCGCCCCTGTCTCTACCGCTCCGCCTCCACGCCGTTTCGCGCGCCTGCGAGCCGTCCTTCGCTTTCTCTTTCCCGCGCTGGGTTCGGTCCTCGGCGGCGCGATCGCGGGCGCAGTCGGGGGAACCGCGATCCACCTGTTCATGCCGCCGAAGCTCAACCCCGGGACATCGTTCATTTGGCTCTGGTCCTGCCACGGCGCGATCCTCGCCGGCTTCCTCCACTTCTCGCTGCGGGCGATTCCGCGCATGGCGCCCCGCGATCTGAGCTCGCTGCTCATGATGGCCGTGGCCTTCGTGGCCGTCGGCATGCTCGCCGGGTACGTGGCCGTCATCCCCTATTCCGAGGTCATCCTCAGCCGCTACGGCGGCTTCCCCCCGTGGGCTTTCTACGTCGTGAAATGGGGAAGACAGATCAGCGGGCCCGTGGCGCTCGCGATTCTGCTCGCGCACGCGCCGGAGATCCTCGGCGGCCGCCGCGCTTCGGGCCTCCTCACCCTGCTCCTCGCGGGCACCGGCGTCTGCCTCGCCGAAGTTGCCGTCTGGAAGTTCTACTTCGGCGATTGGGTCTTCACCCTCCGGAGCACCAACCCAAGCATGCTCCTGGCCGTGACCGACGGCTACGCGTTCGGCCTCTGCTTCGTCCTGGGCAACATGCTGACGCGGGGCGCGGCACCTCTTCCCGCTGCGCCTCCGCCGGCCCCGGGTGTTCCGAGCAACAGAAGCCGCATCCGCGGTGACCGGTCGGTGCACCGCGCCGTGGTCCGCCCTGGATGACCGCCTGGGCGCGTTGCAGCCCTCACGCCCGCCGCGACACCTCGCCCGTCGCCACGGTCCCGAACCGGACCATCGCGTCGCCGCCCGCCTCCGCGTCGTCGTCCAGATCGCCCCGGAGCAGCGTGCCGCCGGCCGTCTCGGCCCGCGCGCTCAGCTGCGCTTTCCCACCGGCCTCTTTCAGCAGCGACGCGAGGGACTCCAGGTCGCGCCACTCGAGAAAGCGCGCCAGGTTCCCGAGCGCCGAGGGGCGATCGAACGAGATCGTGACCGCATCGGCCCGGTCGGCGGCCAAACCCAGCGATCTGGCGAGCGCCTCGTCGAGCGTCACCTCCAGCCGGGTGATCTCGTCTTCTCCCGATTCCGACTCCACGCGGACGAGCCCGGCCGCGGCGGCTTCGCCGGCCATGTGGGCGACCACGAACGAGCCCCGCGCCCCCGGCGAACGGGACTCGGAACCGGTGCTGATCACCGCCTGGGAGTCGATCCCCGGAACGGTGCGACCGCGGCCCGCCTCGGCGTCGCCCGCGACCCGGTGGTCCACCCGCACCGACGCCACGCTGGACACCACGTCCGTCCACCGCGATTCCCGGCCCGGCTCGGAACCCGCGGGGCTCCAGGAGCCCCGGCTGGGAAGAACCAGCAACTCCAGGAGCCGTCCCTCCTGGCCCGCGGCCGCGCGGAATTCGACCTGCCCGTGCAGCACGTGCCACGGCTTCCTCGTGCCTTCCAACAGGCCCGAGCCCTCGAGCACCGCGCTCAGGTCGTTCGGCAACTCGCCCTTCATCGATACGCGGGTGGTGCCGTCGGATTCCCGCTCGAGCCGCACCATGCCCTTGAAGTCGCCTACCCGGCGGGGAGTGGCCCGGAACTCCATGAACCGGGTGAGGTCGCGCCGAAGCGGTCGGGGGACCCACCGGTCGAGCCGCGCCAGGGCCCGCTGATTCCGCCCGGCGTCGATTCGCGCCGTGTCGGAGGGGGTCGACGCCCCCGGGCGGATGACGTATCCGCTCAGCGGCGGGAGGGTGCGCTTGATCCCATCCGAAGGCGACGATTCCGAGCCGAACGGAACCTCGGACCCGCGGGCCATGGCGGGGGGCGGCGCCGTCCAGTTCGATCCGTCCACGGTGGGCGCGAACTTGGCCGCGATGTGCCCGCCGAGCTGGGCGAGCACGGCGGCGATGATGAGCAGGGGGGTAAATAGCAGGAGGTATTCGGCCGAGGTCGAACCACGCAGGACGTTGCGGCGCGAGGGGAGGGAACGCATGGGGCTCTCCGTTCGAAGGGGCCGAGGCGGTCAGCGGACGGCGTGACGAGGCATTGACGCCAAGCGGACCGCCTTGCCCCTGCCCTCTTCCAGGGCAAGGGCAAGGGCAAGGCACGACGCCGGGATGCGACCATCGTTTAGGGCTTATACCTGGTCACGTCGGGAAGATAATGAAGTTCGGCATCCCGTCGACGCGATGCGACCATCGTTTAGGGCTTATACCTGGTCACGGCGGACGGCTATGGGGTATCGCAATCGGCGTTCCGGCACGAACAGCGAGGAGGGGAGTGGCGCAAGATCTACATGGAGCGTGGCTTGCGATGCAGTCATGCGCTACCTCGGGTCCTGGGTGTCGGGTGAACCCGACAGGGGCAGTGCCTCGCGTGGGACGGAGCCAACGGACCGGCCAGGGCGTGGCGAAGGCAGGGGGAGATCCGATCCGAGCAGGCTCTGGGTGGAGCGTGACCCGGCATTGCCGTCAATGATCGCGCCCGCTGCGGCCGTGCATTTACCGCTTCCGCGGCGCCGGCTCGTACTCGACCCGATGCTGCTCCCACCAGTCCTTGGCCCGCGCGAGCGTCTCCCCGCTCATGTAGACCGCCTCGCCTTCCCCGGCGAACTTCTGCCCGGCGAGCTGCGCGAGGGCCGCGCAGGCGTTCGAGGCCGCCGTGAGGCTCGGGTTCTTCAGATGGTGCGCGAGCTGCGGAATCGTCTCCGGCCGGCCGATCCACGCCAGCGCGAAGATCGCCTTGACCTGGTCGCGCGCGGTGAACTTCCGCGTCCACACGCTCCCGAACGGCTCGTTCGAGACCCGCGAGAACGCCGCGAGCATGTCCTCCTCGAGCACCTTCACCAGACCCGGCACGATCGCCAGGCCGGCTTCGCGCACCTCCTTTTCGAAGCCCCCCATCGTCGCGCGCTCGAGGTCGCTGCTGGTGGTTTCCGACCAGCCGCTCATGAACCGGTCCAATACGCCCTGGGCCAAATCGACCCGCTTCCGCGTTCCGTCCGGGAGCTCGCTCGATCCATCGTGCACCGCCCGGAACACCGCGCCGAAGCGGTCCGGGTCGTCGTGGAGCAGGTCCCAGGCTGCCGTCCAGTGCACCAGGGAGTCCTGCCCGGCCGCGCGCAGGCGCTCGATCAACGCATACTCGGCCAGCACCGCCGCGGTGCGCTGGCCGCCTTCGCCCCCCAGGTCCGCCACGGCCTGCAGGCGGGCGCGCCCGTGCGGCCACTTCGCGACCAGGGTCAGGGCCGCGATCCGGCGCTCCTGGGCGGAGTGTCGGGAAGAGAGCCTCTCGACCCAGTGCGCGATCTCGGAATCGCGGGCCGCCTCCTCGGCGCTCATTCCTGCCTGCGGGTCCTTCCAAGACACGCTGGCGCGACCCTCGAGCTGCGCGAGCGTGCGCTCCGCGTCGTCGTACTGTTTCACCGCGTCTTCGTAGAGGACCGGCCCGAGCGGGAAAGATTTCAGATCGCCGGTGTGCTCGAGCAGCCGCTCCTTCGCCTCAGCCAGGCGCGCGCGCGCGCCGACGATTGCGGCGTCCGTTCTGCGCCGCTCGATCGCATCCGTCGTCCGGCGCGCCTCCTCCTCTTCCGGGGTCAGCGGGGGATTCACGCCTGCGGGCTTGGCGCCGACGGCGAGGGGGTCCGCCTGCTCCCGCGCCTGGGCTCGCTCGGCGCCGAGCTTCGCGATGTCCTCCGCGCGGAGCCGGGCGGCATTCTCCGCCTCCGCGAGCCTCGCCTTGGCCTGCTCCCGCAATCGGGCGGAGTTCTCGGCCGCCATGCGCATGCGCGCCGGTTCGGCCTTGGCCATCGCGAGATCGTCTTCGCGCTGTCGTTGCCGTTCCGCGGCCTCGATCAACTCCATCTTCTGGACCTGGTCCATGGAGCCCGCGAAACGCAGCCACATCACGGCGCCGGACCCGAGGCAAGCGAAGAGCAGGGACCCTGCAACCGCGAGCGCCACGACCCCGCGCTTCCGGGGAGCGTGCGCCGCCGGCGCCCGGCCGGCCGTGGCCAGCGGGCCCGCGGCCGGCGCGTTCGCCTGCTCGCGTGCGGCGGCCGCGAAGTCCGCGGCCTGGGCCCAGCGCCGCCCCGGGTCCTTTTCCAGCGCCCGCAGCACCACTTCGTCGAGCGCCGGACCCACCGTGGTCTTCGCGCTCGGCGGGTCGAAGCGCCCGAGCGGCAGTTCCCCGGTGAGCATCTCGTAGAGGACCACCCCCGCCGAGTAGAGGTCGGCCCGGTGGTCCACCACCTTCGGCCGCTCGATCTGCTCCGGCGCCATGTAGTGCATCGTCCCGACCACCAGGTCGGAGCGCGTGAGCTGCCGGTACTCCGGGTCCGACCCGCCGACGATCTTCGCCAGGCCGAAGTCGCCCACCTTCACGTGCCCCTGGCGGTCGAGCAGGATGTTCTCCGGCTTGATGTCCCGGTGGATCACGCCGCGGTCGTGCGCGTACTGTAACGCCTCGCACAGCTCGGGCAGGATCGCCAGCGCCCGCGCCGGGGGCAGCGCCCCGCGCTTGAGCTGCTCGCGCAGCGAGCCCCCTTCGACCAGTTCCATGGCGAAGTAATAGCGCCCGTCGAGGCAGCCGAAGTCGTGGATCCCCACGATCCGCGGGTGCGAGAGCGAGGCCATCGCCCGCGCCTCGCGCTGGAATCGGTCGGTGAACTGGACGTCGCGTGCGAGCGCCTCGGGCAGCACCTTGATCGCCACTTGCCGGCCGAGGCTCTCGTGCCGCGCGCGGTAGACCACGCCCATCCCACCCCGGCCGAGCAGCCCTTCGATCGCGTACAGGCCGAAGCGGCCGGACAGTTCCGCCTCCACGCCCGCGTCGGGCACCGCCCGCGAGCCGGCCGGCCTGGTTTCCCCGGGGTCGGCGGCGAAGGCCCACTGGAACAGGCACTGCGGGCAGGTGCCCTCGGCGTCTTCCCCGGGCCGAAGGGTCTTGCCGCACCGTACGCACACGCCGCTCTTCGCCACTTCGCTCACGATTCCCTCCGTCGCTGTCGCCGTACTCTGGCGCTGGATCGAATCAGGCGCTCGGGGCAGGACGCTCGTCCGGCCGCACCTTCCAAGGTAAGAAGCGCGGCCCGATTTTCAGCTTTTTCCCCCGAGCGCGCGAAAAAGATCCGCCACCTCCGATTCGGCCTCGCCCGGGCGGGGCGTCCCGTCCGCCACCTCGTCGAGCACCAGGGCGCGCAGCCGCTGCCGGGCGCGGTGAAGGGTGGTGCCGTCCACCGGCTCGGCCGGAGCCGCAGAGCCGGCGAGTCCGAAGCGCCCGCGCAGGGCGGGCAGCACGTCGGGCTTGCCCGCGGCGCGGTACTCGCGGTCGAGCCGCACCAGGGCGCGCTGAAGGACGCCGATGGCCCAGGCGCGGTCGAAGGCGGCCTCCGGCGAGATCTCTCCTCCTGCGATCGCCGCCTCCTCGCCGCCGGCGATGTCGAGCGGGAGGGGGCGGCGTCCGCCTCCGCGCTTGAGCGCCGCGGCGATCCGCGCCTCGTTGGCCAGGAAGTGCTCGAGCACCGCGCGCAACCAGGTGCGGAAGCGCCCCTGCGAACGCTCGGGCCGGGACAGGAGGTCCTTCTCCAGGAGGTGGACGAAGAAGCCCTGCACCAGGTCCGCCGCCTCCGCCTCGGGGCGGCCCTTGCGGCGGAGGTAGACGTAGACCGGCTTCCAGTAGCAGCGGGAGACGGTCTCGAGCGCCTGCGGAGCTTCCGCACCGCCCGCGGCGATGGCCTCGAGGGCGGTCCAGGCGGTGGGGGGAAAGGCGCCCCCGGAAGAGGACGGGTCCATTGACATGCGCGTCAGGGTAGCAAGTGCGCTCCGGCGGGGGAAGCCTGGGACGGCGTCCCGGCGTCCAGGCCGATTCCCGGAGGCGAGCGTGCTCCGTCAGCGTGCCGGGGCGCTCCGGGAACGGTCTCCGTTCACGCCACCGCGCTCACTGGGCGCCGTTCGGTGCCCGTCGCGCTCCGCCGCTCCTGCCACTCGATGGCCGCGGGGCTGAACGTGTGCCAGTAGAGGACACTCCGCCCCCGCAACTCGCCGTCCGCGATCATGCGCTGCAGGCCGCAGACCGTCTTGGCCGTGTAGGTGGTGTCGAGCCGGATGCCCTCTTCTTCACTCATTGCGCGGATGGCGTCGTGGTCCGCAGCAGATGCACGGCCGTACCCTTCCCGATTGCAGCCGTCGCGCAGGTCGACGTCCGCGGCGCGGAAGCGTGGCCCGATCCCCAGCCGGCCGAGCGCCTGGTTCGCGAGCCGCGCGACGGCGTCGCGACGGCACACCAGCCGATCGACGCAGCGGATCCCCACCACCCGCGCCGCCAGCCCGGAAACCGCAAAGCCCGCCATCAGTCCCGCCATGGTCCCGCACGTGCCGACCCCGAGGACGACGACGTCGGGCGCCGGAGTGGCTCCGCTCCGCACCTGTCGCGCGAGTTCGAGCGCGGCATTGAGCGGGCCGAGCACTCCCGTGGCGCTGGAGCCGCCGGGCGCGATCCAGTATGAGCCCCGCTGCAGGCGCAGGGCGAGAGCCTTGGCCGCTGCGGGCACCACGCCGATGCGGCCGTCCCAGACGTGCAGGGTCGCGCCGTGAGCCGCCGCGAACCGCGCGTGCGCCTGGATCTGTGGGGAGCGCGCGGGGGCGAACTGGGCGATCTCGACCGGCAGCGACACCCGTGGCGCCTGCGCCGCCAGCGCGGCCGCGAAGTTCGACCCGACCGGCGCCAGCGTCACCACCCGCTCCGCGCGCGCCGCGCGCGCCTCGCCCAGCAGAAATTCCAGATTGCGCACTTTGTTGCCGCCGTATGTGCCGTGCGTCCGGTCTTCGCGCTTGACGTGGAGCGCAGCGTGCCCCAACTGCCGCCCGAGCCGCGCCAGGGGATGCACCGGGGTCGGACCGTCGCCCAGGCAGACCCAAGGCAGTGTCGCGGCGTGGTCCGGGAAGCGGTCGAACAGGGCGGGGTGGGTCGACATGGCGTCCTCCGATCCGGTGATGTTGGAATCCGGGAGGAAGGACGCCGCGCGGGGCGGAGTGTTAGCCCGGATTCATGATCGACCGCCCGCGGCCTCCTGGCTGCGTTGCGCCCGAAAATGAGTGCCCGACGGCAGGCTCGAGGTTTCCTTGATCTCTGCTCTCAGCCGCTGCTACCATCCGCCCGACTTACCGTGAACCGGCATCGACCTACCGCGCCTGTTCAGGAGGACTCGGCCGAATGAAGTGCCTGCGCGAGCGCTGCACGCCCCGCAAGAGCGTCTTCGACCGCTCTCGACGCGACGTCGTCCTCGACCTCACGGATCTCGTCGAGCACAAGATCAACGCCGACGAATTCTTCGCCGAGAACTTCCTCACCGAGGGCATGAAGGTCCTCTTGCGCGAGGGCTTCCGCCGCCTCGCCGGCGACTCCGAGCAGGGTGTCTTCGTGCTCACGCAGGCGATGGGCGGGGGCAGCGCCGTACGTTCCGGCCGCGCTGGACCCGGAGATCGGCAGAGTTCTCGATCAGATCGTGCAGACCGCGGCCAAAGCAGCTCTTGGTCATGGACCGGATGGCCTACGATCTGCTTCGCGAGCGCGGTGTGGCCGTCGAGGTCTTTCAGCGGGCCGTGCGAGACCACTTGACCGGCGGATCGTCGTCTGGGGCGTGAGACCCTGCGCGATCGTCCCGACGGCCGGCGTCGAGCGGCTTGGCAAGGCCGAAGTCCATCACCCTCAGCGCTGGTCTCGAGGGATCCGCCCCTGGACCCCGGGTCCGCGGAGTCGGGGTTCATGCGCAGCGGGGCCCGGCGGCTGCGTTGCCACGCGCTCATGGACCGCGTGCCCTCGCCGCGGCCGGCGGCGCCGCGTGGCGCGCGAACGCCGTCGAGGCCGACCGGATCGCGACACTCTGTCTCGCGCGCTTGGCGGGGCGTATACAGCGGCGACTTGCGTCTCGAGGCCAGTTGCAGCCGGGCAGAAGCCTCGCCCTCGATCCTGCCGCCGCCGCACCCCACGACTCGATGATCCGCCGACGGCGCCGTCGAAGCCGGATCCTCTGGAATGGCGTATGGGTCTGACTCCGCCTCGCGGGCGTTCCGGCTCCGCCTTTTCCTTGCAGGGGCGCATGCGCGAGCCGAAGATGGCCCGTCCGCGTCCCAGACCGAGGGTCCATGACCGAGTCCGCGTCGTCCCAATGCTGCGCCTGCCACACGCCGGTCCCCGCGGGGTCCCGGTTCTGCGCGCAGTGCGGCACCCCGGTCCCGTCCAGCGCAGCCGTCGCCCCGACCGGCTCCGCGCCCGCGGGTCCGACCCAGATCCGTCCGCCGAACCCGCCTCCCGAGATCCCCGGCAGCATCGTCGATGGGCGCTACGAGATCCTCGCGCGCCTCGGCGGGGGCGGCTTCGGGGAAGTCTTCCGGGTCCGCGACACCCTGCTCGGCCGCGAGTTCGCCCTCAAGACGCTGCACCCGCACCTGGCCCTCAACCCCGACGTGCGCCTGCGCTTCATCCGCGAGGCGCGCGTCCTCATGGACCTCCAGCACCCGAATCTGTGCCCGACCCGCCACATGGGGGAGTGGCGCGGGATGATCTACCTGGTCATGGACCTGGTCCCGGGCCGGACCCTGTCGAGCGTGCTCCTGGAGAACCGCGCCCTTCCCGGCCGCACCGTCGTCGCGCTCGGCCTCCAGGTCCTGCGCGCCCTCGATTACGCGCACGGCAAGGGGGTGATGCACCGCGACCTCAAGCCCTCCAACCTCATCGTCGAGGTCGCCGAGACCGGCAAGTGGGAGGTCAAGCTGCTCGACTTCGGCGTCGCCAAGGTGCTCGATCAGACCAAGCTCGGCAGCGAGGGCGACTGGCGCTCGCTCGCCACCGGCGGACCGGTCGGCACCTGGCCCTACATGAGCCCGGAACAGATCGGCCGCGTCCAGGGCCGCGAGGGCGCCGATTCCGGGATCGATTTCCGCTCGGACCTCTACTCGCTCGGCGTGCTGCTCTACGAGTCCGCGACCGGCCGGCTTCCTTTCGTCGCCGACCAGGTGCTCGAGCTCATCCGCAAGGTCCAGACGGATCCGCCGCCGCCCTTCGTGACTCACGGAGTGCGGGAAGACCTCCCGGGCCTCGAGCGCCTGATCCTGCGGGCGCTGGCCAAGCGGCCCGAGGAGCGGTTCGGCTCCGCGGCGGAGATGGCGCGCGAGCTCGAGACGCTGGTTGCCGGGGAGCCCACGCGGGTGCCGGCGTCGCCGCCGGTGCGTTCGACCGCGGGTCCGGCCGCGGCGGCTCCCGGCCTGCGGCCGAGCGCGGTACCGCCGATTCCGTCCTACGCACCGGCCGCGGCGGCGACGGTGATGCGGCCCTCGACCGCGGCGCCGGCAGTTCCGGTTCCGCCCGAACCTCCGGCCCCGCGCGCACGCAAAGGCCTGCCGGTGGTCGCGGCGACCTGCGTGTTCGCGCTCCTCGCCGGGGTCGCCGGCACCCAGATCTGGCTGCGCCGGCAGATGAAGCCCGCGCCCGGAACCGGCTTTACCGTGGCGGTGGCGGTCGAGCGGGGCGGGCAGGTGGAGGTCTTTCCCGAGCAGGAGAGGTACGAGCCGGCCTCCGAGGTGCTGCTGACGCCGAAGCCCGAGGCCGGCTGGGTATTCGACTCCTGGTCGGACGGCGAGCGGGCCAACCCGCGCAAGCTGGTGGTGCCCAGGCGGAACATGGAGCTTTCGGCGCGCTTCCGCTCCGCGAAGCACACGCTCACGGTGGAAGCCGTACCCGCGGATTCCGGCACCGTGACGCACAGTGGAGCGACGGAGGTCGAGGAGGAATCCAAAGTCCTGCTCGCCGCCACCGCGCACGACGGGTGGGTCTTTTCCGGCTGGTCGGACGGCAAGAAGGACAACCCGCGGACGTTCGTGGTCCCGGCCGAAGACCGGCGATTGGCCGCGCACTTCACGCTGGTCAAGCCGGAGCCGGAGGCGACGCCCGACCCGGGCGGGACGCCCGACCCGGTTGGGAGCCCCGACCCGGGTGGGAATCCCGAGGCGGGCAAGAGTTCGGACCCGGGCGGCAGGCCCGATCCGCTCGTGACCCACGAGACCCCGGTACGGCACCGCGTCGAGGTGCGCGCGGAGCCGATCCTGGGCGGACGGGCGACCGTACGTGCCGAGCGTCCGGAAGTGGGGGAGGGAGGCGAGGGGGGCGAAGACGACCCTCCCGCGGGCGGGGAATACGAGTCCTCCGTGGGGGAGAGGGTCGAGTTGAACGCGGTGTCCGCGGATGGTTGGCGCTTTCTCCATTGGGGGGATGGGTCGACCGAGGAGTACCGCGAGGAGACGGTGACCGGGCCGTGCGAGTACGTGGCGCAGTTCGTGCTCGAGCTGGAGGTGGTAGCGGATCCGATCCACGCCGGCGAGGCGGCGATCAACACGCCGGAGTCCGGCTGGGTCATGGGTGCCGAGATCCAGCTGCAAGCCGTCCCGAACGAAGGCTGGCGCCTGGTGCAATGGGACGGTGGCGAAACGCGCCCGGTGCGGACGGTGCGCGTGGATGGGCCGCGGCGGTTCGTCGCCCATTTCGAGCGCGCGCGGCATCGCATCGCGACCGGCGCCGACCCGTCGAATGGGGGCTTCGTAGAGCCTGCGGATGTCGAGGCCGCGCTCGGCGACGGTGTGCCGCTCGAGGCGGTGCCGAACCCAGGCTGGCGCTTCGTCGAATGGACCGACAAGGTGAGTGAGGCGAAGCGGATCGTGACCGTGGTCGGCGAAGCGACGTACGTGGCCCGCTTCGAACCGGTCCCGGAGCCCGAGGGGGCGAAGACCGGAGCGGGAGCAAAGACGACGCAGGAGCCCGCGGTGGGTCCGCGGGGGCTCGAACCGCTCGGCGTCCGCGAAGGCGCGGAGGAGTATCTGCACGAGGGGACGGGAATCGTGTTCGTGCTGATCCCCGCCGATCCCGCGGGCGGCCGGTCGAGGCCGCTCCTGGTGGGCCGGACCGAAGTGACGAATCTGCAATACCGCCACTTCCGTTCCAGCCACGTCAGCGGCGAGTTCCGCAAGACCAGCCTGGACGGCGACGACCAGCCGGCGGTGAGCGTGAGTTGGAAAGACGCGGAAGCGTTTTGCGCGCACTGGGGGATGCGGCTTCCGAGCGAGGCGGAGTGGCTGCACGCCGCCGCGTCGGCGGGGGTCTGGCCGCCGATGCAGGCGTACGGGAACCTCGCGGACCTGAACTTCGCCGAGCTGGCCCGTCGCCCGCCGCGCGACGCCATGCGGGAGATCGACGACGGCCACGCGGTCTCCGCGCCTGCGGGGAACTTCCCGGAAACCGGCTCGGTCGCCGCCGGTTCGCTGCCGATCCGCGACCTCGTGGGAAACGTCTGGGAGTGGTGCGCCGACACGGTCGAGGACCAGTACCGTCCGGTGCGGGGCGGGTCGTGGACCGACACTCCGGGTGAGCTGCAGCGGCTCAAGTGGCGCAATACGCACCCGCCGCAATGGGAGAGCCCGTCGCACGACCCGCGCGTGCGAGGCGTTCACGACCCCACCCAGGAGCTGAGGCTGCGCATCGGGTTCCGCGCCGTGATGGATCCGTGAGGTGACGTTTGGAGCCATCCGTGCCGCGCCCGGCCCGAGTCGACGTGCACACCCACATCTTCTGCTGGGGCGAGGACCCGCAGCAGGGATATCTCTCGGAGAAGACCCGGCGCTCGTGGTTGACCCGCCTGATCCTGTTCCTCACCGGCATCCACAAGGAGGCGGGGGACACGATGAGCGCGAAGCTCCGCAGCCGTTTCTTGCGCGAGGTGGCGGCATCGGGCTTGGACCGGGTGGTGGTGCTGGCGCAGGATGCGGTCTACCGCGCGGACGGGAGCCGGGACGACGCGGCGACGCATTTCTTCGTGGCCAACGACTACGTGATGGAGTTGGCGAAGGAGTCGCCCAAGATTCTCCCCGGCTGCTCGATCAACCCGATCCGGAAGGACGCGATCGCGGAGTTGGAGCGGTGCCGGGCCGCCGGCGCGCGGCTGATCAAGATCCACACCGCGATCCAGGGGGTCGACCCGGAACGCGCCGAATTCGCGCCGTTTTATCGCCGAGCGAAAGAACTCGGCGTGGTCCTGATGTTCCACACCGGCTACGAGCACTCGTGCACCGTGGTGTCGCAGAAGTACACCGACCCGGCGCGGCTCGCGCGCGCGCTCGACCAGGGCGGCCCGGTGATCGCGGCGCACTGTGGGACGTGCGGCTTCTTCGATCCCGAGGACTACTACCCGAGCTTCGTGCGGATGATGGAGAAGTACGACAACCTGTACGGCGACACCGCGATCCTGGCGAGCCTGATCCGCTGGCGCGCCCTGGCGCGGCTGAGCCAGGAGCCGGAGTCGTTGCGGGCGCGGATCCTGCACGGGAGCGATTATCCGCTGCCGACCACGCGGATTCCGTATTTGCTGCGGGTCGGGCTGTTCCCGCCGGAGCGAGGGAATCCGCTCGATCTGGACTTCCGGGTCAAGCAGGAGTTCGCGATCGGGTCGCGGTATTCCGACCGGGCGCTGGAGCTGCTTGGGGAGACGGTGGCGGCGGGATAGCCGGGAGAACAGGAGAGGTTTCATGGAGAGCTTCGGGCCGGAGCTGCTGGTAGCCGATCGCAGTGTGCTGGTGGTGATCGACCTGCAGGGAAAGCTGATGGACGCGATCCACCGGCCCGCGCTGGTGAAGGAGGCGATCCGGCGGCTCTTGGTGATGGCCGACCTCTTCCGGGTGCCGGTGCTCCTGACCGAGCAATATCCGCAGGGGCTGGGGGCGACGTGTGCGGAGGTGGCCTCGGGCTTCGAGCAGGTGACGTCGCCCAAGCGCCGACTGGAGAAGACGAGCTTCGGCTGCTGCGGCGATGCGGGCTTCTGCGCGGCTCTGGCGGAACTGCGGCCGGCGGGCGGGGCTCCGCGTCAGGTGGTGGTGGCCGGGATCGAGGCGCACGTCTGCGTGATGCAGACCGTGATCGAGCTGCTGCGGGCCGGGGATCGGGTGTACGTCTGCTGGGACGCGGTCTCCGGGCGCGGGGAGGAGCATCGGGGGCACGCGCTGGACCGGATGCAGCAGGCGGGGGCGGTGATCACGAACCACGAGTCGGTCGGGTTCGAGTGGGCGCGCGACAAGAACCACGCGAAGTTCAAGGCCATGGCCGCGCTGTTCAAGGCAGGCCAGCCGCGCTGAATCGGATTTCGAGAAAATCAAGGTAGTCGCCCAGTGGATCGGTGAAGCTATCCGGGTTTCTATCGTCGTTATCCAGGGCACAGAGGCTGGTGCAGAGGATGGCATATACTTCCGGATAGTGGAAGCCCTGACTTAGCCCTGACTTCGAAATGCCTCGACAATCTCGTCCAACCCGGACTTTGGACGTTCCGACCGCAGGGCTCGTTCAACACGTAGAGGGTAACGACGAGCACAACTGCTGGATCTGCTTCTCCGTGAGCCCGCAGCGCGTCAAGAGCCATCTGCCCGATGGGATCTGAGTCCTTCGGCCGAGAGTTGGAATCGCTGTGTGTGTCCATGAGTGGCTCAAATCTCTTATTCGGCGGCGCGCACAGAGCCATGCTCCCACGGGACAACCGGCTGCCCCGCCCTTTCAGCTTCTGGCGCGCTTTCATCATGTGCAACGCGGCGCCCGTGCGGATTCCGTAGACAGTTTCTGACGCCTCAATTCCGGGAACTCCGGCGCCTCTCTCGCGAGACGAGGGAATCCGTCGAATCGGCGCGAGGCGGGCCCATGTCTACTCCGCGCGAGACTCCGCGCGTCGGGCCTCCATCCTGAAGAAGAGGTAGTGAAGCACGGTGGTGAAATGATAGGCCCCGCGCCCGCCTTCCGGATTCATTCGGACCACACCCAGTTCCTTCATCCGTCGAAGGAAATTGTCGAGGACCCTGCGCTCCGCATCCTCGAGTCTCTCTTGGAGATCGCTGCGGCGGAATCCAGGTTCAAACGGTCCCTTCGCCATCTTGCGGAGGATGGCCCGGTATCGCTGGCTTCGGATCTCATCCATGATTTGCGGCTGGAGGAATTTTCTCCCAACTACATCTGCCGCATCATTGACCCCGAGGATGGCCTCGCTCTCGTCAATGTTGCGATCCACGTCTCGCTTGAAGACCGCATCGCCGATTTCATGGGCCAGAACGGGAAGTCCCCCGGAAAAGGTCGTGAGGACGTTCAATGCCGCTGGATCGACTTTGGTGCCGACCTTCTGGAAGGAACTCTCGAAGAAGTCGCCGCTCTCCTTGCTGCTCCAAGGTGCGATATCGACCACATCGAATATCCGAGCGAGTGACGGTTGCAGGGCGATCAACGACTGACGCCGCTCTTCGAGGCCGACGAGCAGCAGGCAGACCGGGAAAGGTCTCCCGGACGTCGCGATCTCATCGACCAGGCTCTTCAGCCAATGCGCAAACGGCTCGGATCCCGCCAGGCCGTTGATGTCGTCCAGGATGAGCAGGAGGCCTTTCGTGCCGTTTTCCAGCTTGGCCAGGACGCTGGACAGCTCGCGGGAGAAATTTCGACCGAGGGACCCGAGCTCCTGATCGCTGGCTTTGAATTCGAGGCTGACGCCGAACAGGCCGACCTTCTGGACACGGGGTCCAAGGTGGTTCTTGATCTTCTCGAGAAAGCCGCGGCCTTCGGAATCCTTGACCATGCGGTCAAATACCCGACTCACGAGGTCCTCGACCCTCGAGGCGCCACCCAAATAGGTGTGAATCCCGAGTACGTGATGGTCGCGTTCCGAGAGATAGCGAACGAAAGATGCGAGAGAGCTCTTTCCGATTCCCCGCTCTCCGGCGACGAACACCACCTTCAATCTACCGGTAGCCGCATGCGCGACCAATCCCTTCAGTCGCTCGATCTCGGGGAGGCGTCCCACGAAGAACTCGACCGGCGCCGGTTGGCCCGGAGTGAAAGGGCTGTACTCCTTGGGGGGAATGACGTCCACGAGATCCTCCGGGAGAGCGTCTTGCCAAGATGCCGAGCATGACATGTCCCCGCCCCATCGTCAACGAGCCGTTAGGGCGCTTCTCGGGGTCGCGGCCGGCCCGGCGAGCCCCCCTCCTGGGACGGTTGGTTCACGGGCACCTTCACGGTCGGTCCCGCCTCCGCGACGGGAAGACCGCCACTGGGCTGCGGAGCTGTTGAATCGCGCTGGCTCGCGAAATTGGCCGTCCTGCTGCGATAGATTCCCAATCCGGGGCCGAACAGCCCCCGTCCACGACCAGGCCATCCCTCGCTCGAGCCCGCGCGCCCGGCGTCACGGACCCGGCGGACCGCCCCCGTCCGATCCCGGAAGCGTCTTCTCCACCGGCGGAATCCCCGGCATCCCCTTCTTGCCCACCAGATCGCCGCGGCCGGCATCGCAGCCGAAGATCGCGCAGCCCCCGAAGTACTTCCAGCAGTCCTCGTGATGCAGCGTGTTGCACTTGGTGCAGCGCATCATCCGACCGCCGAGCGCGTACCCGCATACCGGGCACACCCCCTGTTTGGCGACTTCCTCCGCGGTGAGAACGCCGATCACTTCGGGATCGACCGGGCGCAGACCCCGCAGGATGCGCACCGCCAGCTCGAAGAAGCGGGCGAGCGCGGCGGGAGGCAGCACCGCGAGACGCGTGCAGATCACGCTCACGCCCGTGGGGCCGGACTCGAAGCGCAGCGACTCGGCGTTCAATGGGAAACGGCAGAGGTCGGCCAGCGCGGTGATCGCGACCCGCGTCGGCTCGTCGAGCGCCGCCTGCACCCACTCGGTCGGCGCACCTTGCACGCGGAAGCGGCGCTCGAAGGCCCGGTCGCCCAGCGGGATCTGGACGCCGGTGAAGACCTCTTCGAAGCGGTCCCCCCAGCCCTTGGGGCTCACGCTCAGACGGCCCTTCGAATTCCATGCGAAGGAGACCCGCAGGCAGCGATGCTGCCAGGGGACGTAGAGCAGGCGGCAGGGCACGCCGTCGATGTCCGCCTCGATCCGCTCCGCCCCGAGCCAGTGGTCTCGCACCACCCTGCCGCCGATCGAGGCGGCGAGTCGGCGCAGGCTGCGGCGCAGGGCCAAGCCCTGTTGCACGCAGATCGCGGTCGCGGAGCCCATGAACAGGCCGTTGAAGAGAATGACCAGCCAGGGCGTCATCGGCTGCCGCCTTCGCAGGGGACTGCACGGGCTCTCATGGCTGCGGGACCTCCGGCCGGGCGAACCGCTCGTCCGTCGCGCTTCGCGGCAGCCCCCGCGTCTCGCACTCGGGCGAGTGTACCGGGTCCGACGTCGGCGGGCAAGGCGAGGGTGCGTGCCTGCGTGCCGGGCAACGGCGTCCGGGATTCCCGGGGAGCTCACGGCAGGCGGCCCGCGATCCGGCTCGTGAAGCGTTCGACCGCCGCCGGAGTGCGCAGTCGGACCACTCGCAGATGGGCGTACTCGGGCCGGGCCAGCAGCGCGGGAATCGAGGCGCAGCGCCGGGCGTGCGTCTGGAGCGCCCAGAGCAGCACCGACTCGCGGCTCAGGAAGCTGTGGCGCCACGACTCGCGGTTGCCGTGCCAGAGCTCGGTCGAATGCCAGGCGCGCGAGACGGTTCGGCGCAGGAGTTGGGCCAGGATCACGCCGAGGGAGAGGTCGAGCCAGACGACCGCGTCGGCGCGCGACCAGACCTCGTACCGTTCGGAGCCGCAATGACCGTCCACGACCCAGCGTGGGCCGGAAAGACCGGCACGCAGCCGCTCGAGAAACACCTCGCGTGGAGCCGGCTTCCAGTCGCGGTCCCAATAGCACGCGTCGAGCTCGACGTGTGGCGCACCCGTCGCCTGCGCGAGGCGCCGGGCCAGCGTGGTCTTTCCCGCGCCCGTCGTGCCCACCACCGAGATGCGGGCCGGCAGCTCCGCGCTCACGTCACTCGGACCCGTTAGAGGGAGGCGGAGCCGTCTGGAACGAGTTCCCACGGCTCAGGTAGCCGCCACGGCCTGGCGCTGCGGCGTGCGGCTCGGATCGAACGCACGTTGGAGAAACTCCGCGGTCGCCAGCACGAACCAGAGTTCGCCGAGTTCATGTCCCAACGAGCCGATCAGGGCGTCCCCGGTGCCGCGGTAGAGGACGATTTCGAAGTACGTGTAGGCCAGAACCCCCGCTGCGAAGACCAGCACCCTCACGCCGAGATGCTCGCGGCGGCGGAGCAGACACACGATCCCGGCCAACGCCACAACCAACGCCGCGGCCGGCAGGATGCGGAATTCCAGCACCATCATGAACGACGGCAGGACGAATGCGACCCCGGACTTCTCGAAGCCCGGCAGGTTTGTCTGCATCCACGGGACCGCCGCCCGGTCGTACCATGCGTTCCAGGATTCGAACGGAAGGACGAACTTCCGGGGATCGACCGGCATCGGATCCAAGGACGCGAACCAGGGCGGAAGAGCGGCCAGCGCGACGAGCGTCCCGCCGAAGAGCAGCACCTGGAGAAACCGGCAGTCCCGCCCGTCGCGGACCGGACAGGACGGGCAGACCCGGTTCAGGAGACACCCGGCCTGCGCGTAGCGGAGCAAGTGCCGGTCGACATAGAGATACATGCCGAGCGCGAAAAGCCCCATCCCCACCGATGACGCGATTCCGTGGGCCGTGGTCAGGATCGGATGGGCTTGCGTGATGATGTAGATCTCGATCCCGCACGTGAATTCGGAAACGAAGAACAGGACCAGGGACCACCACATCAGGCGGACCTCGGGCAGGCTGTCCTTCGGCAGGTAGAGCCACAGGCGACTCGGGTGTTCCGGGTACGTGGCGCGGTAGAGCTTGACGACCAGCCGTGCGCCCAGGACCATTACCGCGACCTTGACCACGCCGGCGATCAGGAAGCCCATCAACGCTGCACCGAAGTCCATCGCAGTGTCCTCAACGTCACGTCCATCGCGTGGTCGCGCACTTCGCTCCGTGCGCATTCTATCGAGGAACCTGCATCCCAGCCAGAGCGGTCCGGTGGCTACCCCCGATCGAGTCCTGGGACACGTCGAACGCCAGGTCACTCCATGCGGTGCGGGCCGAGGTGCGCGTCGATTCGGGCGCACAGCCGGAGGACGTCCCCCAGGTCCGCCTCGCCCGCCGAGGCCTTGACGCAAGCCTCGCGGGACAGCGAGTGCGCGTCGCCCGCCGCCGCCCGGATCGCCGCCGCCGAGCCGCCGCCGCGCAGCGCCCCGCGCACGGCGTCGTCTCCCTCGAGCACCTCGTACACCCGGATCATCCCCGCGCGGCCGGCCGAGCAGGACGAGCAGCCGAGGGCGCGGTGCGCGCGCCCACCGAGCACCGCGGCGCGGGGCCCGAGTTCCGCCAGGCGATCCGGCGCTGGAGCGTACGACTCCCGGCAGCTCGGGCAAAGCCTGGGCAGTTGGTCCCACGCCAGTGCGCCGGCCAGCGCCTGCGCGAGCCGTCGCCCGTCCACGAGCGCCGCCAGGCTGGCCAGCGCATCCGCGGCGTCGAGACCCGGGGTGCGTGCCAGGACCAGATGCCCCGCCAGGGCCGCGTCCGCGGCCAGCGCCGCGGTCTCCGGGTCGCGGAGATCCGCGATCGCGAGCACGTCCGGATCCTGGCGCATCGCGGCGCGGATCGCCCGCGCCATCGTGAACCCGAACCGCGGCTCCACCTGCACCTGATGTACCCCCGCGAGGACCGACTCCACCGGGTCTTCCACGGTCACCACCTGGCGTCCGCCGCGCGCTTCGGCCAGCAGGGAATAGTACACGCCGCCGTGCATGGGGAACGCCGGACCGGCCACCAGCACCAGCCCGTAGGGCCGGCGGCACCAGGCCCGCACCGTCGCCGAGGCGCCCGCGGGCAGGTCCAGCTCCGCGACCCCGCCCGCGAGCTGGGCGTGCTCGAAAAGGCGCAGGCACAAGTGCTCGCCGAGCACGCACGGCATCGTGCTCACCAGGAGATCGATGCGCTTGCCGTCGATGCCGAGCATCATCCGTCCGTCCTGGGGCAGCCGCCGCTCCGCCAGGTCGAGGTCCGACATCTGCTTCGCCCGGGCCAGCAGGTCGGCGTACTCCGGCTCGCTCAAGCGCCGCATCTCCCGGAGCTCGCGACCCACGCGAAAGTGCAGCCGGGGCACCGACCTCTGGGTCGTCTCGTCGAACTCGTTGCCGACGTGAATGGCGGAGGCCCCTTCCTTCAGCGCCTCGCGGACCAGCCGGCCGAACTTCTCCAGCGCCTCCCGGGGCGGAAGTCCCGGGATGGCGCCGGCGGGCTCTTCCTTCCCTGCGAGCAGCTCCCCGGCGAACTCGGGCGCGGCGCGGTCCAGCGTGCCGGCGGCCTCGGCGCGGCGCACCCTCGCGACGGTCTCCGCAGCGAACACCCGCGGCGACTCCGCCAGTCCATCGGCCAGCGCCCCTTGCCCGCGGACGCGGTCGGTCGCCTTCCCGATCGCCCGGCGCAGCCCGCGGTCCTTCGCCTCGGCCGCGAGCGTCTCCAACGCCTCCACCAGCGGCACGCCGCCGCCGAGGAGCGTGCCGAGCTTCTTCCAGAACCTCGCCTGCTCTTCCACCGCACGCTTCGTGCTCACGTCGCACCTCCCGCAAGAACCCCCGCCGCCGGCGACCTACCCCGCGCTCATCCGCACCACGCTGGTCCGCAGGCGGGTGCGGTAGGCCCGTTCCTGCTCCCCGATCCACCGGTCGATCGCCTCCCTGCGGAACCGGATCTGCCCGGCAATCTCGAACCCGGGGAGCTCGTCGAGCAGAGGCTCGAGGTCCGCCAGGGCGACCCGCAAGTACGCCGCCACCTCGCGCAGTTCGAGCACCTCCGGCACCGCCGCCGGCATGCGCTCCTCGCCGCGCGCGACGCGTGCGAGCCCGGCGCGCGTCGCCTCCGAGGGTTCGACGAGGCTGGTCTCGCGCAGCGCTTCCAGGGCCCGACGCAGCCGGGCGAGCTCCTCCGAGCACCGTGCGCATCCCGCCAGGTGCCGCAGCAGCTTCCGGCGCGCCGACCCGGCAAGCATGCCGTCCAGCTCGTCGTCCCACCGTTCCCGCGACTCGCGGCACTCCATCGTCGTCCCCTTTCAGCGCAAGTCATCCAGGATCCCGGCCAGCCGGCGGCGGGCGCGGTGCAGTTCCGTCTTGACCGTGCCCAGCGCCAGGCTCGCGACCTCCGCGATCTCCTCGTACGCGAGGCCCGCGACCTCGCGCAGGAGCAGCACCTCGCGCTGCCGCGCCGGCAATCGGGCGATCGCCGAGGCGACGGCCGCTTCCGTCTCCCCGGCCGCGAGCCGCTGCGGCGGCCCGTCGCACGCCGGAGCCGCGCCCCGGCCCGGGCCGATCCGTTCCGCGGCGAAACCAGCGGTCCGCGCCCGCTCCCGCATCCCCTGCTTCCACCGGTTGGCGCGGGCGTTGCGGGCCATCGTGTAGAGCCAGGTCGAAAACCTCGCGACCGGCCGCCAGTCCTTGCGGGCCCGGAAAACGGCGAGGAAGACTTCCTGGACCAGGTCTTCGGCATCTCCGCGGTCGCCGCAGGTGCGCGAGAGATACCCCAGCAGCCGGCGACCGTGCCTGCGGAAGAGGCGGTCGAAGGCCTCGGCATTGTCGTGCTTGACCAGGAGCATCAGTTGCTCGTCCGTCAGCTCATCCATCGTTTCGCCTCGGCCCTGGCTTAGCGCGGCTGCCGCCGCAACCGACGGAACTACGGATTATGCGGATTGTCCGGATTGCACGGATTGTCCAACGGCAGAAGGTGTGATTCCTCGCAAGCACGACGCTCGCAGAATCTTGCTGCGCCGCGAAGAATCTCACGGATAGTAGAACAGCGGCGTCCGTGGGTTGAACAACGCCCGGCGGCAGAAGTTTCAGGAAATCGTCGCGTGCAGGCACGGCGCGAGCGGCTCACTTCTGCCGCGCCGCCTCCTCCAGCGCCCGCGCGATTCGCCGCCGCCGCTCTTCGATCGGCGCCGGATCCGTGGTGAAGTCGGTCAGGCTGCGCGTGATCTCCGGCGGGATTTCCAAGAGCTTCTCGAACCGTCGTGCCTGGTCGGGCGGCACCCGCGCCAGCGCGCTCCGCAGCATCGCGAGGTACTCGTAGTCCTCGATCCCGTCCCGCAGCATTTCCCAGCGGATGCTGTCCACCGGCCCGTCCCCGCCCGGCGATTCGGGCGGGTACAAGAACCGCCCGTCCCCGTTACCCCAGGGCACGCGCGTGCCCGCGGGCGTGTCGTACCCCGACATCCAGCTCATCGGGTCGGCGTACGGGTCCTGCGGCTTTCCCGCCTCGGGATAGGCGGCGGGGGACGACCAGTAGTTCGTCTGCCACACCAGCACCCCCGTGATCCCGCGCTGCCAGGCCTGCCACAGCCAGACCCGCAGTTCGGTCGCCGCATGATCGATGAACAGCGTAGCGTACGGCGCCTTCGGGCCTGTGCACACGTACCACCAGAGCCGCTCCCCGCGCGCGAGCGCAGCCCGCGCGGCCTCCGGCTCGAAGCTCGGCGTGCACGGGCACCAGACGTCCGGCCCGCCCATGAGCGCGGGCTCCGGCTGCTCCGTGAGCATCCGCGCCAGCCCCGGCGCGGCCTCCTTCAGCCGCCCGAAGCCGCGCAGCACGAACTCGTAATCGCGCGGCTCCGGCTCGTCGAACCAATATACATATCCATCCGCGAGCCAACCACGGTCGCGCAGGTGCGACTCGATCGCCCCCGCGCAGGCGCGAAACAGCGCGGCATACTGCGGCGTCCCTTCGGCGAAGCCTTCCAGCGACGGCTCGACCCGCGAGTGGAAGGTGCCGCCGCCCATGCCCGGCACCCGCACCATGTGCGAGTTGAAGTGTCGCGCGTCCCGCACGCGCTTGATCTCGGCGTCCCACGCGGACCAGTCGAAGACCGGCCGCGGCGCGGCCTCCGGCGCAGTCGAGAAGTCGCCGCCGGTCACGAGTTCCTTTCCGCCGACGGCTTCGGCGAGCGAGACGTCGTCGTACCACACGGTGCCCACCGGCCCGCCGTCGTCCTGCCACTCGGTCGCCCACAGGCGCAGCTCCACGGCCGCTGCGCCGTCCGGGAACGACGGGATCGCGCGGTCGAGCTCCTGCCAGGCGCCGGTTCCCTCGATCGGCAGATCGAGGTTGCGTCCGGACATCCAGGCCCCGGCGGAGTCGCAATGTCCCAGCGTGACGATGAAGCGCTGCCCCGGCGCCGCGGTCCGGTAGCGGAGGCGCAGACGCAGTCCCCCGGCCGGGATCGCGAACCGCGCGTCGTAGCGGGCGCACGCCTGTTCCCGGTGCGAGTCGTCGCTCACCCGCAGCGTCCCGTCCTCGCGCACACCGCCTTGCCACGGATCGCCGCCCGCGAACGTCAGGCGCCAGGGGTCGAGCGGCGCCGGGTCGTACGGGGCGATGCGGTGCGCCGCGAAGCTGGCCCAGTACTTCTCCAGCACCTCCCGCTGCTGCGCGAGGTCCGTGGCGCCGTGGTAGTGGAACGCCATCCAGGGATCGAAACCGAAGGCGGTGGTGCAGCTCATCCGGTCGGGCAGGGCGAAGTCGAAGACCTCGACCGCGAGCGGCGCATCCGCCTGCCATCCCTCGGCGCGCAGGGCGAGGCGCCCGCGGTACGTGCCCGGGGGCTGGTCGCGCCGGGCGGTCACGCGAATCCAGAGCGGCTGCTGCCGGCCGCCCCGGACGTCGATCGGCCCGCGCAGCGGAGGGAGCGGGTCGGGCCACTCGCCGGCCGAGCCGGTCTCGTCCGTCGGCCGCGCGAGGTCGAGGTAGCGGACGCGCAGGACCTCGATCCCGGCGATGGGAAAGACGGCGCCTCCGGGCCCGATCAGGTCCGCGGTCTCGACGCGCAGGCCCCGCAGGTTCTCCGCCGGCCCGACCACCAACTGCACGGCTTCCGCCTCGTTGCGGGCGAGCGCGACCCGCACCTCGGGGCTCTCCCGCGCGGGCCGAATCCGCTCGGGGGGGATCTTCCAGCCCGAGGCGGCCCACCAGAGCGTGACCGCGCCGGTGGAGCCAGGCAGCTGCTCGCCTTGGGTGAAGTAGCGGTACGCCGGCAGCGCGATGGCGACGCGCGCGCGCCAGCCGAGTTCGGGGATCTCGAGCGGGACATCGTGCGTCCCCGGGCCGGGCACGTCGAAGGCGATTCCCCGCCGGCTTGCGGGCGTTCGCAGCACAACCTCGCCGCTTTCGCCGGGCCTGGGCGGAGTGATCCCCTGCACGCGCACCGGCCGGCGTGCGTCGGCGGCGAGCACTTCCACGAAGTCGGTGTGCCCCGTCGCGTGCAGGGGCGCCCCGTCGAGCGTCGCCGAGAAGCCGTAGCCCCCGACTTGAAGGGCGCAGCCTTCGCCGCCGAGAAGGCGGACCCAAACCTGCGGGGCGCTCCCGGGGAGGTCGAAGGCCCGAGCGGCCCGCGCTTCGATGCGGCCGAGCGCTCGCCACGCCACGGCGTCGGCGGACGTCTGCACGAGGAGCGCGCCGCCGACGTGGTACGTCACGTCCACCGTGATCCGCGCCGACGAAAGCCGGCGGGTGCCCGCGTCGTGGCGGTAGACCACCTCGTCGCCGGAGCCGAAGACCCAGCGGTTCGTGTTGAAGCGGCAGGAGTGCCGCGCCAGCGGCCGCGAGGAGTTCCGCGATTCGCCGGCATAGGGGGCTTCGAAGGCGTAGGAGTTCCCGGCCACCCGCTCGCCTTCGCCGAGGCGGAAGTCCTCCGCGCTCCGGTGGACCGCCTGTGCTCGCGCCAGCTCGACGTCATCGAAGGCGATCGTGCCGGCGACCATCCACTGGCCGAAGCGCAGCCGGGTGTCCTCGCGAGTCGGCGCCGCGGGGGCTGCGCACACCGAGCGGAAGGCGCGCCAATCCGCGGTCAGGTCGCCGAGATCGCGGTTGCAGAAGACCGGCCCGCTGATCGGCGTGCCGCCCCGGCCTCCCTCCGAACGCGCGCGGAAGCGCACCACGTAGAGCGCCCCGGGCTCGATCGGCAGCGGCGGCGAGTGCCAGGCGTGGCTTCCTTGTCCGTCGCCCGTGACCGAGGCCCGGCCCGCGGCGATCGCGCCCGGTCCGCCGTCGAGCGTCCAGGCGGGCGGGGCCGCGGGGCGGGTTTCGAACCCGGGATCCGGCACCGGGACGGACTGCGCCAGCGCCGCGCTGGATGCGGCGGCGAACAGGAGCGATACGAGCCAGACGCGCATGGTCGGCCTCTCGGATGCGAACGGGTCGAAGGCGACGACGAGGACTCGCCGAATATGCGACGTCCCGGTCGGTGTCCCGTAGTCTACCCGCATCGACGGGACGCTCGCAGCATTCGCAACTCACCGCCGCAGGCGGTCGAGCCGTTCCGCCCAACGCGGATCGGCGCGCAGGCGGACGAGGTCGGTGTCCGCTTCGAGGTGGGCGCGGTCGGTCCAGCCCAGGCGGATCGCTTCGTCCAGGTGGCCGAGCGGGGCTCGGCGCCGCGGTCGCGGCGCTGGGCCGAACCGGATGCCGCCCGGGAATGGGCGTTTCATCCGCTCTCCACGCGCGGCGAGCGCGGGCCGTTCACCCACGGGCTCGGCTCACCCGGTAGAAGGTGCCGGCCCGTCCCGGAAGCTCCGGCAGGGCCGGGAAGCACGCGGCCAATGCGCGCCGCGTCTCGCGCAACGGCGCTGTCGACGGTGACGGCCGGAACGACGTGCTGGAGAAAGACGGCTGGTGGAAGCAGCCGCCCAAGCGGGCTGTGGGATTCCATCCCGCCCGGTTCGGCGACGGCGGGGCGCGGATGCACGTGACTGACGTGGACGGCGACGGCGACGGCGGTAGGGTGTCTGCGGACGGCGGTAGGGTGTCTGCGGACGGCGGTAGGGTGTCTGCGGACGGCGGTAGGGTGTCTGCGGACGGCGGTAGGGTG
>Ga0082335_1003323_pt1 | contig 26822 bp, 33 predicted proteins | sample Subgrocontami58m_FD_72375 | JGI IMG/M metagenome (GOLD analysis project Ga0082335, IMG submission 72375) | Subsurface groundwater microbial communities from S. Glens Falls, New York, USA - GMW37 contaminated, 5.8 m (SPADES assembly) (version 2) ...
ATAGCTTTATTGGTCATTTTGCCTTTATTCCATAAAGCATCTGTTCCATCTTGATTCTTAACAATTCCATCCAAAGTATCCGGTATTAAACCAGGGTGAGTGTTTAAAATTCGGTTGGGAAAAGCATCAATTACTTCTTCCAAGATAATTTGTTTCCATCCTGCCAAACAAATAAAATCCAGGTTTAATTTTTTTAAGAGAGGTAAGAGTTTTTCTTTTTGGGGGACTATTTTAATAGACAGCTTGTGTTTTCTGATCCTGTTTAGACCTAGGGCATCTGTTGTATCAGAGATGACTGCTACAATCTTTGCTTGAACTTTTCCTGAATTTACCCCGTCAATAATTGCCTGTAAATTTGTACCTTCTCCTGCGTTAGAAATAAGTACAGCAATTCTTTTCATAGAAATTTAATCAATCTGTTTTATTTCCTTTGCCCGCTCGCCAATATCAACAGGATATCTACCTGTAAAACAGGACGTGCAGAGTCTATCTTCAGAAATTCCAACTGCTTTCAGCAATCCTTCATAAGAAAGATAGTGCAATGCAGAAACACCAATTTCTTTTTCAATCTCTTTAACAGTTTTCCTTGCCGCAATTAAATCTTTTTGTCTTGGGGTATCAACACCGTAAAAATCAGGATATTTAACAGGAGGGGAAGAGATTAAAAAATATACTTTCTTCGCTCCGGCTCCTTTGATCATATCTATAATTTGCTTTAAAGTGGTTCCCCGAACAACCGAATCATCAATCAAGACTACAGTCTTCCCTTTTAAAATATGTTTTAAAGGGTTTAATTTAAGTCTTACCCCCTGATTTCTAATATGCTGTTCGGGCATAATAAATGTCCTATGAATATAACGGTTTTTAATAAGGCCGGGATAAAAAGGAATTCCTGACTCCCTGGAAAAACCTAACGCTGCGGGGATTCCTGAATCCGGCACCGGCACCACCACATCTGCTTTCACTTTAAATTCTTTAGCCAGTTCTACTCCTAAATTTTGTCTTACCTCATCAACACTTTTACCCATTAAAATGCTGTCCGGTCTGGCAAAATAAACAAATTCAAAAACATCCAGTTTTTCTTTACCTTTTTCCAATTGAATACTTTTTATGCCATTTTTATCTACTACAATCATTTCAGCTGGACGAATATCTCTTATAAATTTTGCTCCAATTATATCCAGCGCACAGGATTCTGATGCAACTATAAACCCTCCGTTTAATTTTCCTAAACACAAAGGTCTTATTCCAAAAGAGTCTCTGACGGCAACAATTTTCCCTTTTTCCATAATGAGCAAGCAGAATACTCCGGTAAATAAAGGGTATGCTTTTTTTACTGCACCCTCCAAAGATAGCTCCTGCCCCATATAAAAGGCTATTGCTTTTGCAATCATTTCTGAATCATTTGCTCCATTTATCTGAACTTTTTTTTCTGACAAGAATTCTTTTAATTTTTGTGTAGATGGTAGGTTACCATTATGAGCTAAAGCAATTAACTGCCCATTTTTAAGTTTTTCTATGACAGGTTGGGCATGTTCAATTTTTGAATCACCTGAAGTTGAATAACGGTTATGGCCTATTGCCATAAAGCCTTTTAATTTCTTTAAATCATCTTCTGTAAAAACAGCAGAAACAAGTCCCATTCCTTTATGAACAAAGATTTGTTTGCCATCTGATGAAGCAATTCCTGAAGATTCCTGACCCCTGTGTTGTAGCGCCCAAAGTCCGGGGTGAACTAAACGGGCTGCCTCAAATCCCTTACCGTAAACTCCAAAGATTCCGCATTTCTCTCTAGGTTTATCTTGTCTCATAGCTTACTATAACAATTTTAATCAAAAAAATCAATATAATCGTAAAAATGATATACTAAATTTATGGATTCTAAAAAATTTCATATTCTTTCTTTTAAATATGCCTTTCAGGGGATTGTTGCCGCTTTAAAAGAAGAACCAAATCTTAAGATTCATTTTATTATAGCTGTTTTGGTTTTGGCGCTTGCATATTTTTTACAAATCATAAGACAGGATTGGATTAATATATTTTTTGTTATTGGGTTTGTTTTTGCAATAGAGCTTACCAATACAGCAATTGAGGCAATTGTAGATGCCTTTACTGATAAATCGCATCCCGGCGCAAAGCTTGCTAAAGATATCTCAGCCGGAGCTGTTTTGGTATCTTCGATAACAGCCGCCATTGTCGGGGTATTAATATTTTTACCATACATCCTCAATGGATAATCTTTCATTATTTTTATTTGTCTTTGGCGCAAACAGTCAGTCTGAATTTTTAGATTTTGTAATGATATTCGGGGCAGAATATGTAATTTATCTTACCCTAATATTAATCTTTGCAGTTGCTTTCAGGGGAAAAGTTTCTGAAAGAAAAGCCTTGATTTTGGCTCTTTTTTCTTTACCGATTCTGGTAATTATTATTAAAGTAATTCACTTATTTTTTTATGAATCCAGACCTTTTATAAATCTGAATATCTCACCCTTAATTCCACATACAGATGATGCCTCATTTCCCTCAAGGCACACCACAATCATGTCTGCCATAGCATTTGCATATGTATATTTAAAATCCAAATGGTCGCCCCTTTTTTTAATTTTACTGCTTTGGGTGGGAATATCCAGAATTTATGTAGGAGTGCATTATCCGCTGGATATAATCGGCGGGGTATTAGTTGGAATAATTTCCGTTGCAACCGCCATACAGATTATTAACTTAATCAATATTCGTTTTTTCAGATAATCTTTTAAGAGCCAGAATAAATGCCGCAATTCTTAAGGTTACCTTTTTTTCTTTGTGTATAATCCATACTTCCTCAAAAGCTTTCTCCATTTTTTCTTTTAATTTATCATTAACTTTTTCCAAACTCCAGCTTTCTTCATGAATATTCTGATACCATTCAAAATATGAAACAGTCACACCTCCTGAATTTGCCAAAACATCAGGAACAATTATAATCCCTTTTTTGTTTAAGATATTGTCAGCTTCTGCGGTTGTAGGACCATTGGCCATTTCAAGAACTATTTTGGCTCTTATATTTTTAGCATTTTTTTCGGTTATGACATTCTCCATTGCAGCGGGTATTAAAATATCTACAGGAAGCTCTAAAAGTTCCTCATTGGTAATTACCCCGTCATTTTTTGGAGCCAAATCACAAACTGATCCAATGCAATAACATCCTGCAAGCATCCCTTTTTCCAACCGGCAAACTCTTACCAGATCTATATTAAAACCAACCTCTTTTGCATCGTAAATTCCCCCTTTAATGTCTGAAAGGGCAACGATTCTGTAACCATTATCATGCAAAATTGCCGCGATATTTGACCCAACATTACCAAATCCCTGTATTGCCACAGACAGGGGTTTTTTCATGCCCAGTTTTTTAATTAACTGCTCCAATACGAAAAAACCTCCCATCCCTGTGGCGCCCTCCCGACCCATTGATCCTCCATTTTTTACTGATTTACCTGTTACTACGGCAGAGATTTTCTTTCCGGAAATTTTTGAATACTCATCCGATATCCAATCCATTATTTTGGAATTGGTATTCATATCCGGTGCCGGAACATCAATCTCAGGCCCGATATTAGGAGATAACTCCCTTGTAAATTGTCTCGTTAATCGTTCCAGTTCTTTTTCAGAATATTTTTTCGGATCAATTTGCAAACCTCCCTTGCCACCACCAAAAGGAACACCGACAAGAGCGTTTTTCACCATCATCAAAAAAGCCAAAGTTTTGACCTCATCCATATCAACATCCGGGTGATATCTTAAACCTCCTTTGTACGGGCCCAGGAAATTATTATATTGCACTCTATATCCTTTAATCATTTGCAGCTCTCCTGAATCTTTTTTTAAGGATAAATTAACTTCTAGTATTCTTTGGGGATTAGATAAGATATTTAATAAATCCTTATCCAAATCAATGGCTTTGGCTGCCAAATTTAATCTTTCCAAAGCACTATCAAACAGATTAACCATTGAGAACCTCCTCAAACTTACTTTTATCTTTAAAAGGACCAATCACTTGTAAATTGAATTTTCCCTTGACAAATAATTCTTTTGCGATTCTTTGCACATCCTGAACTGTTACTTTTTCAATATTTTGAAGATACTCTTCAAAAGTCTCAATTTTTCGCTCCAGTACAAAATTGGTACCAAAATATTCCGCCAGGAAATTAGTTGATTCACTCTGAATTGCTATTCTGCCTCTGATCATCTCTCTGGCTTTTTTTAACTCATCCTCAGTTACTTTTTCCGCAACCGTTCTCTGCAGTTCTGCATAAATTACTTCCAACCCTTCGTAAACTTTTTCTAACTTGAGTCCTGCATAAGCTGTGAATGAACCGGTATCGGCGTATGAGTTGCTGGATGCATTAATCCTATAAGCCAAGCCCCTTCGTTCCCTTACTTGTATAAACAATCTTGAAGACATACCCTCCCCTAAAATTACGGACAAAACTTCCGCACCATATCTTTTATCATCATCTCTATCGAATCCTTCTACTCCCAGTATTAAATTTGCTTGATCTGTCTGCTTGAAAAAAATGTTAACTCTTGCTTTAGTTTGTTTAATTTTTTTAAAAGGCTTCGATTGAGAATGCGGCTTATTTGAAAGATCGAAGAAATATTTTGTAGCCAGCTCTTCAACATTACTGGGCAACTTACCCGCATAAACTATAACCATGTTCTTTGAAGAATATAAAGATTCCATATATTTTACAAAATCATCCCTCACAAAAGAATTTATTGTTTTTTCATCTCCGCCCAAATCCCAACCCAGGGGCTGGTCACCAAATTGAAGCCTTTCATAAAGGTCCCAAATTAATCGTGCCGGAATATCGCGGAGCATCCGCAACTCTTCGGTAATTACTCCTTTTTCCCTCTCGATTTCCTCTTTAGCTAAAAGCGATTCTTTGATCATTGAGGATAAAATATCTGATGAAAGTTCTATATGAATACCTGCGGATTTTATCCAGTAATAAGTTACCTCTTTACTGGTAGCCGCATTATTTATTGCACCTATTCCATCAATTAAAGTTGAAATCTGCTCTGCTGTTGGATACTTTCTTGAGCCTTTAAAAAACATATGTTCCAAGAAATGTGATATGCCGTTTATTTTTTTTGTCTCATACCTTGAACCTGCACCAACTGCCACCAAAGTTGTTACAGAATCCAAATGCGGCATATCCACAGTTATTAATGTCAATCCGTTTGTTAAAGTTTTAAGATTGTGCATGGATATGTTTCAGCATTGCATCAACTGTTTGCTCAACCGTTAAATAAGAGTTATCAATTACTGTTGCACCCTCAGGAATCCTTAAGGGAGAAACTTCCCGGGTTGAATCCTTATGATCTCTATTTTCCATCTCCTTTAAGACATCTTCATATTTTAAAGACGGATTTTTTTTATGCAGTTGCTGAAAACGCCGGTTTGCTCTGATCTTTGTTTCGGCTGTTAAATAAAATTTATGTTTTGCCTCAGGAAAAATTTCCGAGCCGATATCTCTTCCGGTCATGACAGTACTTTTGGATGCAGCCAGTTTGTGTTGTATCAACCCGGTTGCTTCTCTCACCTCTTTAAGGGCAGCAACTACAGGGACTATCCTGGTTACTTTTGGATCATGTAAATTATAGGTTACATCTTCACCATTTGCAAAAAATCTTTGCTGGCCATCCTCATTTTTAACTTCTATCTGAAGGTTTCTAAATTCTTCAACCAACTGTCCCAAATCATCCAGTGAGATTTTATTTCTCAAGATAAAGATGCAACCGGCTCTATAGATGGAACCTGAATCTATATATTGATAGTCTAACTTTTGAGATAATAAAAATCCGACACTGTTTTTGCCGGATGAAGTTGGCCCATCAATTGTGACAATATCTTCCACAAGCAATTAGTTTACCATTCTCTTTACTTTTGGTCCAGAGGGGATATCTTCAACTTCATACCCTAGCTTTTTAATTTCATGCCTTAACTTATCAGACTTTTTAAAATCTTCGGATTTTCTGGCTTGTTCTCTTTGGTTTACCAGTTTCATTATCTGCTGGGGAACTTCTATCTTTTTTCCCAAATATTCATCTAACTTCAGTCCCAAAACCTTATCCATTCCCAAAATGGTTTTTGCTTTGGCGGAAGTGGGATAATCGCTTTTTACCATATCCCACAAAACCGCCAGAGCCTGCGGCATCCCCAGATCATTATTTATAGCTCCAGCAAAATCCTGCTCATATTGGGCGCAACCAATTTCCGGTTCGTCCCATTCACGAATGGTTCCCCTTAAATTATGCAAAGCATTTTGCGCCCCTTGCAAAGATTCCCAGGTAAAATTTAGTTTGTCTCTATAATGCGCAGTCAAACATAAGTATCTAAAACTTAAAGAGTCAAGTCCTTTATTTTCTAAATCTATAAGCTTATAAAAATTCCCTGTGGACTTCGCCATTTTTTGCCCGTCCACCAAAAGATGCTCCCCTTCCACAAAAAAATTTACAAACTTATGGGTAGTTTTTCCTTCTGATTGGGCAATTTCATTTTCATGATGAGGAAAAATTAAATCAACACCTCCTGCATGTATATCAAAGGTTTGTCCCAAATACTCTTGCGACATAACAGAACATTCAATATGCCATCCAGGCCTGCCTCTTCCCCAAGGAGAATCATACCCAATTTCATTTGGCTCTACAGCTTTCCATAAAGCAAAATCCGAAACATTATCCTTTTTATATTCATCCGACAAAATTCTGGTGCCGGTTTTTAATTCCCGCTTATCAACTCCTGATAGTCTGCCATAATCCGGAAATTTGGAGATATCAAAATAAACAGATCCATCTTTTTCAACATAAGCTAATTCTTTTTTTATCAGCTCCTTTATATATTTGATCATGTGGCCTATATGCTCTGTGGCTTTAGGATAAACATTGGCAGATTTTATATTTAGTTTTTCTAAATCTTCAAAAAAAGATTTCTCAAACGGGGCTGAAAACTCACTTATTGGTAAACCTTTTTCTTTCGCTCCTTTTATAATCTTGTCATCAATATCTGTTATATTCATTACCCTTTTAACTTGAAACCCGTTTACTTCCAAGACTCTCTGCAAAATATCTTCAAAAATAAAGGTTCTTAAGTTTCCTATGTGTACAAAATTATAAGTAGTAGGTCCACAGCTATAAAAACCAACCTTAAGAGGATTAATGGGCTCAAAGTCTTCTATTTTATGAGTTAAAAAATTATAGAGCTTAACCACCCACTCCTCCTTTTTTCTCAGGTCTGCCAATAAAGGCTAGTGCCGGATTAACCGGCTGCTTTTTCTTTTCTTCCTTCTTCATTTCTGTCACTTGTTTTTCCTGTTGCTGATTTTGCAGTCTTTGTTGCTCTTTTTGTTTGTTTTCCTGTTGTACTCTTATCTGCTGCTGATCTACATTTTTCAACCAATCTATTTGTCTTCTGGTCTCGCTTAAATTTTTCTGGTCTTCCTGTTGTTTTTGTTGTATTTGTTGGGGAGTAAGCTGGGTACCAACTACGGATTGCGCGCCTTGCTCGATTGCCTCACCCACAGAATCTTTAACATCTTTTGCGACTTCTTGTACAGTTTCCCCAACCTCCCCGGTAATTTGTCCTATTCCCCCCATTACAGAATTAACCATGGATTTATTTTAGCACATTAATATTCGTTTCTTCCTTCTAGAGCTCTGGATAAAGTTGTCTCATCCGCATATTCAATATCAGACCCAACTGGTAATCCTCTGGCAATTCTTGTTATCTTTACACCTAACGAAGATATTAATCTTTGGATATACATAGCCGTTGCTTCCCCTTCCATTGTAGGATTAGTTGCTAAAATTATTTCTTTGACTTTTCCATCTTTTAGTCTTGGTAATAATTCTCTGATATGCAGCTCATCAGGGCCGATATTTTCCAAAGGGGAAATAACTCCATGAAGAACATGATATAAACCCTTATAATTTGCTTTCTCCAAAGATAAAACATCTAAAGGATTTCCTACAATCATTATTATATTTTTGTCTCTGTAATCATCTGAACAAATGCTACATAGATCTTCCTCTCCAATATTAAAACAGGTGGAACAAATTTTAGTTTTCTCTTTCATCTCCACTGCTGCATTTGCCAAAGCTTGAGATTCTTCTTTTGGAGCATTTAGTAAATAAAAGGTTAACCTTTGGGCAGTTTTTGGACCAATCCCCGGCAGCCTCTCAAAAGCCTCAATTAAATTTTGTATGGGTTTTGGAATCCGTGCCATGGTGTGGCCAATTGTATCACATGCCGGGGATACCTAAACCACCCATCATAGGCTTCATCTCATCAGCTGCTACTTTTTGAGATTGTTTTAATGCCTCATTAACTGCTTCAGTTACTTTGGAAGGTTCCATCTCTCCGGAAATTGATTGGACTTTTTGGTCTGCTGTCATCACCACTATCACTCCCTTATGTTCTACAGTGATCTTAATACCAGCCAGTTTTTTTTGCACCTCCATAGCCTGGTCTCTCATTTTCTTAAGATCCCCAAGCTGTTTTAAATTGTCCATTAAGCCCATACGTTTAGTTTACTTTCTGTGCAGATTGTACCACATTTTTCAAAAGTGAGACAATAGTCAGCGGCCCGATTCCTCCAATATTTGGGTTATAAAGTTTAGCAATTTTTGAAACTTCTTCCTCATTAAGATCTCCAAATCCAACTCCAACAATATAGCTTCCCTTTTTCAAATTATTTTTATTCACAATATTTTTTACCCCTGTTGCAGAAATAACTACATTCCCGCTTTTTATAATTTTGGTAGGATTTTCTGTTTCTCTGACAATCACTTCTGGAGTAAATCCTTTATTTTCCAAAAGCTTAACAGTTGGCCCCCCGGCTGCTTTACCTTTGCCTATTACCACAATTTTTTTGCCTTTTAAAAATTCTTCAGTTTTAGAAAAACCCTCAATTAAAGCAAAAGCTGTTAACATTTCCCATACCGCTAAAGCTGTGGCGCCATTATACGGAGAATTTTTTAAAAAACCATCAACATCTTTTTGGGGATCTATATTTTTTTCCAGTTCCTCAAAATTCCATGAATCATACACAGGGTATTGGACTATAATTCCATGAATACTTGAATCTGCATCCAATCTTTTAATAGCCTTTAAACACTGATCGTTTTCATCCTTGGAAAATTCAAAAAGTTTTGCTTCAATACCAATTCTTTTTGCTGTTTTTATTTTGTTGTCAACATAAATCCTGGAAGCTGGGTTGTTATTAGCCAAAATTATTGCCAGAGTTGGGTGAAGATTATTTTTTTGAATTTCTTTCTCTAATTTCTTTAAAATTGCTTCCGCGACAACTTTACCCGATACTTTCATGAGGAATACTATACCACAAAGAAGCTACTTGATCCCTGGTACCGGGAATTTTCCAGCAAAGGATTCCACTTCTTTTCTAATATCTTTTAAATTTTTGTTTGCACGAAGTTTTATCTTTGCTTCTCTTAGGAAATCTTTTCTTTTCTCCTGCTCCTTTGGTAAATCTAAACCTCTAATTTCCTCCAATGCTCTTTTAATCCAACTGGCAATTTTAATCATATCTTTTTCTTTCATCTCTCTTGTAGTTAATGCAGCAGATCCTAATCTAATTCCGGATGGATAGAATGGAGATGCCGGCTCACCTGGTATGGTATTTTTATTAACTGTAATTGCTGCCTCCTCCAGCGCATATTGGGCCTGATAACCTAAACCATATCCGAAACTGGTCAGACTCATCAAAAGTAAGTGGACTTCTGTAGGTACTCCGAGTTCCTCACCCAGTACCTTAGCATTTTTTACTACTTGTCCTATATATGTTTTAAATGAAGGTCTTAAAGCCTCCTCTAAAGCAATTGCTATGGCTGCTGTTTGATGATCGTGAGGCCCTCCTTGTAATCCCGGCATAACTGATTTTTCCAATCTTTTTCCTAAATCCGGATCTTTTGCCAAACCTTTTTTAGTAACTAAAATCATGCCGCCTCTTGGTCCTCTCAAAGTTTTATGGGTAGTGGTAGTTATAACATGCACAAAGGAAACAGGTGATGGGTGAAATCCAGTCACAATCAAACCGGAAATATGAGAAGTATCAGCTACCAAAAAACACCCTATCTCATCTGCAATTTGGGCAAAACCTCTGTAATCTATTTTATAAGGATAAGCTGTGGTCCCAACCCAAATAAATTTCGGTTTGTGTTTTTTTGCTAAAGATCTAACTTCATTCAGATCTATGTGCCAGGTTTTTGGATCAACTCCATATTGTATAGCATTAAAAAGTTTTCCGGTCCAGGAAGCCTGGGCCCCAAAAGTAAGATGTCCACCCGCAGTTAAACTTTGACCCAAAGTTGTTCCCCCAGGCCCTGCCAGCTCCAAAGCCACTGCCAAATTGGCAGGAGACCCAGAGTGAGGTTGGACTATCGCATGTTCTGTACCAAATAATTTATTGGCCAAATCCTGACAATATCTTTCTATTTTATCTATTATTTCATTTCCACCGTAATATCTTGCGCCAGGATGCCCTTCGGAATATTTATTAGTTAAAATAGAACCAAGTGCCTTTAAAACATCCTCTGAAACATAATTTTCAGAAGGTATCATCTCCAAACCATATTTTTGCCTATGAGCCTCCTCTGCTATAAGTGAAAAAACTTTTGACGCCATAGAAACCCCATGCTACAAAGAAACAGATATTTAGTCAAGAAGATGTGCAGGATGACTAGATAACGTACATTTCTCCTTTCTGTGCTTGTAGGTAGTTTGTAACATATTCCGAGGGAGTTTTGTAAGATAGGGCTTGATGGAATCTTTTGTTGTTGTATTTGTCATTAAATAGAACACATCTTGAGTTAATATCTTTTAGGTTGGGTAATAAATCTGTCTGATAGTTAAAAAACTCATATTCTGCAGTCTGAATAAGCCTTTCAGCTCTGGAATTCATCTTTGGAGTATATGGATGGGAGAAATAATGGGTAATATTTAGCTCCTCACATCTTTTGTGAAAGTTAAGCAAATACTCCGGGCCATTATCAGTATTAATAGCTGTAATTTTAAATGGGAAATAATCAATGACTTTGGTTAGGAAGTCAGCAGAGTTGGTTGAATTGCATGATCCATAGGCCCAGATAAACCCCATTCTGGATTTGCAGTCAACTGCTACATAAAGATAGAACCTTCTGCCTAAAATATAGAGATATTTAGTGTCAATTTGGACCAAAGAGCCAAGGCTCTTTTCCTTAAGTTCTTTGGCAGCTCTGATCCTGGCTATAGAATAATTCCTGTGCTTTTTAAGGGTGGATTTGTGTTGGGTGTTCCTAAGCTTAAGGTGTCTGTTAATAACCTTCTGGATTGTATCATGACATACTTTAATACCTTCCCTTAAAAGCTCTTCATGTATTTCATATTTACTCTTTTCTAAGTCATTTTCTCTGATGTCATAAATCCTTTTTAGAATCCAGGCAGGAGTTGTCATTTCCCTTAAATGGTGTGGAGTCCTGGTTTGTTTGTTGTCTTCCAGAGTTTGTAGATTATATGGATTGAATTTTCTCTTCCAAAGATAGAAACTGTCCCTTGATATTCCAAAATGCCTGCAGGTTAAAGAGATATTTTCTCCATGGGTATGGAAGTAATCAAACCAAGTAAGCCTTTTTAAGGCTGCAGTAGAAAGATTTGCTGATCTAACAGTAACCAATGGAATAATCTTGAAGGCTCGCATGTAGCAGCCATTATATGATCCTTTCAAATTCGTTTAAACTGTACGGGATCTATCCCATCCTAGACAGAAGAAAACTAATTTATGGAGTCAGAATTAAAGATTTCTGCAGCGGCTCTGATTATTTCATCATCTTGAGCAAGCTCTATATTTACCACATCTTCGCTTCTTACCTGCTTCATTCCTAAAACTGTAGTAACCTTGATTTGTCTGCCTAAAATTTCAGAAAGGATTGATTCCAAAAGCTCTCTGTTTTTAGGAGCCTCTAATATTCTTTGATGGAAAGAGTATGGAACCTCCATCACCACTGTTGTATCGCTGCAGTCTGCAATATTGATAGATCTAAGCAGAGCTTCTAGTGAAAAATTGAAAGGCCTGATAGTTTCACAAACATAGGTCCACTTTTCTTTAAGTTTTTGGATATCGTCATTGGAAATTGGATGTTGGATGTTAGAAGTTTGATTTTCTAATTTCAAATTTCCAACTTCCTGATCCATCTTCTCGCTTCTAACATCTAACTTCTCCCTTATTTCTTCCCCACATATTTCCATCACAGCCAGCTCTAAGGGCAAGGAAGGGATTGAGGTTGTTTTCATTTTCTCCAAAGCCTTCTGCAGAATACCTAAATATTTTACTAAATCCCCGTTGGAAAAATTTTCTGAAATTTCAGTTAAACTCTGATAATTTTCCTCTGAAAAGTTTTCCTTAACTAATTGTTCACCTAACTCATTTTTAATAAATACTATATTTCTTAAAAGGCCCATTAAAGAAAGTATAAATTCTTTGATATCTACTCCATCTTCTACTTCTTTAAGTATTCGTGTTAGAACTTTTGTTGTGTCTTTTTGAGAAAAATATTTTATTAGTTCAAAAAGATTTTCAAAACTTGAAGCTTTCAAGAATTTCTCCAAAACTTCAGCAGTTATTTTTCCATCAAGGCTACTTACCTGATCTAAAAGTTTCACCCCATCCCTGAAAGATCCATCGGATCTTTTTACTAAAAGTTTTAATGCCTCATCATCAATATTAATTTTTTCCGATTTTACAATTTTTTGTAAGGCTTCCAGAAGCTGAAGTGCTGTTGCCTGTTTAAAATCCATTCTTTGAACACGGGAAAGAATAGTTTGGGGAACCTTCCCAATCTCAGTGGTTGCTAAAATAAACAGGGCATGGTCGGGGGGTTCTTCCAGAGTTTTTAAAAGAGCATTGAATGCTTCGGTAGTTAACATATGTACTTCATCAATAATATAAACTTTCTTCCTCGCTGCGCTCGGAGAAAGTTTGATTTTATCCCTCAAAGAACGGATATCTTCAATTCCCCTGTTTGATGCCGCATCAATTTCTATTAAATCCAGATTAGATCCATCGGTGATGGACAAACACATTTCACATTTATTGCATGGAACTTGATCTGACTTCTGACAATTAACCATTTTTGCCAAAATTCTGGCAGTTGATGTTTTACCGGTTCCCCTTGGTCCTACAAAAAGGTAGGCATGAGATAATTTATCATTTTTGAAAGAAGAAGAAAGAGTTTTTTTGACAATCTCTTGTCCGATAACCTCATCCAACACTTGAGGGCGGTATTTTAAATAATAGGCTCTCATGTGTGGTGAATCCCTAAGAGGTGACTCAGACCGTGTTCCACAAGATTTCGTATCTCCTCATCTACAGAAACTCCATCCATTGAGGCATCATCCAGAGCTTGAGGATAAGAAATGACAATATCCCCCAGCCTTAAAACCCTATCCGGGGAAGCCACAAAACCAATTCTCGGAATATGCTGTAAACTTCCCGGGTTCGGATCCTCCAGAGCGAAAGATAAAATATCGGTTGTGGAATCAACTCCCCGAAACTTACGGTTTAGCTCATGCATTTTTCGATCACCCACAATATTTATTCCAACCTCAAGTTTTCCGGAAATCCTATGCCTTTGCAGTATTTGAGCAACAACAATACGAATGGCATCCTTGTTAATGTTATATCTTGGATCTGAAGAAACAATAATATTTATCATGAATTAGAAAGCCTCTCTCTAACTAAGTTACTTACTGTAGTACCATCTGTCTGGCCCTTTACTTTACCCATCACAGCTCCAATTACCTTGCCCATATCCGCAACTCCTGTAGCCCCTATTTCAGTTATAGTTGTTTCTACAATTTTAGTCAATTCCTCAAGTTGCAGTTGAGCAGGTAAATATCCTTCCAAAATTTGGCTTTCAGCTTCTTCTTTTTGTGCCTGCTCTTCTCTGCCTCCTTTTCTGAAAGCAGCAACTGCTTCTTTTCTTTTTTTAACCTCTTTTTGTAAAACAGAAACTATATCTTCATCAGACAAAGGATTACCCTTAGCAATTTCTGCATTCTTAATTTCAGAAAGCAGAAGCCTAAGGGTTGAAACCTTAACTTCATCACGGGAAAGTTGAGCTTCTTTTAAATCTGACTGAATTTTATCCACCATATCTGCGGGCCCTCATTATTTTTCTTCTTTTTTCTGCCAAATATTCCTGCCTTTTTTGTGAAGGTTTTTTATAAACCGACCTATCCCTGATTTCCTGAACTAATCCTTCCAAAACTACTTTTTTTTGAAATTTTCTAATTACTGAATCTGTACTATCATTTGGCCCTGCTTTAACAACAATAGACAAATAAATTACACCTCCTTCAAACGTATTTCTTCCATTGTCCACCTAAAAGGTGAAAATGTAAATGGGGTACATGTTGTGCACGACCACCATTTACAACAACTCTGTATAAATCATCAGTTAGATTATGTTCTTTTACTAATTTATTAACCGCTTTATAAACTTCTAATAATAAATCCCCCTGATTTCCCCCAATTTCTCCAATCCCTCCAATATGCTGCTTTGGCACTATTAAAAGGTGAATGTCAGCTGAGGGATTAATATCAGGAAAAACTACTAAAATATCAGTTTCATGAATTATATTTGAAGGTATTTCTCTTTTGATTATTTTGCAAAATAGACAATCATCCATTACCCACCTACTATCTTTTTCAAAAGGTCCAGAGTGCGGGTCTGACGTAATGCATGCCTTAAGTGCAATCTTGGTTCTTGTGTTTCAAACTGTTTTTTAACTCTTGCATCTTGAATTTTATCTACCTCTGCTTGTAATTCCTGATCAGAAATAGTCACATTTTCCGCTCTTGCTATATCTGCAAGACCTAATTCCATCCTGACATTTTTTTCAGCCTGCATCCGCCACTCGGATTTTAGCTGATCCAGAGTTTTACCCTGTCCTTTTAAATAATCCTCCAGTAAAAGCCCCATATCAGCAACCCTCCTCTGAAGGGAAACCAGCATCCTGTTTAGTTCATCCTGGATCAAAATTTCCGGCATCTCAACAGTGGTAATTTTTTCCACCTCCTGTAAAATGGCCTCTTCATAATCCAATTCATTATTGTATTTAACATTGGCTTCCAGATCTTTTCTAACTTTATCTTTTAAATCGGTAAGGGTTATTGCACCCATTGCCTTGGCAAAAGTATCATCCGGTGCTTGAGCCTGTCCATTAGTTGGTGGTTGAGATCCACCCTGAAAACTAATAGATCCAGCTTGTCCGGATTGCACAGGAGGTGTTTGCCCTACAGGCTGCCTAATCTTCCATCTTTTATATAAATCGTCTATAACTTTTTGAACTTCCTCATCAGTCACTGGTTTAATTTGAGGTCTGGTAGCTTTAACCGCTTTATAATTTCCTACAGAAACTGCAGGCCTGTTGGTAACTGTTGCGCTAAATTGAAGTTGAGTACCTTTAACAAAAGATATTAAATTATATTTGGGATAATCAATCGGGATAATATCAGTTCCCTTTAAAGCCTCTATTAAAAAATTAGGCATGGCGTTTTTCAAAACTTCATCCTGAAGCCTTATACCTAATTGGCCCTCTACCATAATAAGAGGAGCTGTGCCTTTTCTAAAACCGGCAATCTCCACATCCTGTGCCATCCTCTGCAAAGTTTGGTCCCAAGCTGTCTGCAAATCAGCCCAAGGTACATCTACAGTCACTTCCACTATACTTTTAGGTTGTTTAACAATGTTTTTGGTTATCATATTTTCTTGTCATTCCCTCCTTATTTTGTCATTCCCGCGAAAGCGGGAATCTATATAGATCCCGCATCAAGTGCGGGATGACACATTTGTCAATTTAACAGAAACCGGCTTTAAAATCAATCATGTGTGCAGGATGACTAGATAACGTACATTTCTCCTTTCTGTGCTTGTAGGTAGTTTGTAACATATTCCGAGGGAGTTTTGTAAGATAGGGCTTGATGGAATCTTTTGTTGTTGTATTTGTCATTAAATAGAACACATCTTGAGTTAATATCTTTTAGGTTGGGTAATAAATCTGTCTGATAGTTAAAAAACTCATATTCTGCAGTCTGAATAAGCCTTTCAGCTCTGGAATTCATCTTTGGAGTATATGGATGGGAGAAATAATGGGTAATATTTAGCTCCTCACATCTTTTGTGAAAGTTAAGCAAATACTCCGGGCCATTATCAGTATTAATAGCTGTAATTTTAAATGGGAAATAATCAATGACTTTGGTTAGGAAGTCAGCAGAGTTGGTTGAATTGCATGATCCATAGGCCCAGATAAACCCCATTCTGGATTTGCAGTCAACTGCTACATAAAGATAGAACCTTCTGCCTAAAATATAGAGATATTTAGTGTCAATTTGGACCAAAGAGCCAAGGCTCTTTTCCTTAAGTTCTTTGGCAGCTCTGATCCTGGCTATAGAATAATTCCTGTGCTTTTTAAGGGTGGATTTGTGTTGGGTGTTCCTAAGCTTAAGGTGTCTGTTAATAACCTTCTGGATTGTATCATGACATACTTTAATACCTTCCCTTAAAAGCTCTTCATGTATTTCATATTTACTCTTTTCTAAGTCATTTTCTCTGATGTCATAAATCCTTTTTAGAATCCAGGCAGGAGTTGTCATTTCCCTTAAATGGTGTGGAGTCCTGGTTTGTTTGTTGTCTTCCAGAGTTTGTAGATTATATGGATTGAATTTTCTCTTCCAAAGATAGAAACTGTCCCTTGATATTCCAAAATGCCTGCAGGTTAAAGAGATATTTTCTCCATGGGTATGGAAGTAATCAAACCAAGTAAGCCTTTTTAAGGCTGCAGTAGAAAGATTTGCTGATCTAACAGTAACCAATGGAATAATCTTGAAGGCTCGCATGTAGCAGCCATTATATGATCCTTTCAAATTCGTTTAAACTGTACGGGATCTATCCCATCCTAGACATCATGTACCTAAAAATGTACCTAAAAATATTTGATTTATTCATATAATCTTTATAAAATAAGAATATGGGACCAGAACGCAGGCCGAAACAACCTAAGGATGCTCTGAAACCACGAAAAAGTGGCTCAAGGAAGGGAATTGTAGATATGACCGAGCTGCTTCCTCCGGATAGTCCTTCTCCTGATGCGGGTGCAATAGAAGAAATAATACAGTCAATTGAACGTGCTGAAAATTTATTTGGGGACAAGTATAAACGTCCTTAGTGATTTAAACTTGAGATGAATTCCTGTAATGATTGAAAGTAAGTCTCTTTCTCTGATCTTTTTTTAACTTCCAGTTTTTCACCAGTCTTTTTAGAAATAACTACTCTGTAAGGAATTCCAATTAAATCACAGTCTGCAAATTTTTCCCCTGCAGAGGGTCCGACCCTATCATCAAACAAAACTTCAACCCCTTCAGCCTGCAAAAGCTTATACACCCTTTCCGCTTCAGCCATAACTTTAGCATCTTCCATATCCAGTCCAACTATATGCACCATAAATGGTGCCACACTCTCCGGCCAAATTATCCCGCGCTCATCATGGAATACTTCCACAATTGCTCCCATAGTCCTGGATATCCCCAACCCATAACAGCCTGCCGAAACTATTGTTTTCTGACCATCTTGATTAGTAAAACTTAAATCAAAAGCTTCAGCATAAGCTCTTTTTAGAGGAAAAATATTTCCCACCTCGATTGCTTTTTCCTCTTTTAATTTCCCTCCACACTCAGGGCAAACTATTCCTTTAACTAACTCTTTATTTATAGCATGAGAACACTTCTCACAAATAAAAACAATATCCTCGCCTGATGGCGTGATTGTTTGAAATTCCTGGGAAAGATCAGAAAATGTTCCACCACTGGCTTTTGTTTCTACAACGGGCAAATCAATTCTTTTGAAAATTTTAAGATAAGCTTGCCTTACTTTTTCGTAATATTCGTCCCGATCCTTGTCTGTGCTATGAAAAGAATATAAATCCTTCATTAAAAATTCGCGTCCGCGAAGAAGTCCTGCTTTAGCTCTTGGTTCATTTCTAAATTTAGTCTGTACCTGATAAAGATATAGTGGCAAGTCTTTATAGGATTTAACATATTCTGCAAGAAACGGATAAATAATTTCTTCATGTGTTGGCCCCAAAACTAAATCTGCCTCACCTGCTCCTTTTAATTTGTATAACACATCAAGTGAAGTATATCTTCCGGTTTTTTTCCAATTATCCGAGGCCTGAAGAACTGGCATTAAAAGCTCCTGCCCTCCAATTTTATTCATTTCCTCCCTTACAATATCTGAAATTTTATCTAATACTTTCCATCCTAAAGGAAGGTATGTGTAAACTCCGGCCATTTCCTGATGGATAAACCCGGCCCGGACTAAAAGCTGGTGATTTATAGACTCTGCCCCGGATGGGACTTGTTTTGATGTTTTCGGAAAAAGTTTTGAATATAACATGGCTACTTCATAATACTCCCTAATGGTGCTTCCTTAAAAGGTGTAATAATAATCCACTTGCCATCATCTTCTGTGCCATCATCTACTCCCAGAGTTAAAACTTCGGAAATAAATAGTCCAATCTGTCTGGGGGCAAAATTAATAACACATAGAACTTGTTTATTTAACAAATCTTCTTTTGTTTGATGTTTAGTTATTTGAGCACTGGATTTTTTAATTCCAATTTCAGACCCAAAATCTATGGTAAGTTTGAAAGCTGGTTTTTTAGCCTGCGGAAAATCCTCCACATTAATTATTTGTCCCACACGAATATCAACCTTCTCAAAATCTTCATATGTAATTTGTGGTTTTACCATATAAAATTTAAAAATGCCTGATTAGGTAAAGTTACCCTTGTCCCTACTTTTTCACCTCTTACAATCTTTAATATAACATCTTCTATGCTGGCACCTGCAATATATGCAATTTTAGATGCATCTGTAATAAAATCTCTTGCCTCCTTTAATTTAGAATCTATACCTCCTGTACCTAGATCAGTTTTATCAAACCAACCAATTCTATCTACATCTTCCATTTGTTCTATTGACTCTATTACTTGTTTTTGGGCATCTAAAACTCCCTGTGCATCTGTAAGTAGTATCAATTTATCCGCACCAATCAAAAATCTTGCCACAAATGAGGCAAGTCTATCATTATCAGCAGATATGGCAAGCTTTCTAATTTCAGAAATACTCACAGTATCATTTGCATTTATTATAGGTACAATGCCTTCATCTATAGCTTCAACTAATGGCAACCTGGGCTTGCTAAGATCTTCTTCTGAAAATAAAAAAAGACCAGAATGTATTCCATACCTATCAAAAGCATTACCCCAAGCATTTAGTAATGGTCTTTGACCAACTGCAGCAAGAACCTGATTTCTTACCTCATTTCCATTATGCTGACCTAAAATCATCTTACCGCTGGCAATAGCACCAGAAGTCACAATCACAAAAGCAACTCCTTCATCTTTCAGGATAGAAGCTTGTCTTGCTATACCATTTATTAATTCATAATTTAACTCTCTGCCATTATTTATCAAAGAGCTTGATCCAATTTTTATAACTAATTTTTCCATTAAAAAAGCACCTCCTTATTTTCTTAAGGACGGTGCTTGAAAACCGTGGTACCACCTTAATTACTTCTTGATTTAGATTATTACGTTATCAACGGAGATGCTCATCACATTCAGCTTGGAACGTCGGTCCTTAGACTTAAGTCCCGAAAGGGCTGGGTACCCTTTCACAGCTTTTAACAGTTTTAATATTATCAAAGTTTGATCCTAATGTCAATGTCAAATTCTAAGGAAATACTAAATAGTATTTCATGTTAAAATATTTTTGTGACTAAAACTTATTCTGCGTTTCTCAAGATGTTATCAGCAGTAATGGCAAATTTGTCTGCAGCCTGGTTTGCCATTGCTTTTATTACCCCTAATTTCTCCCACCTTTCTACTATAGAAATCATGATTTTATTGACAAAAGATATCTCCTTCGGTATAGTATTCTTACTTGCAGCTACCCTTATAGAAAGACAGCTATGACATCAAATGATTTTATAAATTTCACCAATACAGCGCAGATTTCCTCTGCCTTACTGCTCATAGTTATTCTTTTATTATACATCGCTTTTAAAATAACTACAGACAAAAAATCATCCAGGTCATCTAAGCATTAACTCACCTCATTAAACTTTCGTCAATCCCGCTTTTTATCATGATCTGAATCTTTATTGCTCTTCTCTTTGTCTTTTTCTGATCTCTCATTTTTACGATCTTCTCTTTTATCCTCCCTTTTTTCCTGATGAGATTTTTTCTCTTCCTTCTCTAATCTTTCTTTAATATCTTCCAGTTTTTCTCTTGCATCATCAATTTCTTCCTGATCTACAGGGAGTTGAGTTGGAGCTAAAGTTGGACTAGGTGCCGGTCTTGACGCCTCTGAGGGTTGGGGTGTTAGAGTTGATCTAGGAGTAGCTGTTGGCCCAGGACTGGTAATACCCGTGGGAGGCGAAACTGTTGGTAGTATGGGTGTGGTTACTTCCTCTAATTTCTGATTGTATTTGTCAATTGATTGTGACAGCTGACTTATTAGTTCCTGTTTTTTTACCGGGTCATCAATCTTTTTTAACTGCTCTGCTGCAATATGTGTTTGCGCAACTAACTCATCTAACGTATCTGATGCAGATTTACCTTGAGCTATTAAAATAGAAAACTCTTTAAACCTTCTATCAGACCTGGCAGCGGCAAACCAGGCTTTGCTTATGGGATGCAAGGAAACTATCGTATATATTACATCTTCCAGTCCTCTTTTTATTGGATATGTTGCATCTCCCAGAACCGCATTATTGGAAACAAGGGCCAATGATGCAGGAGGAAAAAGTATGACTGTCAAAATTAATATGATAATGCTGAGCAGTTTGGCCACAATTTCAGCATATCACTTATGGCATTATTTTACGAATGTCTGAATAGGTTACCAATAATGCCAACGTCAGTAGAATTGCAAATCCGACTGTGTGTATCATCCTCTCAACTTCTGCCTTAACTTTCTTTTTAAAAACAGCCTCGATAATTAAAAAAAGCAGCCTGCCTCCATCCAAAGCAGGTATGGGCAAAGTATTAAAAATAGTCAAAGTTAAAGAAATTACTCCCACAAACCAAAGATAAGGTAAGATAGCCTGCCAGCCGCTGCTTAAAATTTCATTTGTCACAGAAGCAATCCCCACAGGCCCTGAGACGGATTTTGAAGCTTTCTCAAAATTGCCTGCTGATAAATCCGAAATTGTATTTGCAAGCCCTATAAAGGTTAGTTTGGTCAAATCAGCAGAATAAGTTATGCCGGAGAATATTTTTTCCACCCCGCTTTTGTATTGTTTTATTGCCAAAGGAGAGAATCCTACTCCGATTAAGTAATCCTCTTTTTCCACTTTTTTAGGTGTAAGAGTAATTTCTTTTAAATTTTTGCCGTCAATATCAGACAAAGTCAGAGTAACCGGGTTACCTTTTTTTTCTTTTATGAAATTTCTGGCCATCTCAAATTTTTTAACTTCTTTTCCGTCTACTTTTATAACTTTATCTCCAACTTCTACTCCTGAACTTTCAGCCGGGAAACCCTTTTCAAGATGCCCGATATATACTCCTGAATCCAAAGTTGGATAAATAATCTTGAAATCCTGATAAATTAAAACTGTGTAAAAAATAATCCAGGCCAAAATCAGGTTCATTGTAACTCCGGCCACCACCACCAAAATTCTCTTCCAGACATTTTGTGCAGCAAAAGAACGGGGGTTGCTTAAAACTTTTTTGTTTACTTCATCTTCTCCCAAAAGCCTGACAAATCCACCCAAAGGCAGAACATTCAAAGAATATATTGTCTCGCCAATTTTTTTGCCAAAAATTTTTGGGGGGATTCCAAATCCAAACTCCTCAACTTTTATCCCAAATTTTTTGGCCATCAAAAAATGACCCAACTCATGGATTACAACTAAAATCAGTAGCGTGAAGATAAAAATAATTATGGAAAATATCATTAAATTTGTGTCAGCTCTTCCTCTTTAGCTTTCCCCAACCCTTCCACCTCTATTATCTTTTTATCAACCAGCTCCTGCAAAATTTTCTCTCTTCTGAAAAATTCATCCTCACCATATTTACCATCCTCCTGTTCTTTCTTCCACTCATTCCTGAAATCATGCCTGATTTGTCTTATCTCAACTCTGGAATTTTCTATTTTTTGGTGTAAAATTTTGATAAACTCTTCTCTTCGCTCGTGAGTTAGCGGTGGAATAGGCAAACGGATTAAGTTCCCTTCATTCGAAGGATTTAAGCCTAAATTTGCTTCCTGAATGGCTTTGATAACATTATCCAAAATTGATGCATCCCAAACTTGAACTGTTAAAAGAGTAGGCTGGGGAGCAGAAATATTCCCTACCTCGTTAAGTTTCATTATTGAGCCATATGCCGAAACTTGAACATTTTCAATCAAAGCCGGATTGGCCCTGCCGGCTCTAATCCCGACAATTTCCATCTTAAAATGATGGAGTGCAGCCTCTATTTTTTCACTTGGTGCTGTTAAAATCGGATCCATCACTCTCCCAACGCTATTCTTTCAAATCTTCCTACCTGTATATTCTCTCCCAGTTTACCACTTACACTTTTTACCAGCTGATCAACGCTCATTGAATTATCTCTAATATACTCTTGTGCTAATAATTCTTCAACAGAAGAAGGATTCATGGAGGCAACTTGTAAAGAAAGCTCATGGGCCAGGTTTTTAAAATCATCAGTTCTGGCCACAAAATCCGTTTCACAAAGTAGTTCCACCAATACCCCCACTTTCCCATTATGGGAATAAACATCAACTATCCCCATCTTGACTTCACGTCCAGCTTTGGAGGAAGCTTTATCCAAACCTTTTTGCTTTAACCACTCTTTAGCTTTAATTATATCGCCCTTTGACTGGCTCAGGGCCTCTTTGCAGTCGGCAATTCCTGCCCCAGTTTGTTCACGTAGTTTTTTTATAAGATCTAGATTCATACTACTTTTTCTGCTTCTGCAACTTCCAATTTTATCTCCTCAGGTAATGTTTCCTCTGCCTTTTTTAAATCCTCAGCATCTTTTTTATCTTTTGCTACTTTTATCTTACCCCCCTCTTTTTTGCCTTCCCCATATGCATCAGCTACGGCTTTTGTCAAAATGGTAATGGATTTTATGGCATCATCATTCCCTGGAATAGGATAATCAATCTCCGAAACATTACAATTCGAATCCGCAATCGCCACAACCTTTATCCCCAATCTATTTGCTTCCCTTACTGCAATATTATCTGAAACGCTATCTATCACAAAAATTGCTTGAGGCATACCGGCTAAATCCATAACCCCTCTGAAGTCTTTTTCCAGCTTTTCCATTTTCCTTCCCAGTAATAATTGTTCTTTTTTAGTGTATTTTGATAACTCACCTTTTTCTTTCTGTTCTTTATATTCTTTTAGAAGTTTAATTCTTTTTTTGATTTCATCAAAATTTGTTAAAAATCCACCCATCCATCGCTCAACCATAAACGGTGCTCCCAGGTTTTTGGCAGCTTCTTCAACAATTCCCCTGGCTTGTTTTTTAGTTGCCACAAAAAGCAAAACTTTTCCCTCTTTTCCTAAATTATAAACATATTCACAAGCTTCTTTAAGATAAGCATCCGATTTTGTCAAATCAATAATGTGAACTCCATCACGGGCTCCATAAATATACGGCTTCATTCTGGGATGACCACGCCTAACCTGATGTCCAAAATGAACACCTGCTTCCAGCAATTCCTGTAATGTAGGTAATTTGTACATAGTCTCTTGATCCTCCTCATAGTATATAGCTTCAGAGACTTAAACTATGAGTGTGTAATGCGTGTAAGTTTACTATAAAGTATATTATCTTTCAAGGTCTAAGAATTTATACTTTAATCCGTCTGATTCGTGGGCTTCTTCAAAAACTACTCTTTTAAAATCAGAATAATCCGGGAAAAAGGTGTCCGCATCCGAAGATCCTTCTACGACTGTTAAATAGAGCTTGTCAGCTCTGTTTATTGCCTCCTCATAAATCTGTCCTCCACCAATTATGAAAACCTCATTATTTGAGGGTTTACCCTGAGCGAAGCGAAGAGCTTCATCCAAAGAATGAACAACTATTATACCCTCTGCAGAATACGAGGGATCCCGACTGATCACAATATTTGTTCTATTTGGCAGTGGTTTTCCAATTGATTCAAAAGTTTTTCTTCCCATTATTATGACATGTCCGGAAGTCAGCTTCTTAAACCTTTGCAAATCCTCATGAATATGATAAATCAGCTCATTATTTTTCCCTAAAGCCCTATTTCCTGAGGCAATTGCCGCAATCATAGAAATTTTCATATTTTAAATTTTTAGTATCTTTAAACCTTTAATCATTCTAAAATCTTTAATATTTAAAGTAACAAAATCAAGCTTTGTAAGAATTGCAGTTGCTGCAATTATTGCATCTAAAAGATTAATTCCATATTTTGCCCTAATTTTTCCTGCTTTTTCGGAAATATCAACTTTTAAAGGTAGAATTTCTATTCCCTCAAGAAGTTTTTTTAGCTCAAATCTAACTTTTGGTTTTTCCCAAATGCCCCTGCCAGAGTGAAGCTCTGCATGAGTAATGATAGAAATAAAAATTTGATTATAGTCTTGTCCAAGATTAAAAAATATTGTGTCTTTTTTATTTTCTTGCCTAAGAAAGTCAATCAATATTGAAGAGTCAACTAAAATATCCTTCATTTAAAAAGATTTGACAATTTTTTTTCAACTTCCAGTCTAATTCCTTTAGACTCCTCTTCAGAAAACCAACCTCCTTTAATAGTCAGTAACTTTTTTAAGTATTCTTTCTTTTTATCCTCTTCATAAGCAGAAATAACAACTACTGGTTTACTATCCTGGATAATTATTACGGGTTTTCCGCTTTCTTTAACATTTTTAACTACTTTGGCCAAATTATTTCTAGCCTCAGAGATATTGATTATTTGTAACATACAACGTACATTATATCGTACAACATTTACTTTTGCAATACCTACTTGGCTACCTAAAATCCTCCCACTACTGTCACTTCACCTTTAATTGGTGGATATGGATTGTAATCTTCCAAGGTAAAATCTTCTAATTTAAAATCATCTATATTTTTAACTTTCGGATTTATTTTCATTTTGGGAAAAGGCCTTGGAACCCTCTTTAATTGTTCTTTTACCTGGGTCATATGATTACTATATATATGTACGTCTCCAAAGGTGTGGACAAATTCGCCGGGTTTTAATCCCACCACTTGGGCCATCATCATAGTAAATAAAGCATATGAGGCAATATTAAAAGGCACTCCCAAAAAAGTATCCGCAGATCTTTGATACATATGTAATGACAGTTGCTTTTTATCATTAACATTAAATTGAAAAAGTGTGTGGCAGGGAGGCAAAGCCATGGATTTTCCCGGGGATGCCATTTCATAAATAAATTCCGGATTCCAGGCAGAAACCACAATTGATTTTCTAAAAGGGGTGGTTTTCAACTCATTTATAGCCCAACCCAGCTGATCAATAATTCTTCCATCAGATGTTTTCCATTTTCTCCACTGCACCCCATAAACATTTCCCAAATCCCCCCACTTTTTTACAAAAGGATCATCTGCAGGTAAACTTTTTATCTTCTGTATAAATTCTTCCTGTGATAATAACCTTTGACTCTTATACGGCTTATAAGCCCATTCGTCCCAAATATGCACATCATGGTCAACCAAATACTTAATATTTGAATCCCCTTTTAAAAACCAAAGTAACTCATGAATTATTGCCCGTAAAAATACTTTTTTAGTGGTTAGTAAAGGAAAGCCTTTTGATAAATCAAATCTTATTTGTCTGCCAAAAACAGATCTGATGTGTACACCCGGATTGTTAAATACAGGTTTATCCACCCCATTTTTCATGATATCTTTTAATAAATCTAAATATTGGTATTCCTCATGTTTGACTTTGCTCATACTTGCCTTTCTACTTTTTTAGGACTAATTCTGCCACCTTGATGCTGTCCCCTATATTTAACCGTTTTTCCTTCTATTTTATGAAAGATTATATTTCTGCAGCAGTTATTATAACAGAGCTTCCAAACCTGCTTACTGTGACGCTGTGTGATTCATCTCCCTTTTTAAAATATGTTTTTCCATCATAAGAGAATCCCTTTTCTACATAGAATTTTTGGACTTCTGCTTTTGCATGATCGAGCCCTACACCTTCTAGAACAAAATCAGCATATACCCGTAACATTCCCGGTGTGTAATAATCAGAAGAACTTGCATGAAATGCTGTTTCCATGTGTTCTCTTATTGGAAGACTGTTTTGAGTCATAATTCGTAATTATTTTTCGCTGTTACCAGAAAGGCATCTCAACTTCTATAAAATATGGAGGTGGCGACTCTGGTTGGTCAGCAATGCCATTTTCTGTAAATAAAGAATCTCTAATTTCATTTGCTTTTTTTGAAAGGTCTACAAGTTCCGTGAAAGCTGATGGAGACTCTGCATCCCAACAGCCGCTATTTAACACTACCCATCCATCTTTTGAGAGTTTTTCTATCTCTATTTTTCCTATATCATAAAATTTTCTACCTGCATTCGCGGAGAGCGCATATTTTGTTCTTATATCATTTTCTTCTTCTGTCCAGGAAATTTCTATATATGACGTTTTGTCGTTTACCTTCCAACAATGTACTCTACCCAATTCATTAGAAACATCTATTTCTTTGACTA
>Ga0082335_1003325_pt1 | contig 26802 bp, 25 predicted proteins | sample Subgrocontami58m_FD_72375 | JGI IMG/M metagenome (GOLD analysis project Ga0082335, IMG submission 72375) | Subsurface groundwater microbial communities from S. Glens Falls, New York, USA - GMW37 contaminated, 5.8 m (SPADES assembly) (version 2) ...
GGCAGGAGCTGGAAAGAGAAGTCGCCAAGAACGAAAATGCCCGGTGGTTTGAATGGGAAGCAGATGAAATGTTCACAAAAAGAGAAAGTGAACTTATTCAGCAATACTTGCAGAAATACGGCAAGATGCCTGGCGGAGGCATGGACGAACTGGATGATCTGTTTTAAGGGACTGCCTGTTGTTTTCCGCTTGTAGTTACCCATTATCCCTTGTCACGGCCTTTTTTCTCACTTTTTTTCTCGGCCAGACGAACCTGACGGCGGAAACAGGCTTCGCGGTTCCGCCGTTTATCCGTCTCCGTCTTCAAAAGCAAAGGGGGTAAAGCTTTGGGACGGCCGTCACTGTCCAGCGCAACGTAAGTAAGATAGGCGGATGAGGTGTGGCGTATCTTGCCTGTCAAGAGATTTTCCGATTCCACCCGTACGCCTATTTCCATGGACGTCCGGCCTACATAATTGACGCAGGCCTTGAATGTCACAAAATCACCAATAAAAACAGGGTCGTGAAAATCGAGCCGGTCGATTGAGGCCGTGACGGTATTTGACCTGGAATGGCGAATGGCGACCACGCCGCCCGCCGTATCAATAAGTTTCATGATTACCCCACCATGCACGTTCCCTGCGTTATTGGCATCCTGAAAGCTCATCGACTGGGACAGGATGACGCTGCTTTCCTTGACGGTTTTTCCTCTCACCTTTTACCTCCCGGTGTAATCTGCCTGTTAATAAACAGGCATCAATGCAAATTTAAAGTTAAAATTGCGCCGCGAATCCGTGGGGGCTTTTGCTTTTTTCAAGTTCGGCGATTATTCCCGCAGGGCTTCCAGGAGTTCCGCCATAGTGGGCAGTTCCTTGAGGGGATAGACCTTGACGAAGATGACTTTGCCTTTTTCATCGACAATGATGTTTGCCCGTTCCGAAAATCCCTCCCCGCGCAAAAGCCCCAAGGATTTGGCAACACCGCCATGGGGCCAGAAATCGGCCAGCAGTCTGAGGTTTTTGATTTTCAGGCTCTTGGCCCAGGCCTCTTTGGATGGTACGCTGTCCACACTCAATCCCACCGCAATGGTGTTGAGCTTGGCTAAGGCGTTTTTGCTTTTTTCCAAGGCCTGCATCTGCTCGGCGCACACCGACGTCCAGGCCAACGGATGAAAGGACAACAAAACTTTTTTTCCTTGCTGCGCTGCCAGATGAAATTCCTCTCCATGCTGGTCCTTTAAAACGAAATCCTTAATTTTTTTACCATTTTGAATCAGTTTATTGTCTGCCATAACAAGTCCTCCTCCCTCGGTTGGAATCGCAAGGAACCGTTCCTGGGGGGTGAGTATAATCAGAAGGCTCTAGCGCGTCAAGGTAATTGACAACAGGTAATTGACAACACCCGCTAAACAGGATAGTTTCCAACCTGCTAAAGGGGGGTGTCTTGAGCTTTTTCCGGACAACAAGCCATACGCCCACGGCTCTGCCGAAAACCTGAAAGGCTCTCGGTCCGTAAAGGATGAAACAACAGTTATGGCTTAAGCTGCGAGGAAAGGTCACCTGATAAAAACTCGCTTCGCGCCTGGTGGGACCGGGTGGTTTCGTTATCGGCGTCGATATTTCAGCTAAGAAAGCATGCGCTGCCGGGCGAAGGGGCGTCATTTGGCGGTTTAGATCGACCAATAGGAAGGAGGGCGCATAATGGAAAAAAAGCGAGAGTTTCAAGAAGAAACAGCCAGGCTTGCCCCAAAAGTTGTTTTGTCAAAGAAGAAAGGCGGCATAGTCAGGAAGAAAATATCGAAGGGGGACTGAGAGCTTGCGTAAAGTGGAACGTCATATTCTGGCTGCTGACATCGGCGGCACCAACAGCCGCTTTGCTCATTTTAGAGCAAATAATGCCGGAGAGCTTGAGCTGCGTTCCCATATCTGGCTAAAGACCGCTGAAGCAGAATCCTTTGTCGATCTTCTGCAAAAACTGCGGGACAGCGACTTTCAGTTTGATCCGGGTCAAGCCGATATCGTCGGCATAGCTATTGCGGGACCGATAACGAAAGGCGTCAAGGGTAATCCGCCCTTGATACCCTGGGAAGTCGATATCACCCATGCCAACTTTGATTACGGCTTCCAGCGTACTATCCTGATCAACGATTTTGTGGCGCAAGCCTTTAGCTGTATTTCTCCCATAGGCAAGGCTGCTGAGACGATCCTTGCCGGATCTCCCGAACCACAGTCCACGATAGCCGTTATTGGAGCCGGCACCGGGCTGGGCAAGGCGATTCTCGTTCCTAATGATCAAGGTGATTACAGCGCCGCTCCCTCGGAGGGCGCACACGCCTGTTTCCCCTTTGTCGGCGAAGAGGAATTCGCCTTTCAGCGTTTTTTGATTAACGCCCGGCAGACCCATTATGCCACGTACAATCACGTTGTTTCCGGTAGCGGCTTGACCGCAATTCATGAATTTCTCACGGGCAATCATCTGGAACCTCCGCAAGTAGTGGAACAACTGCCCCGTCATCCCAAGACTCTTTCCTGGGCAGCGAAGTTCTATGGACGGGCCTGCCGCGATTTTGCGCTCGAAACCCTTTCGCGCGGTGGCCTCTACGTTGCAGGCGGCATTGCCGCCAGAAATCCCGGTATCCTGCGGCACGTGTCTTTCAAGAAAGAATTCCTTGATTCTGAGGCCATGAGCATTGTGCTAGCCCACCTGCCGGTGTTTCTGATCAGTGACCAGGACAGCGGACTGTGGGGCACGGCAATGAAGGCGGTAAACGTATTGATAAATGACCAGTCCCAGGGTTGAAGAACAGATAAAGCGGACAATTCATGTGCTATGAAACTGGACAATGCTATTTGCTCTTGACAGTCTATTTGTTGACAAGAGCTCAGAAAAAGCTGACCGGCTTATCCGGCGCCGAACGGAATAACATTGTGGATCAGTTAAAGCAAAAGCTGCCTTTCTGATCTTTTACTGCCAAATAAGGTAAACTATCAAATTACAGGGGAGGAAATGTATGATCAAGGAATTCAAAGAGTTCATCATTAAGGGAAACGTCCTGGACATGGCAGTGGGTATCATTATCGGCGCCGCCTTTGGCAAGGTGGTTACATCCTTTGTCAGTGATGTGCTGATGCCACCCATAGGTCTCCTGCTCGGAAAGGTTGATTTCAGCAATCTTTTCATAAATATGTCGGGTAAAACGTTCGAATCACTGGCAGACGCCAAGAAGGCAGGTGCGGCAACATTGAACTACGGCCTTTTTCTGAACACAACGATTGACTTTCTTATTGTAGGCTTTGCCATATTCCTCATGGTTAGGCAGGTCAATCGTATGAAACGCCAGGCTGTGGCCCCCGCTCCTACAACCCGCGAGTGTCCCTTCTGCTATACTGCGATCCCCGTTAAAGCCACTCGCTGCCCGCACTGTACCTCGGAACTTACCAAGGCCTAGAGACCAAAAAAGGTAAGCGTGAATGACGTTTAGCCCCCTTCATGTAGGATCAAGCATGTGGGACCGAGGTTGAAGTGGTACCACTCGGCCACCCGGCAGAAATTGGAGAAAGTAAACATCAAGCTGTAGTATCGATAATCAGAGTACCCAATACCAAGTTTCGGCAGGTCGATGACAATAATTTTGCGCTGGACAGCCTTTTGCGATGAGAGTGCTTGAACCGTGACTGGTTGTTCGACGAACAAAAGGAGACGCCATGACTCACGAAAAGAACGATTCCACTCCCGAAGGCCATATTGGTTCGATCATGAGGTTAGTCCTCCTGGTCGCAATCGTTGTCGGGCTTGTCATGGCGTCGAAGCACTTAAATTTGCAAGAGATATTTCGTGATACCCTGGCATGGATCGAGGAGGCCGGTTCCATTGGTCCCCTTGTATTCTTTGGACTCTATATTGTTGCTTGCGTATTCATGCTGCCCGGATCGATCCTGACCCTGGGCGCAGGCGCAGTGTTCGGAGTCGTCAGGGGCTCATTGCTCGTCTCGCTGTCTTCTACCGTTGGTGCAACGGCGGCTTTTCTGATCGGGCGTTACCTGGTGCGGGGCATGGTAGCCCGCCGGGTTGCGGGGAACGCCACATTCAGCGCGATAGATGCGGCTGTCGCTTCCGAAGGCTGGAAAATTGTTGGCCTCACCAGACTTTCACCGGTCTTCCCCTTCAACCTGCTCAACTATGCCTTTGGATTGACGCGTGTATCCCTCCGTGACTACGTTCTAGCGTCATGGGCCGGGATGATTCCTGGCACTATAATGTATGTTTACCTCGGTTCGCTGGCCGGCAGCCTGGCGGAACTTGGCGCAAAAGAATGCGGACATACACGCTCGACCGCCGAATGGGCGCTTTATGTTGTTGGCCTGATTGCCACGGTGGCGGTCACGATGGTCGTTACGAACATCGCCCGCCGGGCGCTGAGCGGCCGCATAAGCCCTGTGCCGGTAACTAAGGAAGCGCCATGACGGAAAAAATAATGAATCAAGAACAGAAACGCCTCGAAGCGCAACGGCAGAGGAAAGAGGTTTCCCGCTGTAATGAAGACGGCATGGTGGGATGCAAGGTTGTTATGTTCTGGGTTATAACGCTGCCCCTGACAGTAATTCTTTCAGGTCTGCTCTTCCGGATTAGGAGCCGCTAATGCATCCTTCGTTCCTCTTTCTTTGTTTATCGCTGTTTCTAATGCAATCTTCTCAGGTGCTAAGTTCGGATGCCGTTGTTGTCGATCGTTTCTCCCAGGAGACTGAATCAAGCGGAATTCCAAAGGGATGGAAACTGCTGGAGTTTAAGAAAATCCCGGAAAGGACCCGCTATACCGTTGAGCATTCTACCAATAATTTTTTTGTTAAAGCGGTAAGTAAGAATTCTGCCATGGGAATATACAAGGAAGTTCACCTAGACCCCAAGGAATTTCCGGTGCTTGTATGGAGATGGAAGGTTGAGAACGTTCTGAAAAGCGCGGATGCAACCAAAAAGTCCGGAGATGACTATTCTGCCCGTGTTTATGTTGCCTTTGAATATGCTCCTGAACGGGCATCCTTTTGGGAGAAAGCAAAATACGGCGCATTGAAACTGGCCTATGGTCAATATCCTCCCCAGGGTGTTCTGAATTATGTCTGGGATAATAAGTTGCCCAAAGGGAAATCATTGGATAACGCCTATACGGACAGAGCAAAAATGATTGTCGTCGAAAGCGGCCCTGAAAAGGTGGGCGAGTGGGTGGGGGAGGAAAGGAATGTTTATGAAGATTACAGGAGGCTTTTCGGATATGAACCGCCGCGGATTTCCTTTGTGGCAATTATGACGGATACCGATAATACCGGGGAGTCTGTGATTGCTTATTATGATGATATTGTTTTTAAAGTAAGTGATAGGTAAAAGCGATGAAAAATCAGAAGTTAATAATTTTTGTGAAAGCGCCGGTGGCGGGCGACGTCAAAACGCGCTTGGCGCTGTCATTGACGCGAGACCTTTGCACAACTACACAAAACCAGCAATTATGTCATACCGACGAAAGCCGGTATCCGGCATTATCAAGTACTTTCTGGATTCCGGTTTCCACCGGAATGACGAATAAGGGAGTTGTGCAAAGGTCTCGACGTATGAATGGGTTTCGGCCGTTGCGACCAGATTGTCCAAGGTATAATATCTGCTCCTGGCTGAATACTGGTTCCTGACCTCATCTTTCCATTTTTTCTCCTTGCATCCTGAACTCAGGAGCTGATGGTTCCGCCTCAGGTAAAACCTGCGCCGGCGGTGCATGTGTAGCAATGATCAGCGACAGCAATGGGGCTGCCTTCCGGCGGCGGGCCAGCCATTTCGGAAACATGTGTCTTCCGTTTGCCCATGTGCAAGCCCTTGGCCAAGTTGAAATCGCAGTCGTAGAGATAGCCATCCCATGAAAGGGAAAACAGTGTTCTGCACATGAGGCCCGGCACCGCGCAGGCATTGAAGTTTGATGACAGACGTCCCACATAAGATTCGAGCTCCCCTTTTTCTTCAAGCCAGTTGCGGAATCGCCCCAAAGGCGCGTTGGCAAAAGTAAAGAGATTGTTGAAAACAATTCCCCACTTCTTCAGGAGCCTTTCGCGAAATCTCTTTGCAACATGTTCCTGAGGCTCAGGGAGAAAGGCTCCTGTAGGATTACATACAAGATCAAGTTCCAGGGCTGTTTCTGCATGTCCATAGCCCAGACTATTGAGCCTCCGAAGTGCATCAATACTTTTCCGGAAAATATCATCCCCTCTCTGGGAATCAGTTTGTGCTTCATTTAAAGATGGAAAAGAGGCAACAATGACTGCTCGTCGGGCTTGCAGTAAATCGATTAGATGGTCCATCTTCCCATTGTTCAAAGCAGTCAAGTTAGAGCGAAACATGAGCCGCGGAACACGGGAGGAGAGCCTTTCGATAAGATTGACGATATTTGGATTTAACTCAGGGGCGCCGCCGGTAATATCGATAGTGTCAAAACAGCTCCTCTCGGCGTAGGCGATGATAGCCTCTGCCGTCGCAGCGTCCATATTTTCCTTGCGATCAGGTCCGGCACTTAAATGACAATGGCGACAGCTCTGATTGCAGAGAAGCCCCGTGTTGATCTGAAGGGTTGTCGTCCTCCCCCGCTCCAGGCTGAGGCCGTGCTGGGAAAGAGTTTGGCGGAAAGGTTCCGGTGTTATTTCGGATGCACCGCTTCCCTGCAGAGCATAGTCAATATTCATACCCGTACCCACCGCCTCTTTGCTGCTCTAGTTCTAACTTTGGCTCAATGCCGTGTCGCCCGAAAGCCTCCCCTTGGCTCTGTTTGCCTCTCCTCTTCATTTTTCTTCAACGAGCATATCCCATTTATCGGGGGTAGGTAGGTGGAGGTTCGTCGCTCATCTTGTTAACCGCAGGCTCTTCCCTTCAGGTGAAAGAAAAATTTCAACCCCCGTCGGACGTTTTCAGAAAAAATCTTTGGTGAAAAGTAGGCGCCTGCCACCCGTTTATTGATCTCTCCGAGGGTGGGATATGGATGCATAGCGGCAGCCAGGGTGGAAAGCTTCACCTTCCCGTTCAGGACGGCGACCCACTCACTCAGCAATTCCCCGGCTTGCGGCCCGAGAATCTGAACCCCGATGGGTTTTTCGTTCTTGTCTAGGAGCAGCTTGATATTGCCGACGCTCTCTCCTTCGGCAAGGCTCCTGTCGTTATTCGCAAGAGCCTCTGTAAATACCGCATATTTGATCCCGGCTTCCTTGGCAGCCGTCTCATTCATCCCGATACTTGCCAGTTCGGGGTCGGTATAGGTGCACCAGGGCAGGAATGTGTAGTCAGCCTTTCTGGGAAGATGAAAAATCGCATTGCTTACCACAATGCCTCCTTCATAACCTGCGGCATGGGTAAATTGAAACTTTCCGGTTACATCGCCTGCTGCATAGATGTGCTTCTGCGAGGTTCTCATCCGGGCATCGACCTTGATGCCCTTACGATCGAGTTCGACACCGATACCCTCTAGATTGAGGCCTTCAATATTGGGATCCCGGCCCATGGCGACCAGGATTCTTTCCGCTCGCAGCGGGGTCGCCTGGCCCTCTTGATCCTTGATGAGCACTTCGCGCTCGGCGCCCAGGTCCCTGACGCCGAGCAGCGCCGTATTCAAATGAAAGGCAACTCCTTCGGAAGCGAGAACCTGCATGACCCCGTCTGCCATATCCTTATCTTCCTTGGTAAGAATTTGGCCGCTTCTCTGAACAACCGCAACCTTCGTCCCCAAGCGGCAGAAAGCCTGGGCCATTTCTATGGCAATCGGACCGGCGCCCAAAATGACCATGGATGCAGGAAGACGCTCCAGGGAAAAGATATCCCTGTTAGTGAGATAGGGGGTTTTGTCCAACCCTTCGATGCGGGGCTTATCCGGTGACGACCCGGTGGCAATAACCCAGGTCTTTGCAGAAAAGCTCTGCCCGTTCAGTCGAATGCTGTGTTCATCCGTGAACGTGGGTTCGCCGAATTGCACTTTGGCTCCGAGACTGCAAAACCTTGCTTCCGAGTCGTGTTTTTGAATAGTTGCAATGACCGCTTGGATGCGCTCTTTCACTTTTGCGAAATCAACGGGGGGTAATTCCACTCTGGGGAGCCCGAAGGTATCGGCGTTCTTCATGATGTGGCGGGCCTGGGCCGTGCGGATAAGGGTCTTGCTCGGCACGCATCCGAAGTGCAGACAGTCCCCGCCCAGCGCCTTTTCTTTCTCAATGAGGATGGTTTTGGCGCCTAACTGGGCAGCGCCTGCCGCCACGGTCAATCCGGCTGCTCCGCCGCCGATGATTCCTATATCATAATCATACGTTGCCACGGTATTGCCCCCCTCCCTCCCGCTAGTATAGCTTCAGCGGAAAAGATAAAAAGATGCCAGCCCAAATGGATTCAGACTGGTAATCCTTGTACGGGTAATCCTTATCCTTGGGGATGAAATAAGACACGTACACTTCCACCTTTTTGCTGATAATCCAGAATAGTCCTATTCCGTAGTTTCCGTAATCGCCACCATAATAGTCGGCTAACAGTAAGAGCTTATCCGGGACTATAAACGACGAAAGGCCTACCATCGGGATATCTTCCGAATCGATGCCGAAGTTATTCCACATATAGCCGGCAGTTAACTGGGTCTTAAAGTGGGGAATCGAAATCCATTTGCTGGCAACCAAATAATAAGCGGGATGTGAAGCCGAGGGGTGGTGATACTTACCGTCAGCGTCAAAATATTTCCATGCATCTACATCATTCCTTCCACCCAGATAGCTGAAACCTATGGCCACTGCAGGGGTAAATTTGCCGAATTGACCGTCTTTCAAGAACTTTACCTTGCCATTTAAAAAAGTCTCATCATAATATTCCGCATCCGGTTGATAAAAATCGATCCCGATATCCGAGTTTATTTCCCAATTATTTCCTAATTTTAACGTAGGCAACCCAAAAGAGACACCGTAAATATCAATTTTAGTATCTTGAAAACTTCCTGCGGTACTGTTGGTAAGACCGTACACTGAATATTGAGGCCAGACAGTATCGGGATAGTAAGTGTCGGCGGTGGGGATATAGTTGATCATCCACCAACCTGCTCTTGCCGGTGTAACCATAAAAAAGAAAGCGACCAGCACACAAAAAATAGTTAAGGCGTTTTTTTTCATGATTTGCCCCCCCTGCTGTTGATTAGTACTGTCAACCGTCGCCTTGATCTGATTTACAGTCCATAGTTCCGCGTCTTTGCGCTTGCTTCGATTTGGGATATAAGCCTTGTGGGCCATCCCGTTAAAAAGTCCATAATCATCAATTTCGCCTTCCAAAGTTTGTGCTTTTTCGCGGTAGGACTATATGAGGAAGGATTTTGTGTGTCAAGATGATTTTTGCCACAAAATATGGGGTGCGCTATCGGTGACGATGGAAGACGTCTGCACGATGACTTCCGTCTTGCTGTCGTGCCCATAATAAATTGACATATCCGATTTTTTAAGTAAAAAGGAACGATGATTGTTATGCAGACCAGCATTGATGCGCAGCATCTGAAAAAGACCTACGGCGAACTGGTGGCTGTGGATGATGTTTCCTTCCAGGTGCGGCCGGGGGAGGGGTTCGGTATCCTGGGACCCAACGGGGCGGGGAAGACTTCCATTATCCAGATGCTTTACGGCTTATCCCCCCTGACCGGGGGTGTCCTTAAGGTGTTCGGGATGGACACCCGGAGCAATATGCGGGCGATCAAGGCACGTCTGGGTGTTTGTCAACAGGAAAACAGTCTGGATCCCGACCTGACGGTGCGGCAGAACATGGAGGTTTTTGCCCGCTATTTTGACATTTCACTTCCGGTGGCCAGGGAAAGGACGCAAAAGCTGCTTCGTTTCATGGCCCTTGACCACCGTCAGGACGCCCGCGCCGTTGATCTTTCGGGGGGCATGATGCGTCGGCTGGTGATCGCCCGCGCCCTCATCAACGAACCGGAACTCCTGATCCTGGATGAGCCGACGACGGGTCTTGACCCCCAATCGCGGCATCAGGTTTGGGAACGGCTGGAAGAATTGCGGGCCAACGGGCTGGCGATTCTTTTAACTACCCACTATATGGACGAGGCTTCCCGGCTCTGTGACCGGGTCGTCATTATGGACCACGGTCGCATCCTCGTCGAGGGCGAGCCGGCAGAGCTTATCCGGGAGCACATCGGCCATAACATCATTGAAGTTGCCGAACCTACGGCAGAGCTCCGGGAGCGCATCCGGGAGAAGCAGTGGCGCAATGAAGACCTGGGCCACCGGATCATCATCTATGTGGAAAATGATCTCCAAATGTTCCAGGAAATAAGCCGGCTCTGCGGCATGGAAGGGTGTTCCATGCGGATGGCCACCCTGGAGGACGTCTTTTTAAAACTCACGGGCAGGGATTTGCGCGAATGAGAACGCCCTTTGATCTTTCCTGGCTTTTTCGCCGTGTCTGGCAACGGAATTTCACGGTTTATCGGGAAAACTGGCATGTCAGTTTCCTGCCGCCGTTATTGGAACCTTTATTCTACCTGCTCGCTTTTGGCTTCGGTTTGAGCGCCCTGGTGGGCGTGATCCATTATGAGGGCCAGGCGGTGCCTTACCTGAAGTTCATTGCCCCGGCCTTGATTGCCATCAACATTATGAATAACGCTTTTTTCGAGAATACCTTTGCTTCTTTCGTCCGCATGTACTATCAAAAAACCTTTACGGCCATGATGGCCACGCCCCTTTCTCTTGAGGAAATCATCACCGGGGAAATCGTCTGGGGAGCCACCAAGTCCGTCATTGCCACCGCCATCATGCTCGCGGTAATCAGTCTTTTTGGCCTTATTTCTTATCCGTCCGGCCTGCTGCTCCTTCCCGTGGCTTTTCTCGGCGGTCTGGCCTTCGGCACAATCGGGATGTTTTTCACCGGCATCGTCAAGAATATTGAGCTATTCAACCTGCCAATTTTTCTATTTATTACCCCGATGTTTCTGTTCAGTGGCACATTTTTCCCCATGAATACTCTGCCCGAGTGGGCGGCATGGCTGGCCCTGGCCCTGCCGCTCACTCACCTGGTAAAGCTATGCCGCTACCTTGGCTGGGGACGGTATGACATGGCACTGCTCGGGGAAGTTCTCTACTTTATTATTTTTCTCCTGATCTTTTTTCCCCTGGCGATGACCGTGATGCGGCGGCGCCTGTTGAAATGACCGGGGGCCGATGCTCATGATTTTGTATCATTTAAGGAAAACAAAATGTTAAATGCGAGAATGCCTTTTGTCGGCAATCTTTTAACCACGGGCATGGGCATCCTGCCGCACAAGGAAATGGAACGCGCCCTGGATCTGGCGCTAAGTGTTGATGTGCCGTTCTGGCCGCAACTGCCGCGGATGAGTTATTGTGAAGACATGTATGTGCAGGCGGCGGAAAATTTCCCCGGCATGGTTCTGGACCTGGAAAACCGCCGGCTTGCTCTACAGACGGAAAAATTTTTCGCCGAATTGGAAAATGCCCTGCTCAATCTGGAAAATGATGATTTCTTGCGGATGTCACCGCAGTTTTCCGCCACCTATCACCACTTCTTAGCTCGTGATTTATCGAACTATACGGCCATTCGCGGTCAACTGGAAGGGCCGGTGAGCTTTGGTTTGAATGTCCTGGATGAAAACAAGAAGCCGGTTATCTTCAATGACGAGGTGCGCTCCCTCCTTTTCGATTTTATGGCCCGCAAGGCCAACGTGCAATTGCGGGAATTGAAGGAACGCAATCAGAACGCCTTTCTCTTCATCGATGAACCGGGCTTGCAATATGTCTTCAGCAGTGTTTCCGGTTATACCAATGACATGGCGCGGCGGGATTTGGAAGGTTTCCTGTCCCAGATCGAACACCCCCGCGGCATCCATCTCTGCGGTAATCCGGACTGGGATTTTCTGCTGAATCTCGATATCGACATTCTTTCTTTCAATGCCTATAACTGTGGCGAGATCTTCGTCAAATACCGGGACGGCATCAAAAGGTTTATGCAGAGAGGCGGGATGCTCGGCTGGGGTTTGGTGCCGGCCAACTATGATGAATTCCGGCAGGAGTCCCCGGAGCGTTTGCTGCATCATATAGAGAGCCTCTGGCAGGAATTGCAGAAGGCCGGGTTTGATCTTCCGGAGATGCTCACCCAAAGCATGCTCATGCCCGCAACCTGCGCTCTCATGAATCCCGACGAGTTTAAAACGGTGGAAGAGGCCTACGGCTGGCTGCAAAAGCTGTCCCGCGAGCTGCGGAAAAAATACCTTCCGGGTGTGGTTGACGCTTTGGAATAGAGGTTATTGGGGTGCGTGTTGCTACCATAAAGATAATCTAATCTTCGGATTTTTTACAGTCGGTCTTTACTTGATTATTTTCCCCGTCGCAAGGGCCGTTTTTTACATCATTCGGATAAACCTATCTCGCCCGCCTCAAATTCTCAAAGCAATTCCAATTTAAATTGTTGTTTTTTTTGAAATTATTCTGTAGCGTAACTCACGTTTAAGGCTGGATATAGAAGGGATTAACGAAGGAAACTCTGCTGATTAGTTTTTTTCTATGTACGGAGGTAGTATAAGTGGAAAAACATATTAAAATAAGAATCTACTTATGGTTTATCGCAGGGTTTGTAATGCCGCCCGTTATGTGGTTCTTTACCTGCTGGTATGCTGAGCTTTTCAGCACAGAAGAGCTTATTCTGATGTCTTTGTCTCTACCTGTTATTATATCTATTTCCGGTTATATCTGTTTCGCGTCTTATATTTTACACCGGAAAATGCTTAATATAGACAGATATTTTCAAAGTCGCTTGGACGACGATTTGCTAAAAGCACAAAATGAGATTGTGCAGATCCCCCTATTGTTTATCGCGCTGCAAATTATATATTGTTCTATCGGACCAAATTCGGCACTGCTTGGCAAAGAATTTATAGATTCTGAGGAGTATTTTCTTGCCTGGCTTATCGCAATACCGGTAGTTGTAGTCTATTTTTTGCCCTTTTTATTCTTTTTTGTTTCTAACTTGGAAAAGGGTTCATCAGAAATTCCGATTCCGAATAAAAAACCTTTTTTGGATATTAAAAAAAGAATATATTTTACTTCACTCTCATCAACAGTCGGCAACCTTTTAATAATATTAATTTTTGTTTATTCTTTGGTGTCCAGGTCCGTTGACCTTCAGGCAAGTATGCTTATACGGAAGCTGTTTGTGATGGGAGGATTCAGTTTTTTCTCTGTTTTTGTTTCAATTATTCCCTTTGCCGTTAATTTGTCGGGGCAGTTCGATAAAATGAGAAATTTTGCCTTAAGAATCGCCGCCGGTGATCTTACCGGGGCCCTGGCCGTTGAACAAAGAGACGAAATAGGCATCCTGGCAACAGTTTTTAACAATATGGCTAATTATTTAAGAGAGAATGAGCGCAAAAGAAAGGAACGAGATTGGTTAAAGACCGGCAAGGCTGAATTAAACGATCGGATGCGCGGCGAACAGGATCTGGCGGCATTATCCCGGAACATTATCAGCTACCTCTGTGTCCGTTTGGATGCAAAAATAGGGGCGCTCTATTTGGCCCGGGACGACAATCTGCTCCAATTGGCCGGCAGCTATGCTTATACCAAAATTGAGAATCCCGCAAACCAGTTCAAATTTGGCGAAGGTCTGATAGGGCAAGCCGCGCTGGCAAAGGAAACCATCGTTATCAGCGACGTTCCTGATGACTATATGAAAATCACTTCCGGCCTGGGCGAAGCTGTCCCTCGCGACATCATCGTGATGCCCTTTTTGCGTGAAGATAGGGTTAAAGGCGTGCTGGAGCTTGGCGCCTTTGGGGAATTCAAGGATGTCCAGATGGATTTCTTGAATCAGGCGGTGGAAGACATTGCTGTTGCCGTAGATTCTTGCGAATATCATGCCCGCACCCGGGTGCTGCTCGAAGCGACCCAGAAGCAGGCTGCAGAATTACAAGCGCAACAGGATGAACTCCAGAAAACGAATCTTGGACTGGAAGAAGCGCGGAAACTTATTGAAGAAAAAGCGCGAGATCTGGAGCAGGCGAGTAAATACAAGTCAGAGTTTCTGACCAACATGTCGCATGAGCTGAGAACCCCGTTAAACAGTATTCTTATTCTCTCCAAGCTTCTTTCTGACAACAAGAGAGGGGGCCTGAAAGAAAAAGAAATCGAATTCGCTCAAACCATTCATGGCGCCGGATCTGATCTTTTGAAGTTGATTAATGAGGCATTAGACCTTTCCAAGGTGGAAGCCGGCAAGATGGAAGTCAACTTTGATGATGTGGAAATCGCGGTCATTTGTGACACCATGAGGCGGAATTTTATGCCCCTGGCCGAAGAAAGGGGACTGACTTTTACAATAGAGCGGGAAGAGGGGCTTCCTTCCGGTTTTCGCTCTGATACGCAAAAAGTTGAGCAGATTGTAAAAAACATGCTTTCCAATGCTTTCAAGTTTACCGAAAAGGGCGGCATCACTCTTAACATCTTTCGACCGGATAGCGCTATTGATCTTTCATATAGTGGAGCAGCCAATCAAAAGGTCATGGCTATTTCTGTTTCCGATACGGGGATAGGGATTCCGGAAGATAAGCAAAAATTGATTTTCGAAGCATTTCAGCAGGCAGATGGGACAACATCCAGGAAATATGGAGGGACCGGACTGGGGCTTTCCATTTCGAAAGAGATGGCCAGAATTCTTGGCGGAGAGATTAGGCTTAAAAGCACGGCAGGCAAGGGAAGCGTCTTTACCCTTTATCTTCCGGAAACACCGCCCGAAGGAAAGACAGAGGCGGATTCCCGGAAATCGCCTGCTCCGGCCCCGGCAACGGGTGCTGCCTCAACAACTCCAGCCGGAGCGGTAAAAAAGACGAGCTCTGGCCGGGAGCTTGCAACCCGGCAAACAGAAATGGAATCTGTGCGGGATGACAGAAAAACCATCACCTCTGACGACAAGTCTGTTTTGATCATTGAGGATGATTCGAAATTCGCAAAAATCTTGCTCGACCTTGCCCGCGAAAAGGGATTCAAAGGTCTGATTGCCGGTTCCGGAGAAACAGGACTGCACTTTGCCGATTATTATAAACCGAGCGCCGTTATTTTGGACATCGGGTTACCGGGAATAAACGGCTGGAGTATTATGGAAAGATTAAAAAGCAATGCTTCGACCCGCCACATTCCGGTTCATTTCATTTCTGCTGCTGATAAAAGCCGTGATGCCGTGAAAATGGGGGCGATCGGATATCTTACCAAGCCGGTGACCATAGAAGAGCTTGAGGCGGTCTTTAGAAGAATAGAAAGACTTATTGCCAAAAGGGTTGGGCATCTGTTGGTGGTGGAAGATGACGACATCTCAAGAAAGAGTATCGTTGAGCTTCTTCAGGATAAAGATAAAGATGTTCAGATAAAAGCTGTCGGGACCGGGAGTGAGGCCTATGAGCTTTTGAAAACAGAGACATACGACTGTATGGTGCTCGATCTTGGGTTGGGTGACATGTCTGGATTTGACCTTCTGGAAAAAATCAGAAGCGATAAGAGCATCGACAAAGTTCCGGTTATTATTTATACCGGCAAGGAACTCACAAAAGAAGATGAGGCCGCGCTGCGGGAGCAAGCTGAAAGCATTATCATAAAGGGCGCCAGGTCAGGTGAAAGACTTCTCGATGAAACGGCCCTGTTTCTCCATCGGGTTGAGACGGATCTTCCTGAGCAAAAACAGAAGATGCTCAGGATAGTTCATGATAAGGAATCGGTGTTCAAAGATAAAAAAGTTCTGATTGTGGATGACGATATGCGCAATGTCTTTGCTGTATCAAATATTCTTGAAGAAAGAGGGATAGAAGTCCTGGTGGGAAAAACCGGCAAGGAGGGGCTGGAGTGTCTGAATGGTCATCCTGATATCGACCTGGTATTGATGGACATCATGATGCCCGAAATGGATGGGTATGAAGCAATGGGGGAGATTAGAAAACAGGAGAGGTTTAGATATCTTCCCATTATTGCGCTTACGGCCAATGCGATGACGGGTGAAAGGAACAAGTGCCTGGAAGCCGGAGCCAGCGACTATCTGGCCAAGCCCTTTGATATTGAACAAATGCTCTCCCTCATGCGGGTGTGGCTCTATCAAGAATGAAAAACACAGGCTGCCGGAGGACATTTGCTTTATAGGGATAACGAACGGCCATAAAGTTAAACGGAGACATCATGAGAGACACGGAAAAGACTTATATCCTTACCGTTGATGACCGTCCGGAGAACTTAGTTGCTCTGGAAGCGCTGCTTGAGAGTCCTGAATTAAATATTGTGAAGGCTGCTTCCGGCAATGAGGCTTTGAGTTTGGTTTTAGAACATGACTTTGCGATTGTCCTTCTCGACGTGCAGATGCCGGAGATGGACGGGTACGAGACGGCAAAGTTGATGAGAGGAATCAAAAAATGTAAAAGCGTACCAATAATTTTTTTGACGGCTATCAGCAGTGAGCGGGAGCATTTATTCCGAGGTTATGAGGCGGGAGCGGTTGACATCCTGTTTAAGCCGATCGAGCCGGATATTTTGATGAGCAAGGTAAAGATTTTTCTTGAGCTTCATCATCAAAGAAAACTTATTGATGAACAAGCATTAGAACTGAAACTGAAGATAGAAGAATTGCTCGAGGTAAAACAAAAACTGGAAAAATCCAATGGAATATTGGAAGGTCTTTCCACCATCGACGGGTTAACGGGAATTCCCAATCGCCGGTGTTTTGATGGGTTTATTGACCGTGAATGGGGGCGTGCGGTTCGTAATGGCATGCCGTTATCCATCATCATGATAGACATAGATTATTTTAAGGCTTACAATGATCATTACGGCCATCAAGCCGGTGACGAGTGCTTGCGACAGTTAGGGAAGGTTTTAAAGGATACCGTCAAAAGATCGGTAGATATTGTCGCGCGTTACGGCGGCGAGGAGTTTGTTGCCGCCCTGGTTGATACAGATATGAAGGCTGCCCTGATGGTTGCCGAGAAAATACGTCTAAATGTGGAAGCGCTGAACATGACCCATGCTTCTTCCCCGATCGGGAAAAGAGTTACTATTAGCATGGGAGTTGCTACCGAGGTTTCAAATCAATATCCATCGTTTGCTGCGCTGATAAACATTGCCGATAAAGCTCTTTACCAGGCCAAACGAAAAGGCCGTAACAAAATAGAGAACTGTGTCGAAATAGAAGGTTATTCCTGACAGGGCCTTAGCTCGCCAGTTGATGGCCGTCTCGAAACAGCTTCAGGCACGTACCGACAATTTCTGCATCATAGAAAATCCACTGGTTTCCGGCAATTTTTTCCAGGGTGGCATCGATGCCGGGTTCGGGACGAGACCTTTACATAATGTCATTTCGGGGAGCATAAGCGAATATAATAGGAAGATAACGTTGACATCCCGGGAAGCTTACCTTATACTTCGCCCACTTTTCCGGGCAAATGACATTAGGTATGTCACATGGTGGGATAGCGTGGTGAGGTAAAAACTTGAATGTTTCGCAAAGCTGAGAGAACCTGATGGGTAAGGTTGGTATCGCGATCCTGGGAGTTGTTTTTGTCGCGGCTGCGTCGGCGACGTCCCTGTTGGCCGCAGAATCCCTGCGCTCCTATGCTTCCCGGGGCGCGGGAACTTCGGACGTCGTCCGTGACGCCCGGAAGCTCGTGTTCAGTTCCGCCTCCGTTTTGGTGAAGGACCAGTTGACGGGGGAACTCCTGGTTCAGAAACAGGTAGAAACGGTTTTGCCCATCGCTTCCATCACCAAACTCATGACGGCGATGGTGGTGCTGGATAGCCGGATGAACCTCCTGAAATCGCTTACCATTGAAGATAGCGACGTGGATACCTTGCGTCACAGCAGTTCCCACCTGCCGGTGGGTACGCGACTCACACGTGCAGAGGCCCTGCTGCTGGCCTTGATGGCTTCCGAAAACCGCGCTGCCCATGCTTTGGGGCGGAATTATCCGGGCGGTCTCAATAGTTTTATTACGGCGATGAATGCCAAAGCCCGCTCCCTGGGGCTTACGGAGACTCACTTTGAGGATCCCGCCGGGCTTTCCAGCAGCAACGTGTCCTCTGCCCGTGACTTGGCGCAATTGGTTAATGCCGCCTACAGCTATCGTCTCATCCGGGAATTCACCACCCGCGAAACAACGGCGATCAATTGCGGTCGGCGTAAGCTGGGATTCTGCAACAGCAATCGCTTGATCCGCAGTTCCCGCTGGCAGATCGGCCTTTCGAAAACCGGCTATATCGATGAATCTGGCCATTGTTTGGTGATGCAGGCCAATGTGGGGCAACGGCCGCTATTGATCGTGCTGCTCGATGCGCAGGGTAAATTGGCCCGTTTCGGTGATGCCAACCGCATCAGACAGTGGATAGAGGGCCCCACGCCGGTGCGGCACAATCGACGGGGCTGAGGCCCCGCCATCGCCAAGCATCCTACCGCAGTCCCAACAACAAGAAGGGGTATTATATGCTCAAGGCCAAGGACATCATGACCAAAAAAGTTATTACGGTTTTTCCCGATACGGAGATTTTGCAGGCGGCCAAACTGTTGCTTGACAACCGCATAAACGGTCTTCCCGTGGTGGACGAAGCGGGCCGGTTGCAGGGGATGATCTGTCAGTCCGATCTCATCTCTCAGCAAAAGAAAATTCCGCTTCCCTCCTTTTTTCTGCTCTTGGGCAGCGTTATTCCCCTGTCGTCGCAACAAAATATCGATAAGGAAGTGCAGAAAATGGCCGCCCTTAAGGTGTCTGAAGCCATGACTCCCGCTCCTTTTACAGTTGGGTCGGAAGCGAGCCTGGAAGATATTGCCACCCTGATGGTCAAACATCAAGTGCATACGTTGCCTGTTTTGGATCAGGACAAACTGGTCGGCATTATCGGCAAAGAGGACATCCTGCGTACACTTATACCTTGATGGGAGGTAAGTAAGCGGAGCGGCGAGTTGAGGCAACAATCTCTTGACACAATGGATAATCTATCGTAGAAAAAAGCCGGGGAGATACTGCTTCGCACGTATTGAGTCCATTCTACTGGATGTTAACGTTTTAGGAAACACAGGGTCCTCGTGGTGATGATCACCCTTATGGGCCAAGTTTTTAACAATGCGACTCCAGTCAAAAGACAAGACGGCAGAAGCGGTTCTCACCTTTTTGTTTGTTTCTGAAGCTAATCTGATTGTTGGTCGTCACGGCCCACGCATGGAGCATCGCCCCCCCACCAGTTTCCCCAATCCCCCTGCTGTGTTGCCTGCTCAAGAGCGGCGGCTACGGTTTTTATAAAGGTTTGTCGTGGCATCAGTTCTGCGCCCAAGCTCCGCAGATGTTGGGAGTCGGTTTGGCAGTCAATAAGGAGGAAGCCCCGCGTTTGTAAGGTGCGGGTCAGGGTGATCAGTGCAACCTTGGATGCGTTGCTCACCCGGGCGAACATGGATTCTCCGAAGAAGCAGGCGCCCAGGGAAATCCCATAGAGGCCGCCTGCCAGTTTGCCCTGCTGCCATGTTTCAACAGAATGGGCAAAGCCCCGTTCGTGGAGTTGGCAATAAGCCTCAAGCATCTCCTCAGTAATCCAGGTTTCCCCTGTCTCCTGTCGCAACCTGCGGCAAGACGCGATGACATCCCGAAAGCACCGGTCATAGGTAACCTGAAAGTTGCCCTGCTTGAGAACCTGCCGCATGCTGCGGGAAATGTGCAGTTTGTTGGGGAAGAGCACCAGCCGGGGATCCGGCGACCACCAGAGGATAGGGTCAGTTTCTCCGAACCATGGAAATATCCCTTGGGCGTACGCCGCAAGCAGCCGCTCTGGGGAAAGATCGCCGCCCACGGCTAAAAGGCCGTTTGGTTCGCTCCATGCCACAGGCGGGAAAAGCGGTTTCTTAACAAGTCTGAAGACAGGCATTTACGCCCCGCCCTCCGAGCGCCGTGAGCTGGTAACGATACCTCGTTGTTCCGGAATGGTGTCACCGATCAGCATAATGATGACCGGTGCCGGATGGGAAAGCGGGGGCTAAAAGTACTGTTTTCAACAAACGTTGACGCTTCATGATCCGCTCTTATCATGGTGCAATTTATCGTACAAGCATATTTACTCAATGGTTATGCAAAATTGCTCATCGATATCATTTCCCTTGACATAGATTATCCCCTGCATTAATTACTACCTAAGTACGGATAATAGTAGTAATTGCCGAGGATGCCGTTATTATGAGACTTTCCGCGCGCTCCCAGTATGGCGTCAGATTGATGCTTGCTTTAGCTTCCAATTATGGTAATGGCTATACCTATTTGAAAGATATTGCCAAGGGGGGGGGCATGTCGGAAAAATACCTGAGTCAGATTACCATTCCCCTGAAAGGCGTGGGCCTGCTCCAGGCCAGCCGCGGGGTGCGCGGCGGTTATGCCTTGGCCCGCCCCCCGGCGGAGATCAATATCAGGGAAATTGTCGAGGTCCTGGAGGGGGATGTGGGGCTGGTGGATTGTATCCGGGACGTAACCGCTTGTCCGCGGGTGGCCGTGTGCGCAAGCCGCGACATCTGGGTGTTTCTGGGGGGTAAGATTGCCGAGACGCTCAGTGCCTTTACCTTGGAGCAACTGGTTAAAATGAATCAGGAGAAAACTGCCGCCGTTTTTTCGCAAAACATTTGATTGTTAAACCCGGCCCCGGGCCGACAAATTGCAGGATGAATTATGAAACGTCTTTACCTTGATCATGCCGCCACCACGCCGACGGCCCCGGAGGTTGTCGCCGCCATGTTGCCGTACTTCAGCGAGATCTTCGGGAATCCCTCCAGCCTGCATACCTTTGGGCAGGAGGCAAGAAGGGCGATGGAAGAAGCCAGGGAACAGCTGGCAGCGTTTATCGGCGCCCTGCCGGAGGAAATCGTTTTTACGAGCGGCGGCACGGAAAGCGATAACTATGCCCTGATCGGCGGTGCCTACGCTTTGCGCGAGAAGGGCGACCATATTATCACCACGGTTATCGAGCACCATGCCGTTTTGGAGACTTGTCATTATCTGGAAAAAGAAGGTTTCCGTGTGACCTATCTGCCCGTGGATGAGCAGGGGATCGTGGATCCGGAAACCCTGCGGCAGGCGATCACGGATAAAACGATCCTGATTTCCGTGATGCATGCCAATAATGAGATCGGGGCAATTCAGCCTCTGGCGGAGATCGGGCGTATTGCCTCCGAGCGGGAGATCCCGTTGCATACCGATGCGGTTCAGACCTTCGGGCATCTCCCGATTAATGTTGACGACCTGGGGGTGACGTTTTTAAGCGCCGCGGCCCATAAACTCTACGGGCCTAAAGGCGTGGGCGTCCTCTACGTCAAAAAAGGCGCCAAGATAGCATCGTTCCTACACGGCGGCGAGCAGGAGCGGGGACGCCGGGCTTCTACACAGAATGTGCCGGGGATTGTCGGCTTTGCCAAGGCCGTAGAACTGGCGGGAAAAAGTATGCCTGAGGAGATGGTGCGGATCACCAGCCTGCGAGATCGCTTCATCAAGGGTGTCTTGGAGAGGATCGAGCATACCAGCTTGAATGGCCACCCCGTACAGCGTCTGCCGAATAATGCCAATATCTGCGTCGGCTTCATTGAAGGCGAGGCGTTGATCTTGCGGCTGGATATGAACGGCATTGCCTGTTCTTCCGGTTCGGCTTGCTCATCGGCCAGTATGGAGCCGTCCTATGTGCTTAAGTCCATCGGGCTCGCTCCCGAACTGGCCCACGGCGCGCTCCGTTTTTCCCTGGGGAGATCGACTTCTTTAGAGGAAATTGATGACGTCCTGGAAATTTTACCCGGCATTGTGGAAAAATTGCGCTCCATTTCGCCGTTGTATAAAAAAGCGGAGAGTTAAGCCACTTTAGATGTCAAAGAAAGTCATGGTAGCGATGAGCGGCGGCGTTGATTCCTCCGTGGCCGCTTTTTTGCTGAAAGAAGCCGGCTATGCCGTCACGGGCGTAACCATGTGCCTGGGCGCCGGAAGCGGCGGCGAGTCCCGCTGCTGCGGTTTGGATGCCGTCGCTGATGCCAAAAGGGTGTGCGACCGTTTGCAATTGCCCCACTACGCTTTTGATTTTTCCCGGGAGATGGAAGAAGAGATCATCAGCCGCTACGTCGCCGAATACAGCCGGGGCCGGACGCCTAACCCTTGCATCGACTGCAATCGGTATTTGAAGTTCGGGAGCCTCTTGGCAAAGGCGGAGGCTTTGGGGTTTGATTATCTTGCCACCGGACATTACGCGGCGATTGTCCGGGAAGAGAAGGGAATCTTTCTTAAAAGGCCGCGGGACAAAGAAAAGGACCAGACATATTTTCTCTATGTCATTCCTTGCGAATCCCTGGAGAAGATACTTTTTCCTTTAGCGCCCCTGACCAAAGCTGAGGTGCGGGAACTGGCAAGGAAGAGCAGCCTGCCGGTGGCGGAAAAGGCGGAAAGCCAGGATCTCTGCTTTGTCGGCAGGCATGCTTCCCCTGATTTTGTCGCCCGGCGCATGAGCGGTGTTAAGCCGGGTCCCATCGTCGATCAGGCTGGCCGAAGGCTGGGTACGCACCGGGGCATCGTCCATTACACCATCGGCCAGAGGAGCGGTTTGGGGATTGCCCATCCGGTGCCGCTTTATGTTTTGGCTATCGATGCGCCGGGAAATAGCCTGCTCGTGGGGGAAAAAGAGTTTTTAAAAGCCCCGGGTTTAATCGCGGGGGATTTGCATTTGCTGGCAAATGATTGGCCGCGGGAGGTCGAGGCTAAAATCCGTTATCGCCGCCCGGCGGCGCGTTGCGTAGCGGTTTGGGAAAACGATAAGGTGCGGGTGTCCTTTCCGGAACCGGAGGAAGCGATTACCCCCGGCCAGGCCGTAGTTTTTTACTACGGCGATTATGTGCTGGGGGGCGGGGTTATCGAAGAGGTTTTACATGCAGTTAGCGGCAAAAATTAATAAATTAAAGCGAGAAAAAAATGCGGTGATCCTGGCCCATAACTACCAACTCCCGGAGGTTCAGAATATTGCCGATTATGTGGGTGATTCCCTGGGGTTGAGTGTGCAAGCCTCCCGAACGGACGCCGCGGTCATTGTCTTTTGCGGGGTACATTTCATGGCGGAGACGGCCAAAATCCTCTCCCCGCAGAAGACGGTCCTTCTGCCGGATAAGGATTCCGCCTGTCCCATGGCGGATATGATCAACGTTCACCAACTTCGCGAGCTGAAAGCGGCCCACCCCGACGCCAAAGTGCTATGCTATGTTAATACTTCGGCGGCCGTTAAGGCGGAGTGCGATATTTGCTGCACTTCCTCCAATGCGGTGAAAATCGTCCGGGAAGCCTTTGCTCCCGATGAAGAAGTAATCTTTATCCCCGATAAGTACCTGGCCCATTATGTGGCGTCCCAAGCGAAGCGCGAGTTTATCGTGGGGAAGGGCTTTTGCCCCACCCACGCCCGCATCCTGCCGGAAGCGGTATTGGCGCAGCGGCGCCTCCATCCCCAGGCCAAGGTCATCGTCCATCCGGAAAACCGCCCCGAGGTCATCGCCTTGGCGGATCACGCGCTTTCCACCGGGGGAATGAGCAAATTTGTCCGGGAGGACGGGGCGCGGGAATTCATTGTCGGTACGGAGGTAGGCATCCTCCACCGCATGAAAAAGGAGAATCCGGAGAAGCTGTTTTATCCCGTTACGGAGGTAGCCATCTGTCCGAACATGAAACGCACGACGCTGGAGAAGATCCTCTGGTCGCTGGAGGAAATGACCTTTGAGATCCAGGTGCCGCCGGAGATCATGGCGCAGGCCGGAGTCTGCATACAAAGGATGCTCGATTATTGAGCAGTTGGTAAAGCGGAGGCGAGTTGGAAGAATTTTCGATCAAATCCTTTCGGGGAGGCGTTCTTGAGGAAAAAATAGACCGGGTGACGGAAGAGGCGCCCTTGACAATTGAGCTAAACGGTCAGGAACTGGCGACCCTCCTGTGCAGTCCCTCGGACTTGAAATGCCTGGTGCTGGGCTTTCTCTATACATCGGGCATTATTGAGGATGCCGCGGCGGTGAGATCACTCACCCTTGATCAGGAGCGCTGGAAGGCCTATGTGGAGACCGCCGTGACTTTGCCCCCGGAGATGCTTTTCAAACGTATTTATACTTCCGGTTGTGGGAAGGGCATAATATTTCACAATACGCTCGATCTGGTGCAAAGGGTTAGCCTGACCGATAATTTTACCATGACCGGCGAGAGTTTTATCGACCTGATGAAGACTTTCATAACCAGCTCGGAGGAATTCCGTCAAACCGGCGGGGTGCACAGCGCGGCCTTATTCAATGCCGGGGCAACCATTTTCAAGGACGACCTGGGCAGACATAATGCCATTGATAAGGTTATCGGCGAGGGGCTGCTGAAAAAGATTGATTTTACTTCCCAGGTGGCGCTGACCAGCGGGAGGATTTCTTCGGAAATCGTTACCAAGATGCTCCGTTGCCGGATTCCCATCCTGGCTTCATCGGGCGCTCCCACGAATCAGGCGGTCAAATTGGCTCGCGGAGCGGATTTAACGTTGCTGGGTTTTGTCCGGGGACAACGTATGAACGTGTATAGTGGGGAACGGAGGCTTCTCGGCCGCAAAACGGCGGCCGTAAATATCGGTTTCCCCATACCATAAGAGAAAAGGAGGGAATAATGAGCAGGATAGACAGTAAATTAAGAGTGGAGTCCTTGGCGCTCCACGGCGGCCAGGAAGCCGATCCGACGACGGGGGCGCGCGCCGTGCCGATTTATCAGACCACTTCCTACCAGTTCAGGGATACGGACCATGCGGCCAATCTCTTTGCCCTGAAGGAATTCGGGAATATCTATACCCGCCTGATGAATCCTACCAACGATGTTTTGGAAAAAAGGATGGCGCTCCTCGAAGGCGGCGTGGGGGGGCTGGCAGTGTCCAGCGGGCAGTCCGCCATTACCTTGGCGCTGCTCAATATCGCCCAGGCCGGTGATGAAATTGTGTCCGCCGACAACCTTTACGGGGGTACCTACAACCTCTTCCATTATACCTTTCCCCGGTTGGGCATCAAAGTTAATTTTGTCAAATCCAATGATCTGGATGCCCTGCAAAAGGCAATTACTCCCCGGACCAAGGCTGTATATGGTGAATCCATCGGTAATCCCAAGCTGGATGTCGCCGACCTGGAAGGCATTGCCCGGGTGGCGCACCAAAATGGCCTGCCCGTTATCTTGGATAATACCGTATCTCCCTATATTATGCGGCCCTTTGATTTCGGCGTGGATATTATTGTCTATTCGGCGACCAAATTTTTGGGCGGTCACGGCACTTCGCTGGGGGGGGTGATCGTCGATTCCGGTAAGTTTGACTGGACGGGCGGGAAATTCCCCTTGATTACCGCTCCCGATCCCAGTTATCACGGCCTGGAGTTTGTGGAAGCCCTGAAGCCTTTGGGAAATATCGCCTATATCATCAAAGCGAGGACGGGGCTCCTTCGGGACCTGGGACCGGCCATGTCGCCATTTAACGCTTTTCTTTTTCTGCAGGGAATAGAGACACTGCATTTGCGGATGCCGCGGCATTCGGAAAACGCCTTGGCAGTAGCACGCTTTCTGGAAAAACATCCCCAGGTAAGCTGGGTTAATTATCCGGGCTTAAGCTCCAGCCAGGAGAAGGCCAGAGCCGATAAATATCTCACCGGGGGCGCCGGGGCTATTCTCGGGTTCGGGATCAAGGGCGGGATGGAGGCGGGTCAGAAGTTTATCAATGCGCTGGAACTGGTCTCTCATCTGGCCAATGTGGGTGATGCCAAGACACTGGCCATCCATCCGGCCACCACGACGCATCAGCAACTTTCCGTTGCGGAGCAACTGGAAACGGGCGTAACGCCGGACTTTGTCCGGCTGTCCGTGGGGATAGAGCATATCGACGATATTATCGATGATATTAGCCAGGCGTTGGAAAAAACCCAATTATGAGCAGAAGGAGGCTATAATGACAAGAATTTTCAGTGATATTACCAAGACTATCGGCAATACCCCGCTGGTAAAAATAAACAAAATGGCGGCGGGTCTGGAGGCGACCATACTGGTCAAACTGGAGTCCTTTAATCCCCTCTCCAGTGTGAAAGACAGGATTGGTATTGCTATGATCGAAACCGCAGAAAAGGAAGGCCTGTTGACGAAAGATTCGGTGATCATCGAGCCGACCAGCGGCAATACGGGGGTTTCCCTGGCTTTTGTTTGCGCGGCGAAGGGGTACCGCCTGATTTTGACGATGCCCGACACCATGAGTCTGGAACGCCGGCATTTGCTCAATATCTTGGGTGCGGAACTGGTGTTGACGGAGGGCGCCAAGGGGATGAGGGGGGCCGTGGAAAAGGCCGATGAACTGGGCGCGGAAACCAAAAACAGTTTTATCCCGCAGCAATTCAACAACCTTGCCAACCCGGAGATCCATCGCCGAACAACAGCGGAGGAGATCTGGCGCGATACGGATGGGCAAGTGGATTACTTTATTTCCGGAATCGGCACCGGCGGCACCGTGACGGGGGTAGGGGAGATATTGAAAAGTCGCAAGCCTGCCGTTAAGATTATCGGTTTGGAACCGACGGATTCTCCCGTTTTGTCCGGCGGCAAACCCGGTATCCATAAGATTCAGGGTATCGGAGCCGGTTTTGTCCCGGGGATATTAAACCGGGAGGTTATTGACGAGATTATGCAGGTTTCCCATGAAGATTCCGGTGAGATGGCGCGCCGACTGGCGCGGGAGGAAGGCATCCTGGTGGGTATATCCAGCGGGA
>Ga0082335_1003327_pt1 | contig 26795 bp, 25 predicted proteins | sample Subgrocontami58m_FD_72375 | JGI IMG/M metagenome (GOLD analysis project Ga0082335, IMG submission 72375) | Subsurface groundwater microbial communities from S. Glens Falls, New York, USA - GMW37 contaminated, 5.8 m (SPADES assembly) (version 2) ...
AACCGCCAACACTGTTTTCTGACGGGGAATTCCACGGGCGGCGGCTGGTGCGCGAGCGGCGCGAGTTGGCCGACCGCCGCGTCCAGGACCGGCGGGCCCAGCCCATGCCGCCGCCCGAAAACACTGACGGCCTTCCCCAGTCGACCATCGAGCAGAGGTTCCCGCATATCGTAAAGAAACTCACCGCGCTGTGGCTGACCGAAGCGTGCGCTGAATACCTCTCGGGCCTGACGGTTGCCGACCGGCCCGGCCGCCAGGGTTTTCCGCTGGATGTGATGGAAGACCTGATGATGCTCTACGAAATCAACGATATGCTGATCAATCAGCCTGGCGGCGGGCGGCCGTGATGAACGCGAGGCCGAGCACGGCGATGACGGTGAGCCAGCCGAACGTGAGGGTGTAGCTGCCAGTTAACCGGTACAACGTCGCGAATGCGGCCGGCCCGAAAAGGATGCCCGCGTAGCTCCACAACGACGCGCCGGCCGTCACGATGCCGGCCATCCCGGGCGGGCTGTTCCTCGCGACTTCGGCGAGGTAAATGCCGTTCCAGCCGACAGCGGTGGCACCGAACGCGATGAACAACAGCGCAAACGCGAGCGCGGGCCACTGCGGCGATATCAGCCCGCTCAGCGCGCAGCACGCGATCATGACCACGTTGAGCGCAAACAGCATGCGGAAGCCGTCGCCGATCCTGTCGGTAAGCCAGCCCCAGGTGATGCGGCCGGCGATGCCGGATATCTGCGTCAGCGACAGCAAAACTCCGGCCGCCACCAGCGTATAGCCCGCCTCCTCGACCATCATCGTCACCAGAAAAGTACCCAGGCAGAGCTGCACGAACGTATAGCAGAACGACGCGAACGACAACCAGCGCAACGGCGGCAGGCGCCACACCACCAGCAATCCGGCGAAAGGCAGCGAGTGCGCGGTCGCCGGATCGCGATCGCCGTCCCAGTGCGCACGCACCCGCTGCAGCGCGAGCAAGATCGTCATCTTGATTACGATCATCAGCGCCAGCGCCCACTGCCAGCCAAACGCGAGCGTGATTCCGGGCGCGGTGAGCGCGATCACCAGCCACCCGAGCGGCACACCGGTCTGCTTGATCGAAAAGATCAGGTTGCGGTTATGCGGAGGGCTGAAGCGATAAAGCAGATGGGCCGCTGCCGGGTTCATCACGCTGGTGCCGGCGCCAACCATTATCGACGCAATCACGATCGCGGTCAGGCTGGAGGTCATCGTCAGCAGCATCGCGGCGATGCACAGCGCGAGGCCGATCTGCGTCATGCGGCAGGCTCCAAGACGCGCGATCAGGCCGCTGAGCAGGAGCGTGGTCAGCATGGCCGTGCCGTAGGTAATGCTGACCTGATAGCCGACCAGCCACGCCGGCACGCCAAGATCGCGCGCCAGGCTGGGCGCGATCACCGCGAATATCCCGCTGCTCATGGACACGCCGGCGAGGGCCGCCGTGGTGGCGGCGACCACTGCCATCACGGACTTAACGGATACGCGGCGCACTATGCCGCAATAATACACCTCACGAGCCACGCTTCACGCCCGTCTATCCATCTCATTGACATGCCACAGCACGGCTCATAGTATTCGACCACGTATTCCGCTGGAAGAAGACAAGGACCCCCCATGAAAAAGCGCCTGATCGTCGCCATCACCGGCGCGACCGGTTCGATCTACGGCATGCGCATCCTGCAGCAGCTGCGCGCCACCGGCGGCTGGGAATCGCACCTGATCGTGTCCGACGCGGGCGTGCTCAACGCGTGGCAGGAATACGGGCTCGCGCGCAAGGACCTCAACAAACTCGCCGATGTGGTGCACAATCCGCGCGATGTCGGCGCCGCGATTGCGAGCGGCTCGTTCATCACGCAGGGCATGGTGATCGCGCCGTGCTCGATGAAAACGCTGTCGGGCGTCGCGCATGCGTATTCCGACAACCTGATTACGCGCGCCGCCGACGTGATCCTAAAGGAGCGCCGCCGGCTGGTGCTGCTAACGCGCGAAGCCCCGCTCAATCTCGCGCACCTGCGCAACATGGTTGCCGTCACCGAAATGGGCGGTGTGATTTTCCCGCCGGTGCCGGCGTTCTACAGCAAAGCCAAAACCATCGACGCCATCGTCAACCATACCGTCGGGCGCGTGCTGGATCTCTTCGACGTTCACCACGACGCGATCGCGCGCTGGGAGGGAATGCGCACACCCCGTGCGAAGGGTGCCGGCAAACCACGAACATGAAGCGCCTCCCGCGGCCGCGCGCCGGTTTGCACCTGCATTTCGAAAACCTGCGCCGGCGCATTCCGATCTACCACATCACGCCCGAAGATTATGCGCGGGCCGCCAGGCGCCATCCGCGGCTCGCCGCGCGCCTCGAGGTTACTTTCGGCTGGGACGGCGACAACCTCGACGCAATCCTGCCAACCGCACACATCGTGGTCGGCGTGCCGGAAAAGCGCGCACGCCTGCGGGTTCGCGCCCCGCAGCTCAAATGGATTCACAGCACGCTCGCCGGACTCGACCGCATGCTGCCGCTCGACTGGCTGCCGCGCGGTATCGCGCTCACCAACAACCGCGGCGTGCATGGCCACAAGGCTGAACAGTACATGCGTATGGCCTACACCCTGCTGCACACGCGCCTGCCGGAGATGCTGCGGAACCAGCGCGCCCACGTCTGGGCTCCGGTGTTCTCCCCCACCATCGCGGGCCGCTGCGCGCTCATCATCGGTCTGGGCGATCTCGGCGCAGCGGCGGCACGCGCTGCCAAGCAGCTCGGACTCAGGGTCATCGGCGTGCGCCGCACGGCAAAAGCCTGTCGCCATGCCGACCGGGTGCATACGTTCCGCGCGCTGGACCGGCTGCTGCCGCAGGCGGATTTTGTGGTGCTCGCCGTGCCGCTCACTCCCGAGACCCGCAATCTGCTTTCACGCGAGCGTCTCGATCTGCTCAAGCCGGACTGCGGGGTGATCAACATCGCGCGGGCTCCGGTCATGGATTACGCTGCGCTTGCGGACAAATTGCGCTCGGGGGAACTCGCCGGAGCGATGGTCGATGTCGCCGACCCCGAGCCCCTGCCGCCGGTGTCAGCGCTGTGGGACGTTCCCAACCTGATCATCACTCCGCACATCTCGTGCGACGACTTCGGCAACTACGCGCAGCTCACGCTCGATCTCGTATTTGAAAATCTCGCTCGCCTGCTGCAGAACAAACCGCTCAAAAACCGCGTCAGCAGAACGCGCGGCTATTGAGCACACCGCTGCGCAGCCGGCGCGGCCATGATATCTTGCCGATTCTCATTCCCCGCGCATGAATCGCAAAACCCTCGCTGAACTATTGCGCCGCGCCGCGCCAGCCGGAATGCCCGCTTCGCAATGCCGCCGCGCCGTGCTGCGCATCGCCACTGCGCTTGCTGCGTCCGCAGTGCTCGCGCCCCTGGCGCCACGTAAAACGTGGGCGCAGCCGCGTTTCAGCGCTTATCCCTTCACGCTTGGCGTGGCCTCTGGATCGCCGCGCGCGGACGGCGCAGTGTTGTGGACCCGGCTTGCACCCGAGCCGCTCGCGGACGGCGGCATGCCGCAGGCGAATGTCGAGCTCGCGTGGGAACTCGCCATCGACGAAGGGTTTCGCAATATCGTGCGCACCGGTACTGCCACTGCAACCCCGGACTTCGGACACAGCGTGCACGTCGAATTGACGGACCTCGAGCCCGCGCGCTGGTACTGGTACCGTTTCATCGCAGGCGATGCAGTGAGCCCCGTAGGCCGCACCCGCACGGCCCCTGCCCCGGATGCGGTGCTCGAGCGCCTGCGCTTCGCATTCGCGTCGTGCCAGCAGTACGAGCAGGGATACTATGCCGCGCACCGCCATCTGGCGGCCGAAGACCTCGATCTCGTCGTATTCCTCGGCGATTACATCTACGAGGCGTCGTGGGGCCGCAACCACGTGCGCAAACACGCGACCGCCGAGCCCTACACGCTTGCCGACTACCGCACCCGCCACGCGCAGTACAAGAGCGATCCGGACCTGCAGCGCAGTCACGCGGCCGCGCCGTGGATCGTGACGTGGGACGACCACGAAGTCGACAACGATTATGCCGACGACCGGTCCGAAGATCTCGATCCGGATTTTCTGGCACGCCGCGCCGCTGCGTATCAGGCGTACTACGAGCACATGCCGCTGGCGCGGCGCGCGCTTCCCCGCGGCCCGCACGCGCAGATTTACGACCGCTTTACATTCGGAGACCTCGTGCAGTTCCACGTGCTCGACGACCGCCAATATCGCGCGCATCAGGCCTGTGCAAGGCCGGGCCGCGGCGGATCGAACGTCGTCGCCGACTGCGCCGAGCGGCTCGCATCCGGGCGCACGATGCTCGGCGCCGCGCAGGAAGCATGGCTCGCGGACGGCCTCGCACGCACACGCGCGCGCTGGAACGTGATTGCCCAGCAAACGCTGCTGGCCCGGCAAGCGCGCACCTCGGCTTACGGCCAGAGCTTCTGGACCGATGGCTGGGATGGTTATCCGGCCGCCCGCGCGCGGCTGCTCAACGACATCGCGCGACTCAAGCCGTCAAACCCGCTCGTGATCGGCGGTGACGTGCACTGCAATTGGGTCGCCGACCTTAAACCCGATTTCGACGACGCGAAATCGCCGGTTGTCGCGACCGAGTTCTGCGGCACGTCGATCACTTCGCAGGGTCCTTCGCCGAAACAGGTGCTGGCCTGGCTCACGGAAAATCCGCACCTGCGCTACGGCAACGGCCAGCAGCGCGGCTACGTGAAAATGGAGATCGAGCGCGATACGTGCACCGCGACGCTGCGCGCGCTGGAGAGCGAAAAGCGCGCGGACAGTGGAATTTACACGCTCGCGACCTTCACGGTCGAGAACGGCCGCCCCGGCGCGCAACGCGCTTAAAACGCCCTCAGGCGCCGCGGCTCGCGCCGATGATTTCCGCGCGCAGCTCCTCGTAGCTTGTCGTCACCGGGAATTGCGGGAACTCGGCAACCACGTTCGCGGGTGGGCGAAACAGGATCCCCGCATGCGCCGCGGCGAGCATGGTGGTGTCGTTGTAGGAGTCTCCCGCGGCAATGGTATGGAAGTTCAGCTCCCTGAACGCCTGCACCGATGCGCGTTTATGGTCGCGCAGCCTCAGCCGGTAGTCGCGCACGCGGCCGGCTTCGTCCACGACCAGTTCATGGCAAAACAGCGTCGGCAAACCCAGCTGGCGCATGAGGGGCATCGCAAACTGGTAATACGTGTCGGACAGGATCACCACCTGGCAATAGCCGCGCAGCCAATCGAGAAATTCGCGCGCGCCGTCAAGCGGCCGCATTGCGTCGATTACCGCCTGGATGTCGGGCAGCCCCAGGCCCTTGCGATCGAGTATTTCGATGCGCCCGCGCATCAGCTTGTCATAGTCGGGCTCGTCGCGGGTGGTCTTCGCCAGCTCCGGTATGCCGGTGCGTTCGGAAAATTCGATCCAGATCTCCGGGATCAGCACGCCTTCAAGGTCAAGACAAACGATCTGCAACATATTCTCCAGTAGGTTTCATGACATCACCAATCACCAATCACCAATCACTAATCACCGATTTCTAATACCAGCCGATGTCCTGGCCGCGCGGGTCGCTTTCCGCCTGGGCCGCGCCGCCGGTTCTGGACTTGAATACCAACTGCATATTGCCCCATTTGCGGCCCGTAATCTGCAATACATGGCGTCTCGCCTCGAGCGCGCCGCGCCATTCGGCCGAAAAACCGTCAGGTTCTATTTCGACGCGGTCGGGCGAGTACTGATGGTGATAGCGGGGTGCTGCGGCCATGCGCCGCAAATCGACTTCGCGCTGGTTCACGTAATCGAGTATGCACAGCAGCACCTGGCTGATGATGCGCGAGCCTCCCGGGGTGCCAAGCACGAGCACGCCTCTTGCATCCTCGACGAACGTCGGGGTCATGCTCGACAGCGGCCGCTTGCGCGGCTCGATGCGGTTGGCCTCCCCGCTGCGCAGGCGGTAGGCATTCGGAATTTCCGGCCGCAACGAAAAATCATCCATTTCGTTGTTCAGCAGGACCCCGGTGTCACCGGCGACCACGCCCGCGCCGAACAGGAAATTGATGCTCAGGGTCGCGCCCACGCGGTTGCCGTCCGCGTCAATGATGGAATAATGCGTGGTGTTGCCGCTTTCGCCCGCCACGGCGGCGGCGAGCCGCTCGCTCGGCGTCGCGGCGGCTGGATCGATGGCTGCCGCGCGGGTGCGCGCGTACGACTTGCTGATCAGTTTCGCCGCCGGTACCGCGACGAAGTCGCTGTCGCCGAGAAACAGCGCGCGGTCCTGGAACGCACGCCGCAGCGCTTCGATCACGAGATGCGCCCCCGCCGGATCCCGCGCATCGACGGCCGGGAACTGCTCGAGGATGTTCAATGCCTGTGCGAGCGTCACGCCGCCACCCGAGGGCAGCGTGGCGGTGACGATCGTTGCACCGCGAAAACTGATTCTGACCGGCGCGCGCTCGACCACCCGGTAATCTTCAAGATCGGCCAGGCTCCACGCACCGCCCGCCGCGCTTACCGCCGCGACCAGCGCTTGCGCCACACGTCCCCGGTAAAACCCGTCGCGTCCCTGGCGCGCGATCGATTCAAGGGTAAGCGCGAGCTGAGGTTGGCGCAGCAGATAGCCCGGCTGCGGCGCCTGGTTGTCGGCGAGGAAAGTGCGCGCGGTATTGACGCCGCCGAGCAGAAAGCGCTCGCGCAGCTTGGCGATACGCGCATAGCGGGGATCAACCGGAAAGCCGTGGCGTGCCAGTGCAATCGCCGGCGCGAGCGTGCGCGCGAGCGGCAGCCGCCCGTAATTTTGGGCGAGTTGCGCGATTCCGGCAGGCACACCTGGAATTCCCGCCGCGCTGCCGCCCCGCAGCGTCGCCCCCGCAACCGGCTTGCCGCTGCCATCCAGATACATGGCAAGCGTAACAGCGGCCGGCGCGGTTTCGCGGGCATCGAGCATCACCTGATGGTTGTCGCTGGCGCGGTGCAGCAGCCAGAAACCGCCGCCGCCAAGACCTGACGAATACGGCTCGACCACCGCGAGCGCCGCCGCAACCGCAATCGCGGCGTCAAACGCATTGCCGCCGTGGCGCAGCATCTCGTAGCCGGCAGCCGTGGCAAGCGGGTGGGCCGAAGCGATCGCAGCGCCGGCCGGCGCAGCCACCGCACGCGCGGCGCCGGCAAGCGCAATGCACAACACCAGCAGCACCGCCTCGACCCGGGCGAGGCCGCGTGTGCGGCCGGAGAACCCTCTGGCAATGTGGCGCATCGGCGTTTTATTGCAGCAAATGCCGCGCAAAGAAACGCTCCGCGCGAATGCGGGCATCGCTCATCGCGGCACGATTGGCCTCGATCGCCTGTTTGCGGCGGCCGGGATCGTCGAACGAGTGCTGCGCGCCAGCATATACCACGACCTCGAGTTCGGCGCCACGCGCCAGTGTCTGTTGCGCGAGGCGCTGGCACACCACCGGCGAGACTTCCTGGTCCTCGGAGGCGAGCAGCATCAGCAGCGGCGCATAGGGGCGGTAATCCTGCTTCTCCTGGACGCGGCACCCGGGATACAGCGCGAGCGCGGCGCGGAATCCCGTTTGGGGAGTCGGTTGCGCGATGCCGGGCGCAGTGTCGGCAAGCGTCGCGAGCAGCGTCATCGCGCCGTTCGACCAGCCTTGCACCCCGATGCGATCGGCAATCACGTCAGGGCGTCCGCGCAGGTATTCGAGCGCGCCGTAGGCATCCAGCGGACGCACGGTTTGCTCGCTGACCTCCGCCGGCCGGTCTCGGTAGGAATGAATTGGAAAACCCTGCGCGTAACCGCGCGGACCGAAACTGTCGACGTGCACTGCAAGATAGCCGTGCTTGACCCAGAACTCGCCCCACGACTTGTGACGCTGGGTCAGCGTAGCGGCCGTGTAGACGCCTTTGGCAGCGACCGAGTACGGCCCGGCGCGCCCGTGCAGCATCACCACCGCGGGAAACGGCCCGGCCCCTTCGGGTTTGAACAAATAGCCCACGAGTTGCGTGTTGCCGTCTTTGCTCAAGAAGTTGACCGTATCGGGCAACTGCGCGGCCGCGGCGTGGAGCGTAAAAATCAGCCCCAGCACGCACAAACAGCGGTGAACGGTGACTATTTTGAACAACATATGTCCATGACAATTTATCAACGCCAACCGGCGCGCGATTCGCCGTGATTGTAAACCATGCCCTCCAGCGGCCCGCGGCAAATGCCGCACGCCATCGGGTAGAATCAGCCGTTGTGGGCACGCATCCGCGTGGTTCACTGCAACAGGAGGCTCTGCATGAAGATCACCCACATCGGCGTCATGAGTCCCGGGGACATGGGACAGGCAGTTGCGCAGCAACTCAAGCAGCACGGATTCCACGTCTGCACCGCGCTCGACCGGCGCAGTGTCCGCAGCAAAACGCTGGCACGCGAAGCGGGCCTTACCGACGTCGGCACGCTCGGCCGGCTGACCGAGCAATGCGAAGTGATACTTTCGATCATGAATCCCGCCGCGGCGCTGGAGTTTTCCGGCGAGGTGGCGCAGGCGCTGCGCGCCAATCAGCGCCACCCGCTGTTCGTCGACTGCAACGCGATTGCGCCGGTCACCATGCAGGCGGTCAACGCGAACATCGTCGCCGCCGGCGGCCGCTGTGCCGACGGCGGCATCATCGGCCCGCCCCCGCGGGGCACCGCCAGGATGAGCCTCTACGTATCCGGGCCCGAGGCGCGCGAACTCGAGCCGCTGTCCACGCCCCAGATGCGGGTGCAGGTGCTGAGTGAGCGCATCGGCGACGCGAGCGCAATCAAGATATGCTACGGCGCGATGAACAAGGGCGTGATCGCGCTGGCGCTCGAGGTGCTGGTCGCGGCGCGCCGGCTCGGCGTCGATGCCGCGTTCGAGACCCAGCTGCTGGAAACGCAACGCGACGTCTACGATCGGGTCATTCGCGGTCTGCCGGTGATGCCGCCCAAAGCGTATCGCTGGGTGCCGGAAATGCTGGAAATCGCCCGCACGTTCGAATCGGTGGGAATGACGCCGCGCGTATTCGAGGGCGCCGCCGACATCTACGAATTCGTCGCCGCCACGGCGCTCGGCAGAGAAACGCCGGAAAGCCGTGACAAATCGCGCGGCGGCAAGGACGTGGTGAGAATGCTGGCGGACGCGCCGGTGAAATGACGCGCTAAGCGACGCGGTAGATCGCGCGGCGGTCCCGCTCAAACGTGATGATGTCGGTCGCGCCATCGTGCACGCTGCGGCCGAGCGCAATCTGGCCCGAGCCTTCGAGCAGCAGCTCACCGCGCAGCACCTGCACTTCCTTGTCGCCATCGAGCGCAACGAACGTGCCGTTGATGCTCTGATCGAACAGGTAAAAGTGCGTGCGCAGCAGGCGGATCCTGAGATGCTGGCGCGACGCGAACTTCTCCGCCACGACCAGATCGCACTCGCTGCCACGCCCGATCGTGAGGGTACGGTTGGAGTGGTCGAGGCGCACCGTCTGCTTGCCGAACGTCACCTTCAGGCTTCCCTCGTCGCCCGGAATCAGCCTCTGCGTGCCGAGGCTGACATTGGTAATCTCCGCAGTATCCTTCTGCCAGACGACCTGCGAAATGGTTGATTCCTCTTCGCTGCCCTTGAGGACCACCCGGAATACGGGGCGCACGCAGGTGCGCAGTTCCGGCGCCAGAACACGTTCGATCGCGTCGGTCGTCAATATCTGCTCCGGCGCGGCGACGGCCGTCAGGTAAGCCGCGGCATTCACGGTGTAACCGAAGATGTCGTTGCCCTCGACCAGTACCGGGCCGTAATGCAGCCCGGAGTGGATCTTGATGTGGCGGTTGCCGGGCCGCTTGGCCTCAATCTGCACCTGGATTTCGCTCGCCGCGAGCACGGCGTCATCGGGGCGCGCGAACGCGCACATGATTTCGTCCCCGATGGTCTTGACGATGCGCCCCTTGAAATGCACGATCACGCTGCTCATCAGGGCGAGACAGGAATTGACGATACCACGCGCGGGAACATCGCCAAGGGTCTTGTATAGATAGCTGCTGTCGCTGATGTCCGCGAACAGCACTGCCATATGTTCCGTTTCGCGCGCCATGCAATCCCCCCTCTCAGCAGACAGTATATCTTACCCCGCCGCCGGCTTGTTCGTGCGCCAGCGGAAACGGGGCAGCGTCCGGTCTTATCCCAGGACCTGGTGCAGCCGGTGCGCGGCGGCGAGCGTCTGTGCGTCGTTGCCGAAGGCGCCAACCACCTGCAATCCGACCGGCAGGCCGTTGGCGGCAGCGGCAACCGGAATATTTACGCATGGCACGCGCAACAGCGTCCAGATGCGGCTGAACAACGGATCGCCGGTCAACTCGAGTCCCTCGGGCGCTGCGCCCGGCGCGCTCGGGGCGAGCAGCACGTCACAATCGGTGAAAACCTCGGTCAGACTGCGGCGGCAGTTGCGCGCCAATGTCTGCGCCGCGTCATAGCGTTCGGGGGCGATCCGCAATCCGGCTTCGAGTATCCCGCGCAGCCGCTCGCTCAGCTGCGGCCCGTGCGTAAGCCGCTCGTGCGCCAGCGACTGCGCCTGCTCCACCAACTGGATGTCGCTTTGCGCCTGCACCAGATTGGCGTAGGTAGGCGGAAGCTTGATTTCCCTCACCGGGATGCCAGCTGCCGCGAGTTTTTCTGCCGCGCGCCCGAATGCCGCGACCGTTTCGGGCTGCGCCTGCTTCCATTCGTAGGTGCGGCAAATGCCGACCCGCAGCGATCCCTCCAACGGCCGCCCGGCCAGCAAATCGGCACGGCCGCTGACCGCGGCCGCCAGCAACGCGGCATCGGGGACCGTGCGTGCAATGGTACCGACCGTATCGAGCGTGTCGGACAAGGCTTTGACACCCACGCGGCTGATCAAGCCGAAGCTCGGTTTGTAGCCGACCACGCCGCAGAACGCCGCCGGCCGGATCACCGAACCCGCGGTCTGGCTGCCGAACGCTAGCGGGACCATGTAGTCGGCGACCGCAGCGGCCGAACCGGAAGACGACCCACCCGGCGTGTGCCCGGGATGGTGCGGATTGCGCGTTTTGCCCGGATACATCCCGGCAAATTCGGTCGTGACGGTCTTGCCGAGGATGATTCCGCCTGCCGCACGCGTCAGCGCCACGCACGCCGCATCCCACGCCGGGCGGTGGCCCGCATACACCGGCGTCCCGTATGCGGTCGGCATGTCGACCGTGTCGATCAGGTCCTTGACTCCTACCGGCAGCCCGTGCAGCAAGCCACGCGGCGGGCCGGCGTCGGCGGCACGCGCCTGCTCGAGCGCAGCGTCGCGATCGAGGTATTCCCAGGCGCGTACTGCGTCCTCGCGCGCGGCGATGCGTTCGAGGCAATCGCGCACCAGCGCTTCGGAGGTAAGCTTCCCCGCGGCGATCTGGCGTGCCGCCTCGACTGCGGAGAGCGTGTTCAACGAGCCCATCGAAAGACCCCGGTCACGTATCGGATAGCGGCAAATTTGCGCCGATTGCGTGAGGCGGTCAAGGGTAACGTAATTCCCGTCTACTTTCTTCGTGGTTTCAGGTTCTCATTTCTTGCCGGGGTCGCTCGGAGGCCAATCCACTCTTCAGGATTTCCCGATCAGGTCGACCTTTTCCTGCATGCGCGCGTCGAACCGCACGAGGTTGATGATGATGCGCTCGTGCAGGCCTTCGCCGATGCGCTCTTTCTCATCTTCGGCGTGCACGCGGAAACTCAGCGTGCGTTTTTCGACCCTGATCAGTTCCGCGTGCGCACGCACGCGCATGCCGACCGGCGTTGCCGCGACATGCGTGATATCGAGATGGATCCCTACGGTCTGGTGCCCCGGCGGCAACAACCCCTCGACGGCCTGCAGCGCAGCCGCCTCCATCAGATTCACCATTACTGGTGTCGCAAGCACATGCACGCGGCCGCTGCCGATGTGCGGAGCGGTATGCTGCGCGCCCACCACGATTTCAATCGAGCCCTGCAGTCCGGGTTTGATTCCTGAGAGATCCATTAAAAGTGGTAATTCGTGATTGGTGATTGGTGACTCGTTCATGCGCCGCGCGGCGCCAGCACACGCGCCAGCCATGACGACACGATCGCCGCAACCGTGTCTTCGCGGCCGACGTAGAAATGGTCGCAATCGGACACGATCTCGACTTCGCAGGGACCGGTGACGCGGCTCTGGAATTCTTCAGCGGGATAGCGGTCGCGCGCTTCCTGGTCGCCGCGGATGCACAGGACCGGACACGTGATCCGGGGCGCCAGCGCGATCGTGTCCGGAACTTCGGTGAGCCGGTCGAGAAAACTCTCCGCGGTGATCACGTACCACCAGCCGGGAATCAGCAGCAGCTCGCGGCCACGGCCGGCCTTGACGAGCGCGCGCGCCTGGGCGGATATTTCTTCAAACCGGTTGCCGGCAAGCAGCCCGCTCGCGCTGCCCTCCCTGAGTGAAGTCGTGCCGCCGCGCCCGGCCGAGAGCAGCACGAGCGCCGGCGTCTGCGGGTGATCGGCCACGTGGCGCACGCCGAGCATGCCGCCGTTGCTGTGTCCGATCACGACCGGGTGCGGATACCCGCGCGCAGCCAGCCACTGCGCCGCGATGCGATTGTCGGCGATCCCTTCGCGCGTAAGCTGGAACGCGGCCCCTTCCGCGGCGCGGCTGTTGCGCACGCTCAGGATATCGTGCCCGCGGCGGTTGAACGCGAGGCAGGCATAGCCAAGACGCGTCAGAACCGGCGGCAGGAAGCGCGGCGCTCCGACATAAAAATTCATGGTATTGCCGTGGAATAACAGCACGGCGCCCGCAGTCGCCCCGCCGTCAGGCTCGTGGAAAGCGCCGTCGAGCGGTGTCGTATCGGTCGGAATGGTGATCAGTTCAGTACGCATAGGAAGGATAAATATTCCCTCGCCCCGCTTGCGGGGAAAGGGCCAGGGTGAGGGGAAAGGTTGTTCATGTTAATCGACAACCGGTCAAAACAAAACCGGTGCGGTAACGCGGATCGGCCAGATTCCAACCTCGCGCATCACCACTTCAGGCCGGCGCATCCGCGCCACGATTTCATCGCTCTGACCGGCCGCACCCGCGCCGCCTATCCCCGCACCAAGGCGGCGTGCATGCGCGATAACGGTTCTGCCGAACTCCAGACGCTGCGCTTCGAATGCCTGCAGCGCACCCGGCAGATCGTCCCCATATTGCGCCAATGCGTCGACCAGCGCGACCGCATCACCCGCGGCCTTGGTCACGCCGATGCCGCAGTGCGGCCGCGCCACGAACGCCGCATCCCCCAGAATCGCCACCCGATCGAAAACGAGGCGCGGCGACTCCAGATCGTAGATCGGCTGAAAGAACGGCTCGGCGGTCGCACGCACGACCTCTGCGAATTGCGGCGCGAGAAGTTGCCCGGCAGCCTTGCGCATTTCCGCTATGACGTCAGCGCGGATCCGGCCGGGCGGAATGTTCATGTCGTGCAGGCAGCCCGTTGCGTCAGTGAGCATCGCGGGCAGCTCGCTCGTTACATCCGCGGGCCGGTACCAGACGAAGTTGTAGCGGCGCTCGCCTGGCGCAGTGGTATTGCGCGGGCCGGCAACCAGATAACCGAGCATCTGCTCGCCGGGCGGCAGGCAGAACCCCATGCGCCCGAACAGGCTGCGTTGCGCGTAATCGCTCAAAACGCCTTCGTCGATCAAGCCACGCCATGCCACGTAACCGGCATAAACAGGCTTCGCCTCCGGCAGATACTGCGCGCGCACGGTGGAGCGTATGCCGTCCGCGCCAATCAGCAGGTCGCCCGTGGCGCGCGTGCCGTCGGTAAAACACGCAGTGACGCCAGCGTCGTCCTGCTCGACGCGCTCGAGCGACTTGTCAAAATGGTAGCGCCCGGCGGCGAAAGCGTCCCTGAGCAGCCGGTACATCCGGCCCCACGCCGTCAATATCTGCCGCAGCGGATACTCGGTGCCGATCACGTTGCCCGCGCGATCGAGCGTCAAGCGCGACGTCGCCTCGACGCCTATCGTCTGATCGATGGTGATGCCCGAGCGCTCCATCGCGCGAAACAGCTCATCGTGGGTGACGATGCCGGCGCCGCGCCCGGCCAGCGCCGCGCCGACGCGCTCGTAGACCCCGACTTCCCAGCCCGCGCGCAGCAGCAGATTGGCGGCGAATAACCCGCCGAATGAGCCGCCGACGATCAGTGCCCGGCGGCGAATGGCGCTTCCTGCCCGAGGCTGCACGGTGCGCGCCGGGTGCGCGGCCTCAGGCCGCCGCGTTTTCGCTGGCCGGATAATTGAGCTCGATCACCACGCCGCTGGGATCGTCGAGAAACACCTGGTGCAAACCCAGGTCGGGGACGGCACGCTCCCGGTAAGCAACATTTTTTTTCCTGAGCCGATCCAGCATGCCGCCCAAACCCGTCGCAGCAAATGCGATGTGATCGAAAGTCCCGGTGCCGCCGGTCAACGTGGAGCTATCGCGGTCGCCGAGGTAATCCTTGAGACCCTGGGGATCGTGCGGATCGATGCCGACGATGTGCACGATGGCGTTGGCGTAGGAATCGTGGCTGCCGCAATAAAGCCACAACCCGGGGAACTTGAATGGCGGGCGCGGGCCCACGGTAAATCCCATGACGTCCGTATAAAACCTGCGCGTCGCTTCGAGATCCAGAGTCCGGACCGAATAGTGGCTGAGCTTGTCGATGGACACTTGGAACCTCGTCTCCGGGTTACTTGAGCGCGATCGGATTGATCGGCGAGCCGACTGCACCGGTGATCGCCAGCGTCGGCGCGCAAAACAGGAATTCGTAAACCTTGTCCTGCGCGCAGTCGGCGGCGAGGTCCTTCAGGTAAAAAATTTCGCCCATCGTGATCCCGATCATCGGAATCACGATCCAGTGCCACGGCTGGAAAGCCTCCGTGCTTTCGTTCGGACGCACTTCACAGCCCCAGGTATCGCAGCAGATCGCCGCGATCTGTTTGCGGTGGATCCATTCTGCGGTTTCGAACCGCAGCCCGGGCGCATCCCCCGCCGCGTACGTGCCCCAGTCGCCACGTGCCAGGCAGTGTTCCATCTGACCCGTGCGCACGATCACGAAATCTCCTGGCCGCACCTCCACGCCCTGCGCTTTTGCACAGCCGTCGAGATCATCGTTGCTGATGCCGTAGCCCTCCTCGAGATAGTCGCCGCCTTTCCAGCGCGGAATGTCGAGCAGCACGCCGCGCCCGACCATGCGGGCGCGCGTCTTGTGGATGCCATTCTTTTTGGCGCCGGTGGAATCGACGAGCCGCGCGTCGTATCCGTTCCACATCTTCTCGCCATAGAAAATGTGGCCCAGCCCGTCCCACTGCGTGCCGCACTGCAGCGGCATGGTGACCATGTCGTCTGCATAACGCAGTTTCCCCGCTTCCTGCCGCCCTGCCACCGCATCGGTGCCGGTGGCCAGCATGGTGTGTATCGGATTGAAGCGCCCTCCCCACCCCGTGCGTTGCGGACCGTCCTGATTGAAGTCGAGGCCCAGTGAGAAAGATTTCCCTTTCCGCACCAGCGATCCGGCTTTGACGAGATCCGCCGGCTGGACGTAATTCAAGGTGCCGATCTCGTCATTGGGACCCCACTTGCCCCAGTTCTTGAGACGCGCCGCCGTGGCCTCCAGCGTGCGCAAAGTGACGTCCTGTTTCAGCGCGTTCTTCGGCACCATCTTCATCGTTGTTTGCGGCTTGCTGTCAGACATGGCTCGCTCTCCTTCGGGTCAATGGGATGGGATCTAGTAAGCGGTAAGCCCGCCATCCAGAAGCAGTGTGTGTCCGGTAATGTACGCGGCCTGGGAACTCGCCAGGTAGCAAACCGCCGCGGCAACTTCCTCGCTGGTGGCGGAACGGTGCAGTGGCACCCGGCTGTGGAGTAATTCGAGCAGTTCAGGATCGTTGGACGATGCGGTGCGCATCGGCGACCCGCTCGCGACCCGGCCCGGCGCGACCGCGTTGACGCGTATGCCGTGCCCGGCCCACTCGATGGCGAGCATCTTCGTCATGTGTATCATCCCCGCCTTCGAAATGCCGTAGGTCGAGCGTTCCGCCAATCCGATCATGCCGTGAGTGGAAGCGATGTTGATGATGCAGCCCGGCCGCCCACGGGCGATCAGATGCCGGCCCAGTTGCTGGCTCATGAAGAACGATCCGGTCAGATTGGTCCGGATCACCGCGTCCCATTCTTCAGCGGTGACTTCCAGCGCCGGCCTCTTCACCGTGATGCCGGCATTGTTGACCAGCAAGTCGACGCGGCCGAGCGCCTCGATAGCGGTTGCCATCGCCTGTTCGATGCTCGATTGCGAGCGCACATCGAGCGCCATCGGCACCACCCGCGCGCCCGTTGCCTCGAGTTGCGTCACCACATTCGCAAGATTTTCCATGCGCGTCGCGGCAACCGCCAGGTCGTATCCGTCGCGGGCCAATGCCAGCGCGGTTGCGGCGCCGATCCCGTACGACGCCCCGGTCACGAACGCCGCCTGCCTGCCGCTGGATTGCTGCTCCTGCATCAATAGCCCGCGGGCCGCACGCTCATGCTGCAAGCGCGGCGGCGCCTGCTCCATTGCCGGCGATCCTGCCGAACACCGTGCCCGATACCAGCCCGGTGCCTGACGGGTAATTGAAATAGAACAGCCCGCCCACCATCTCTCCCGCCGTGTAAAGCCCGGGGATCGGCTGCAGATTCACGTCGAGCACCTGCCCGCTCTCAACCTTGATGCGCAGACCGCCGAACGTGAACGTGATCCCGCAGGTCGTGTGGTACGCCTCGAACGGCGGCGTATCGAGCGGCTGCGCCCAGTTCGACTTCGGCGGCTCGATCCCCACCGTGCAGCGCCCGTCCTTGATCGCATGGTTGAACGGCACATCGGTGCGCACCGCGGCGTTGAATTCGCGCACCGTCCTGAGAAACCCCGCGGGATTCACGCCCTCGAGCTTCGCAGCAAGCTCTTCCAGCGTGTTGGCGACAACGCGGGTCACGGCCTTGTCACCGTATTCCGGACGCAGCAGAGGTTTTAGCTTGGCGTCGAACACCTGCCACGCGAACTGCTCCGGCTGCTTCAGCACCTCGGCGCCGTACTTGGCATAGGTGTAATTGTAAAACTCGATCCCCTCATCCACGAAACGCCTGCCCTCGGCGTTGATCATCAGCGACAGCGGGAAGCTGTGCCGGTACGAGCTGTGCGGCAAAGTGAGATCGCCGACCTCCGGCGCGTGGCGCTCCCAGGACACGGCGTGGCGGCCCGACCAGTTGCCGTAGGGGCAGGCGCCGATGTCGAGCGCCATCTTCAGGCCCTCGCCCATGTTGAAACGCGTGCCGCGCACTTTCGCCAGCTCCCATCCCGGACCGAGGTAGCGCGTGCGCCACTCCGGATTGGCCTCGAAACCACCGCACGCCAGCACCACCGAGCGCGCGTGGAATTCGACCGGCTTGCCGCGGCTCTTGGCTTTGACCCCGAGTACGCGCTCGCCGTCGTAGATGAGCGACACCGCGCGCGTAGCATAGAAAATCCCGATGCCTTTCCGGACCGCCGTATCGGTCAGATACTGCACCAGGCCCGGACCGCCGCCGGACACCTCGAACGGCATGCGGCCGAAAAACCTGCGCTTGCCCGCGACGATCGCCGACTGGGCGCGGTAGTTCGGCACGAAGCGCACGCCCTGGCTGCGCAGCCACACCATTGCGTCCAGACTCTGGGTGACCAGCGCCTCGCTGAGTTCGGAATCAGTGCGAAAACTCGTGACGCGATACAGATCGTCGTAAAACTGGTCTTGCGTGTTGCTTTCCCAGTCCGTGTTTTTCGCTTCGTCGTCGGGAATCTCGGTGAGTTTCTTCAGATCCTCGACGCCGTCGTACGCGAACCGCATGACGCCGCCGGCGAAACGGCTGTTGCCGCCGGACTCTTCCTCCGGTGCTGCTTCCAGCATCGCCACGCGGGCGCCCTGGTCCCGGGCCGCAAGCGCGGCGCACAGCGCCGCGTTGCCTTTGCCCACTACGACGACATCGAATTGCTCCACGGCAAAAGTCCTTGGTCTGGGGGGAAGAATTAATTCTATCAGTTTTGAACGCCGACTCGTCACCCGGACCGCTGCTGTGCCGCATCGCCGACGATGGTGCCGTCGCGCAACTGGATCACGCGGTCACAGCGCGCCGCCAGCCGCGGATCATGGGTAACCAGCAGGAACGCCGTGCCGCGGTTTACGTTGAACTCCCGCATCAGCGCAAACACCTCGTCGGCCGTGTGAGTGTCGAGATTGCCGGTCGGTTCGTCGGCGAGCACGAGATCGGGCGACAGGGCGAGCGCACGCGCGATAGCCACGCGTTGCTGCATGCCCCCGGAAAGTTCATTCGGCGGCTTGTGCATCGCGTCCACAAGGCCGACTGCATCCAGCAGTTGCCGTGCGTTGGCCCGTTGTTGTGGCGTGAAAGCACCCTCCCGCATCAATCCCGGCAGCATCACGTTTTCCAGCGCCGAAAATGCCGGCAGCAGGTGATGGAACTGGAACACGAAGCCCAGCGTGTCAAGCCGCGCGCGCGTGCGCTCGTCGTCGCTCGCCTGCTGGATCGGACGGCTCTTCAGCAGATAAGAGCCCGCCGAGGGCCGCTCGAGCAGCCCGATCAGGTTAAGCAGCGTGCTCTTGCCTGACCCCGAAGGACCGATCAGGCACGCGAACTCCCCGGCGCGCACCGTGAGGTTGACGCCGTGCAGAACCTCGGTCGCGACGGCGGTGCCTTCGTAATAAGTCTTGCGGATGTCCGCAAGCTCGATGATCGGCGCTTTCACACCCTGATCGCCTGTGCAGGATCGAGCCGCGCCGCGCGCCGCGCCGGCATCATTGCCGCGACCAGCCCGAGTGCAACGGCCGCGAGCAGCGTGTAGAGGTACAACTGCGGATCCAGTCGCGCTTCGAACAGGCGCGTACCGTCCGATGAGCGCAATATGCCGCTCATGACGAACGTCAGAGCATAGCCGCACGCGCTTCCCAGCAGTGCCCCGCTGGCGCCGATCAGCGCGCCCTGCAGCAGGAATACCCGCATGATGCGCCCGCGCGACGCCCCCATCGCACGCAGAATCCCGATTTCCTTGGTCTTCTGTACGACCGCGACGACCAGCACGCTCGATACGCCGATCGCAACCACCAGAGCCAGAAAAAAGCGGACCAGCAGCGTCATTACGGTCTGATTGGTAAGTCCCGCAAGGAGCTGTGGATTCGCCTGCATCCAGCTTTCGACTTCATGCGGCATCGCGCCGCGCAGACGCGCCGCAAATCGTTCCGCACCGAAGAGATCATCCACCGCGAGCTCGAGGCTGGACGCACCGCCGGGCAACGCGTGCATCGCCTGCGCCGGCGCCAGCCCGACGTACGCGTAGGCCCGGTTAAGGTTGCGGATGCCGAGATCGTAGATGCCGCGCACCTGATAGGCGTCCCCGGGCGAGGTCGGAGTCGAAAGCCGCACCTTGTCACCGAGGCCGACGCCAAGGTCTTTGGCCAGATCGATCCCGAGCAGCACGTCACCCGGGTCGAGCCGCAGGTCGCCAGCGACTATTTTTTCGTTGAAGCGCGTCACCGCGACGTAGGGTGCGGGAACTATGCCCATGATCGTCACCGTTTTGTTGACGTCGCCGCGAGTGACGATGCCCGGTCCCGCGGCAATGGGCGAAATCGCCGTAATGCCCGGCATTGCTTCGAGTGCCGGCAGCAGCGCCTGCCACTGATCGACCGAGCGCAGGCGCTGCACGCGGGCCTGCACCTGCGGCAACGCGGCTGCGGCTGCCGGCGCGTTGCGCAGCGGCCTTGCAACTTCTTCCGCCGGCCTGATTACGATGTGCGCCTGCACGCCGAGCGTGCGCTTGATAAGGTCGCGCTGCAGGTCGCCGAGAAAACCGGTAATGAATACGATCACCGCGATGCCGATCGTGGTGCCCGCCACGATCAGCAGCGTTTGCATGCCGCCTTCGCGCAGAAAGCGTTGCGCGACCGCCCATTCGAACCCCATCGCCGCGCCTGCTAGCGCCGGGCTTCCTGCGTACGGACGCGGGCGCCGTCTTCCATGCCACGCGTGAGCACGACCGTATCGCCTTCAGCCAGACCCGAGAGGATTTCGTAGCGGCTGCCGGTGCGGATGCCGGTTTCGACCTTCGCGTTACGAACAATGCCGTCGCGGACGACCTGGACCGCACGCGTGTTGCCTGCTTCGCGCACCGCCTCTGCCGGAACGGTGAGCGCGGAATTCTTGCGCCCCACGCCGATGTCGATGGAAACGGTCATGTCGGCGCGCAAATAGGCAGGCGGTTCCGGCACGCGAAAGCGCGCTTCGACCGAACCGCGCGTGGTGTCCACGCCCGGGCTTATGTAATAGAGCACCGCTTTGAAGTTCCGGTCGGGAAAAGCTTCGCTCGAGGCGAGCGCTTCCTGCCCGGGTTTCAGATACGGCAGATTTTTCTCGTCAATCTGCGCGGTGAGCCGTGTCTCGCTGCTCGAATTGACCGTCAGCAGCCGCTTGCCCGGACTCACGATATCGCCCGGCTCGACCGCCCGCATCAGCACCGTGCCCGGCAGCGAGGCGCGGATGATGGTTTGAGCCAGCTTCGATTCGGCGAGCTCGCGCGCAGCGCGCGCTTCCCGCTCGCGCACCACGGCTTCGCGCGCGGTTACGCCTCTCGTGTCCTGCGCTCTTGCCTGGGTGCGCGCGGCCTCAAGCTGGCTCCTGGCCACGGCGAGCAGGCGCTCCAGGTCCTGCAACCGCGCTTCGCTGACAAATCCCTGGCCGCGCAGCTCGCGATTGCGGCGGTATTCCTGTTCGGCAAAACGCAGTTGCGCCTCAGCCTGCATGACGGCGTCGTTGGACTGCGGCAGGCTCAATTCGCGCACGCTCGCCACCCGCGCCTGTGCGGCGCTCTCCGCCGCGCGCGCCTGCTCGAGGGCAGCCTTGAGCTCGCGGGTTTCGAGCAGGATCAACGGCTGGCCGGCATTCACTGCCGCCCCCTCTTCGACGAGTACCTTCTCGACCCTGCCGGTGATCACCGATCCGATTTCGATCCGATTCGGCGCCTGGACCCGGCCGCTGACAACGATCGAATGCTCGAAGGGGCCCGCCTGCGCGCGCACCACGTCGACGATCGGTCCCTGCACTTTCCGGGTCAGCGCGACAGCGCCCGCGCCGGCGGCGAGCAGCACGAAAACGAGGAAGACGAAGGTCTTGCGGGAAATCACTGCGTCGCGCGCCCGTGTAAAAACATGCGCCTATTCTACATCGGACCGCGGCATGCCGCGGTTTTGTGCACTAAGTCACGGCCCAGTACGTGACAAAAATCACGAAGGGTTCGAATGGTGACCAATATCACATTTGATTCGTGACTAAAGTCCTCGAAATCGCAAGTCATGGAATGCATTATGGGCACAAGTCACAAAAGCTATCGGGTAATAGTCACATTGACTATCACATGACGGAAGCGGGTTTGTGAAAAAAATCTACTATTTGGGAATTGCCATGAACAAACTGCTCAAACTGATAGGCGCCGCGCTGATCGGATCGGTACTGTTCTCGCCCGCGGCCCGTGCGGCAACGGCGTTCGATGGGCTCAATGTCCTGATCCGGGACAGTTTCCAGTCGCAATTCAGCGAAGTCCAGGGGGTACTCGCCGTCGGCGGCAACGCCACGCTCTTCAACTACGGCGTCGATTTATTGTCCACGCCCTACGGCGGCGCCGGCGGTTACGGGCTGGTGGTCGGCGGGGATCTCACCTTCACCAGTGGTGGCGTCGGCACGCCAATTGCCAACCCCGCCCAGACCTATTACGGCGGAACGCTGGGCGGCTCGCTCGTCAACTACACCGCGGGGATAAACAACAGTGTGAACCCGCTGAGTTTCAATTCGCTCTTCAATCAGGCGTCAGCGGCTTCCACGGCGCTGGCAGGCTATTCGAACACGGGCGCGGCGACGCTGGACCCCGGCGGCAACGTCGGATGGTTGGCTCTCACCGGCGACGGCAGCAGCGCGGTGCAGGTGTTCAGCATCAGCGGGACCGACCTGCAAACCCGCCACCAAATCGTGGTCAACAACGTACCGACGACCTCAGCGGTACTGGTGAATGTGACCGGCACCTTTGCCGAACTCGCCAGCGTCGACAGCACCGCCCCCTTCGCTTCGTTTGGCGGCAACGTGCTGTTCAACTTCATGGATGCGACGCAGGTGAACTTTGCCCAAACCGGTCTGTATGCGAGCGTACTCGCCCCGAACGCGCTCATTACTTCAAATTCCGGCCACATCCAGGGAGTAGTGATCGCGAAAGACTGGAACGGAAATTTCGAAGTACAACCCGGCGCGGCGCCTATGCTGCTGGCGGTGCCGGAACCTGAAACCTACGCGATGATGCTGGCCGGTCTCAGTCTGATGGGATTCGTCGGACATCGCCGAAGGCGCAATCCAGCCACTTGATCAGGCTGAACAGCAAGCAACGCGTTCCGGATTGAATATCACAACGAAAACCTGGCCACTATCATGAAACTTCCCATTCCCGAGCTCATCATCGGATCCCTGATGGCGGTTGCGATGATCTCCACGGAAAGCGGCGGGGGAATTGCAGGAATGATCAATATCAGCGCCAGGACCGGCGAGCATTTCACGGGAACCTGGTTGAGCTATTCGCCCACGCGATTTGGCGCGATGAGCGCGGAATTCTCCGGCAACGGCACGTGCCAGTTTCGCGGCGGCGGAACCGATGCGGTTCCCTGCAAATGGCGCGAGACCGAAAATGGCCGGGCAAAAATCGAGGCCACGGTATCCGGCAGAGCCGAGACCTTCTCCGCCGCCGTGACCGGAGATTACCTGCTGGTCATGGATCCGGGGCGGGAAACGCCGTACGTGCGCGCGGACAGCAAATCAGCGCACGAACGCCAAAAAATGGTAAGGGGGCCGTCCAGCCTTCGCCCGTGGTAAGCGTGGATCCCCGGCCCTGCGGAGGCTGGGCTATCCGCGCGCGCTCGCGACCGCGGCATCCACCGCTTCGCGCAGGCCCGACGCGATCGTCTCGATTGTCTGCTCGTCGACGATGAATGGCGGCGCGAGCACAATGTGATCGCCGCTCCGCCCATCGACCGTCCCGCCCATCGGGTAGCACATCAGTCCGCGCGCCATCGCTTCACGTTTGACGCGGGCGTTGAGTCCCAGCGCCGGATCGAACGGCTCCTTGGTTTCCGGATCGGCGACCAGTTCGATTGCCTGGAAGAGTCCCCGGCCGCGGATGTCGCCGACATGCGGGTGCTCGCCGAAGCTGCGCATCAGCGAACGGCGCAGATTGTCGCCTTGCCTGCGCACATTGGCGAGCAGATCGTCCTCCTTGATCACCCGCTGCACTTCCAGCGCCGCCGCGCATGCCGTCGGGTGCGCCATATACGTATGCCCGTGCTGGAAAAAACCCGTCCCCTCGCGCATTGCGTCGAATATCCGGTCCGAGACGAGTAATGCGCCGATCGGCTGGTAACCGGCGCCGAGACCCTTGGCGATCACCATCAGGTCGGGGGCAATGCCTTCCTGCTCGCACGCGTGCAGCGTCCCGGTGCGCCCCATCCCGCACATGACTTCGTCGAGTATGAGCAGCACGCCGTAGCGGTCGCAGATCTCGCGTATGCGCTTGAAGTAGCCGGGTGACGCGGGCACTGCGCCGAGCGTCGCACCGACCACCGTTTCGGCTATGAAGGCAGCAACCGTTGCCGGTCCCAGCCGCAGTATCTCCTGCTCCAGTTCGTTCGCAACGCGCAGGCCATACTGCTCCTCGCTCTCCGTGCTGCTCTTCTCCCGGTAGCTGTAGCAGGCGGAGATATGCTGGAACTGCGCCAGCAGCGGCGCGAAGGGTTCGCGGCGCCAGCGGTTGCCGCCGGCAGCGAGCGCGCCCAAGGTATTGCCGTGATAGCTCTGCCAGCGGCCGATGATATGGCAGCGCGCGGGCTGTCCAATCTCCAGAAAGTACTGCCGCGCCATCTTGAGCGCAGCCTCGATTCCCTCCGAGCCGCCCGAGTTGAAATACACGCGTCCGATGCCGGCAGGCGCGTCAGCGATGAGTGTATCGGCGAGCGTCTCGGCGATCTCCGTGGTGAAAAATGAGGTATGCGCGTACGCAAGCTGGTCGAGTTGGCGCTTGATCGCCGCGATGACACGCGGATGACCGTGACCAAGGCACGAGACGGCCGCACCTCCGGATGCATCGAGGTAACGTTTACCATTGCTGTCGAAAAGGTAGATGCCGTCGCCACGCACCGCGACCGGGAGATCGGACCGGGTGTGACGATGAAAGACATGCCTGCTTTGGGTCATGCCGTCACTCCAGCTTCAGCCCTATGTCTTTCACGATCTGCCGCCAGCGATTCACGTCGGCAAGCACGAATTTCGCAAATTCCTCCTGCGTCATCGGCACGGGTTCCCCCCCCTCGCGGGCGAATTGCTCTCTGAGCTGCGGCGCCTGCAGTGCCTTGCGCAAGGTTTCGGAGAGGCGGTTGACGACGTCCGGCGGCGTCTTTCCCGGCGCAGCCAGACCCCAGAACTGCTCGCTTACGTAGGGGACACCGCCTTCCGTGATGGTCGGGATCTCGGGGGCGAAACTCGAACGCTGAGCGCCCGCAATGCCAAGGGCCTTGAGCCGGCCCGCTTTAACCTGCACCAGTGCCGAAGGCAGCGTGGTGATCACCATTTCCACCTGTCCGCCGATGAGTTCGGTGAGTGCGGGGCCTATGCTCTTATAGGGAACGTGAACGATCCTGATACCGGCCAGCTTCGCGAACAGCTCGGTCGTCAGGTGGTTGCTTCCGCCCGTTCCGGAAGAACCGTAGTTAAGTTCGCCCGGGCGCCGGCGCGCGAGCGCCACCAGTTCCTTCAGCGACTTGATCGGCATCGACGGGTGCACGACAACGATCATCGGGCTCTTCGCCATCATGCCGATGTAGGCGAAATCCCTGAACACGTCGTAGGGCATCTTCGCGCGCACCGCGGCGTTCGTTGCGAAGGACGTTTGCACCGTCAGGAGGGTGTAACCGTCGGGATCGGCGCGGGAAACGTGCTCGGCGCCGATCATCGCGCCCGCGCCCGGCCGGTTTTCGACGACGAACACCTGACCGAGCATCGGCCCCATGACCAGTGCAGTGGCGCGCGACAGGGTATCGTTACTGGCTCCCGGCGCAAAAGGCACCACCAGGCGTATCGGTTTCACCGGATAGGCGGGCGCCTGGCTCAGCGCATCCGCGCTTGCCACAGTCATAACAACCATCAAGCCGGTACGCAGCATGCGGGTGTTCATAGGACCTCCCTGGAGCCAGCAAATCGCATATGCTTGCGAAGCGAGTGAGCACGAGAACTCATGCGGTCTGTACGAGTATAGCGTAAGTATTACTGCACACGGCCGGAAACAACCACCGCCCTATTCGGCTTTCGTTCCGGTCATTCGGATCAACTCGGTATTTTGCGTAATGCTCTTGCGTATCAACGCCGCAAATTCCTCCGTGGTGTTGGTCTGGAGTTCGAGACCCTGGCTGTCGAGCGACTCCTTCACCTCGGGAGCGTTGAACGCCTTGACGATTACAGCGTTAAGCCGCGCGATGATGCCTTTCGGCACGCCTGCCGGTGCGAGCACGCCATGCCAGGTGGAGCGTTCGTAACCCGGCAATCCCGACTCGTCGACTGTGGGTATCGACGGCAGCAACGACGCGCGCTTGGCGCTGGTAACTGCGAGCGGCCTGAGTCTGCCGCTCTCCAGCAAGGGCCGCACCGCCGTGATGCTGGGGAAACTGATGTCGACCTCTCCAGCCACAGTTGCGACGACCGTCTCCGTTGCACCCTTGTACTGCACCTGGACGACGTTCACCTTGGCCATCATATTCAGAAGCCCGGCTGCGAGATGCGGCGAGCTGCCGACCCCGGAAGACGCATAGTTGAGCTTTCCCGGTTGTGAGCGCGCAAGGGCGACCAGTTCCTTGACATTGCGCGCCGGCACCGACGGATGAACCACCAGCACGAACGTCCCGGTCGCCAGCAACGATACCGGCGCCAGATCACGCGCCACGTTATACCGGAGATCGGGGCGCAGCGCCGGTTGTGCAGTTTCAGCGGCCGTCATCATCAGCAGTGTGTAGCCGTCTGCGGGCGACGTGACGACCCGCTCGGTCGCTATCGTTCCGCCTGCGCCCGTGCGATTTTCGACGATCACGGTCTGGCCCAGTTGTTCCGACAGTTTCTTCGCGGCAAGTCGCGCCACGAAGTCGGACCCGCTGCCCGCAGAAAATCCCACCACGAGGTGAATCGGCTTGACGGGATAACTTTGCGCCAGCGCGTCATCGACAGACAAGCCAGCACACGCGGCAATTCCCGCTAACAATCGACACACGCCCAGTCCCGGTTCACGCATGACTTTTCTTCCTCTTGTTGGAATAAGCAGGTTCGATGGGGGACGGGCCGCACAGAATACCACTGCGGCGCTCAACTGCCCGGCACAGTACCCGCGGGCAGCGACTCGATGAATTTGCAAATCTCGCCCGGGTGGGTGATCCAGACCCGGTCGCGATGCTTCTGGATATGCTCGATCACGCGGCGGAACTGGCGCAGCCGGTAGGGCTGGCCGAGCACGAAACTGTGCATTACGATGGGCATCACCAGCGGACGGCGTTCGGATTCACGCAGCATCTCTTCGAACTGATCGATCAGGCATTCGTAGTAAAGTTGCGACGGTGTACGCCGCGAGACG
>Ga0082335_1003330_pt1 | contig 26761 bp, 23 predicted proteins | sample Subgrocontami58m_FD_72375 | JGI IMG/M metagenome (GOLD analysis project Ga0082335, IMG submission 72375) | Subsurface groundwater microbial communities from S. Glens Falls, New York, USA - GMW37 contaminated, 5.8 m (SPADES assembly) (version 2) ...
CTCCGTGCTGACGCTCTACCGCGATCAGGGCATCGGGATGCAGGATGCATTCTTCCTGAATCTCTTCCGCTCGGCGCGCGTGCCGCTCGACTTCGCCCGGTTGCAGCTCTCGCCGCAGGGATTCGAGTTCCGCACCGCCAACGGCGCATTCACCATTACGCTCCGTCTGCAGGATCGTCTCCTGACGATCCGCCGCACCGGGTCGCCCGTTCCTCCGGTTCCCGCGACGGGCAAGGCCGGCGATGAAGAGATGATCGCGCTCGCGCGCGATACGGCCTCCCAGTTCGGGATCGAGAGCGCCGGCTTCGCCCCTCCGTTCGTGGCAGACATCGCAGGAACGGCGGTCGTGCGCTGGCCTCTCCGGTTCTCGGGGAGCGAGGTCATCGATGTCCGCGGACAGGCCGTCAATGCGCTGGCGGTCAAGCTCGATCGGCAGTCGCGGACCGTCTCGGAACTCAACCTCAATCTCCTCTCGTCTCAGGTGTTCGCGCGTTCCGACTATCCGTCCGCGAGCCGTGAGGAACTCGCAGCCGGTCTCTTGAGTGGCGGTCTTCTGCCGCTCAGCGGAGCCGGACTCAAGGGGAAGCCGGCAACAGTCACGTACGGCGACGCGGATCTTGTCTACGTCCTCCGCCGCGGGGACAGCGCGCGCCCGACGTACGTGGTGCCGGCTGTCCGCGTGTTCTGGGAGCAGAAGTCGACGTGCTCGACGTGCGATCCCATTCGCCTCTCGACCTTCGTCCCCGCTATAGCGCCTGCGGATTTCCTGTGGTTCATCCGCGCTCCGGCACCCGCGCCTGTTCTCTCGTCCTCCTCTTCCCCGGTCGCGCCTCCCACGGCATCCGGCAGCGGCATGCCATCAGCCCCGCTTTAAAAACGGGCACCCGGGTCGGAGTCCCTCGCTCGTGAGATTGAAGGAACTCCGATCCGAATGCCCGTTTATTTGCACTCAATTCATTTAGAGGTGAATTGAGCGCGGAAGACGCCGACCGGGCGTCTTCTGCTCCCTACACCTCTTGCGGCTCTAAGCGGGGGCCGCTCCGTTGTGTGTTTGTTGTATCCCGATGTGTCGGGAATCGCATCTTCCATCGGCCGGAAGAAGGCCGTGTGTGTATGTTTGTGGATCCCTCTTCCTTGTGGGGCGAGGGAACTCTCCGGTCGGAAGACTGCGCGTACATGTGCTTGGTGCCCATGGACGGTAGTTTTGGGGGTCGAAGAGCAGGGAGGATGATGGAATGACGTGAGCATCCTCAGCGACCATCCCATCATTCTCCCTGCTCCAACCCATGAGGTGTTGAGAGGATTTGAAGGAACAAATCGAAATATAATACATGATTCTTGTTTTGTTTGCAAGGATTTAGAGCGCAAGAAAAGAAACCGAGGAGTCCCCGTCCGAACGGATATTCATCCGGGCGGGCGAAGAAACCGACGAAACCGAGGATCATCTGTCTTTCCTCGGACTCTCTCGCCTCGGCGAAGCCTTTGGGCGAAGTCGGGTCGGTTTCCTTGGATTCTTCCTATTATGCTTTACCATGCTTCACACATGCATCCCGGAAAACTCGTCCTCATCATCGGCCCGAGCGGAGTGGGGAAGAGCGTGATCCTCAAGACGCTCCGCGACCGGCATCCGGAGCTCGTATTTCCGCGATCGGCGACCACGCGCCTCCGGCGACCCGGTGAAGGGGATGACCTCTACCGGTTCGTCTCGGAAGAGGAATTTTCGCTGTGGCTCTCTGAAGGAAAGTTTCTCGAAACGGCTCAGGTGCACCACGGAGGACGCTACGGGACACTCCTCGGGGAAATCATTCCACCGATCGAACAGGGGAAGATCGTTGTCCGGGAAGTAGATGTCCAGGGATTCGAAAGCATCAGGAAAACCCCTTCTTTCAGCAAAAACGGACCGTACAGGCTCCAGACTATCTTCATCCTTCCCGAGAACGAGGAGCAGCTCGTCTCGCACATTCAGGGTCGTGCCCCGATGCCGGAAGAGGAACTCCAGCACCGCCTTACGAGCATGCGGAAGGAATTGACAGTGGCGAGCCGAACGGACGCGCAGGTCGTCAATAAAGAGGGGGGACTTGAAGAGGCGGTAAGGGAAGTGGAGGAGCTGGTCTTTTCGAGTTAGCTGCCGATTTAAATCGGCAGCTAACTTACTCTGCTGAGTCCTCCCCCAGATGCTGCTTGCGTTTCTCTCTCAGGAGCGCGCTGCCGACGATGGAGCTGATGGCGCCACCGATGATGAACCCCACGATGAGCCGCCGGATCATCCTTCTCCGCTTGTTCGGCTCTTGCTTGCGTTTACGAAAAAACCACATGTGGAGAGTATAGCAGGCCTGAGAGGGAAGTGGCGGAAGTGCATGAAGAAGGCAGTGAGGGCATAAAAGGCAGTGAAGGCAGTGAAGCAATGACCTCACTGCCTTCACTGTCCTCACTGCCCTCACTTCCCTTTTTCAGGTTCCTTGCCTCCTGGTCGTTTGTCGGCGATCCTACGGGCGTGCAGCTTAAGTCCCATGGTCGATCTTTCGATCTTTCGATCTCTCGCATCGCGGTCGTCGGAGTAATCAACGCAACACCTGATTCCTATGTCCTGGAAAGCAGATCCATGGATAGAGATGCCATCGTTGCGCGGGCGCGGCAGTATGCCGGAGAAGGCGCGGACATCATCGAGATCGGCGGGGAATCGACGGGCCCCGGCTCCACCGATGTCCCCCTTGAAGAGGAATTGAGGAGAGTGCTTCCCGCCGTCGGAGCTTTGCGTTCGGCATTGCCGGATCTGTGGATCTCCGTTGATACCTGCAAGTCGGAGGTGGCGCTTCAGGCACTTCAGGCGGGGGCCGACATGATCAACGATGTCACGGCTGGGAGGGGAGATGCGAACATGTTTCCGGTGATCGCGCAGGCGGGATGCCCCTGTGTTCTCATGTATGCGAAAGATCCCTCGCCGCGGACAACTGTAAAACCGGTTCAGTACGATGACATTGTGAAAACCATCCGGACTTTTTTGATTGAACGGAAGACACGGGCAGCAGCAGCGGGTATGAAGGAATCACAGATAATCATTGATCCGGGACTTGGCCATTTTCTCTCTTCCGATCCGAAATATTCATACGAAGTTATAAAGCGCCTGAAGGAATTAAGCGATCTGGGTCCGATTTTTATAAGCCCTTCCCGCAAGTCTTTTTTGGCGGGAATTCGAAATGATCCGCCGGCCGAAAGACTCCCCGCCACACTCGCGGTCACGGCAATCGCCGTGCTCTCCGGCGCGCGGTTCATCCGAACACACGACATACTGGACACGCGCCGTGCGGCCGATGCTGCCTCCGCTATGGTGTTCCCCCGTTGAACAGGAGGATCACGGCATACACGAGAACGAAACTCAGGAGGACGATGGCGAGACCGATGACGACACGGATAGCCAGTGATTTCGCGGAGGTGAACTCGTCCTCTTTCCCGAAGCTGATCACCATCCGGAGTCCTGCGTAGATGAGGATGGCTACGGCAATCGTCGTGACGACCGCCAGGATGCCGAGGGCACGGAGCCCGATGAGCCCGATGAGGGCGCTCGGCTCGCGGCTGAAGAAGAACACCTGCTTGAAGACGTAGGCGCCGCCGATGATGATGAGTCCGATGATGACGTGGATGACGGCATTGCGGGCGGCAGAGTATGCGGCCTCGTCCCCGCCGAAGCTTGCTGCCGCGCGCAGGACGGCGACGATGATCGTCACGACGCCGAACATCGCCGCCATGGTGATCAGCCAGTCGGCGATTCCTTCTGCCTCTCCGCCGATGACGCCACCCGTATTGGCAATGAAGAGACCGGGGACACCGTTGTAGAGATTGCCGATGAAGGTGAGCGGGCCGACGGCGACGATGATCGTCGCGATGATGCCGCCCATGGCTGCGGCGATGATGGCGCTTCGCGCTTTCGTGAGAGCCGCTTCATCCTGCGAGACCATGAGGATGAAGCCGGAGATTACCACGACGAGGATGGCTATGGGGATCACGACAGGGACGAACACCGTGATGAGGCCGAGGAACATGTTGCCGATGTCCGCCCCCGTGGCATGTGCGGGAAACGGCAGCGCAAGGAGCGAGCCGAATGTGATGAGCCGGAGGAGTGTGGGGAGTCTTCGCATGTTCTAGACGAACGTCTTGATGAGCGTGTAGGAGGCGATGAGAATGGCGAGCGCGATGAGCGTGCCGATGATGATGCGTTTGGCCCTGTCGCGAAGCGACTCGTCGATCGAGATGATGAGGAGGATGCCGGCGACGATGAGCGCGATGACACAGAGGAACCCGATGAGCTGCAGGAGGAAGAGCGCGATCCCCACGAGTTCATCGAGGACGAGGGACGGGTTCACATCCGTGACCGCATGGACGATGCTGTATGCGAGGAGCATGATTGCCACGCCGATAATGTTTCCGATGAGAACCTTCCGCCATTTCGAGAAAGCCCCCTCATCTCCCTGCGACGTGATCATCCCGATGCCTGCGATAGTCACGATGAGGGTGAAGATTCCCGCCGCGCCGGTGAGGATGTAGTCGGTGACGCTCGTGATGCCGGGGATAAGGAAGGAGGGATTCACCGTCAGGTAGAACGCGCTGGCGATGCCGCTCGCGCAGCCGATGACGACGAGTCCGGTGAACAGGTGCACGAAAGAATTCCTGAGCTGCGAGTACGAGCTCTCGCTCTGTGAGTGCACGATCATCCGTACGGCGTAGTAGAACACCGCGGCTGCGGCGATCCCTCCGAATGCGATCAGCGCCTGCTCGAGGATATGGTTCTGGATGAACGTGCTCAGCGCGGCTGCCCCGCCTGCCGCACTGCCGGTCTGTGGTGCGAGGAGGAGCCCCGAAGTGAGGACAAAACCGATGGAGCGCAGCTTGTAGCGCATAAATCTAACGATTATAGCACAGAAATAGTGACAAAACAACTTGCTGACTTGTCAAAAAGGCCTAAAATAATCGCATGTTTCAGCCATCCATACCTACATCACAGGTCGTGTCTCCGGTGCTCTTGAAGAGGGGAGTCGCACAGGCGTATGGGCTTCTCACGCTTGCAATGCTCACAACGCTCGTTGGTGTCTTTGCGGGAATGACCTTCGCCATGCCTATCATCGCGTCCGGCTGGATTTTCATCCTCTTCCTCGCCGAAGTGGTGCTCGTGTTCTCGGCACGGGCATGGGTGCGGTCGTCTCCGCTCAACTACGTGCTCTTCGTGCTCTTCCCCTTCCTGTCCGGGCTCACGCTGACCCCCATCCTCATCGGGGTCCTCGCGGGGTACGTAAACGGCGCTTCCATTCTCTTGAATGCGGTCGTTTCCTCGGCCCTCCTGGTGGCTGCATCGGCGGTGGTTGCGAGTATCTCCTCGGCGAACCTCGGCGGTATTTCTGGGCGTTTCCTCTTCAACGCGCTCATCGGTCTCCTCGTCTTCGGCCTTCTGCAGCTCTTCATTCCGGCCATGCGCGGGCCGGCCATCGAAATGATCGTCTCGGGAGCGGGGATCATCGTCTTCGCGCTTTTCCTCGCGTATGACATCCAGCGCCTGCAGCGCGATGCGACGATTGGCGAGTCGCCGTTCCTTCTCGCACTCTCCCTGTACCTCGATATCTTCAATCTGTTCCTCTACGTTCTCCGCTTCATGATGGCGCTCAGCGGACAGAGGCGGTGATGAGCTTTGAGCGGTGAGCTTTGAGCTTTGAGAAAAGGTTTTTTTTATCCTGATTCAATGGTGTTTCTCATCGCTCACAGCTCAAAGCTCATAGCTTGATTCTGTTCTTCTATTTACATCCGCCCTCCCCGTCTGTAACTTGTCCCCGCTATGGCCAAGCGTCCCACGCCCAAGAAGCGGCTCAGTAAGGATCGAAGCCGATGTCGCCACTCCGTGTACCTCGGCAAGGAGATCGTGCGTCTCAGGAATTTTTCTTCCTCTCCATTCGCGGGTCCCGCTACAGCGAAAGACCGCAGTGGAAAGGCATTGAAGAAGATCACGAGGGTGAAAGCGTGAGGAATGTAAAAAGAATGTAAAATGTACAATGTAAAATGTACAATGACTTTGTAATTCGTGTACCTGCTTTTTTTCATTCTACATTGTACATTCTACATTTTACATTCTTTTTATGCCCTCCCGTCGCCGTCTCGCACGTATCGTGGTCATGCAGACGGTCTTCGAGATGCAGGTGCGCCTCATCGATGAGCAGAGTTCGCTCCAGAAGAACATCGCGGAAGCAGGGGGGAATGAGGCGGTGGATATTCCGTTCTGCGAGAAGCTCCTTAAGGGTGTAGGGAAGCACTGGGAAATGGTGCGCAACGGGATTCAGACGCATGCGCCGGAGTGGCCGCTCGAGCGGATGGACACGATCACCAGATCGATCCTCATGATCGGGGCGTTCGAGCTCATGTTCTGTGCTGACGTTCCCCCTGCGGTGGTGATGAACGAGGCGATCGAAATTGCCAAAGAGTACGGCACCGCCGAGAGCGCGAAGTTCGTGAATGGGGTACTCAATGCGCTGGCGCATCGGGGGGATGTCAAGCCAACCGGATAAAATTGCTACATTGTTTCATTGCTACATTGTTCGCAAGCGAAACACCCCGGTTGTTGCGTGCAAACAATGAAACAATGTAGCAATGTACCAATGGTTTTTATGCCCAACCCCACCTCCCTCGCCGGCCTCGAACGCATTGTAGGCGTCCGGTTCCGCAACAAAGAGCTGCTGTATCAGGCTCTCACGCACCGCTCGGCGATCCACGAGCGCGCGCGCCACGGCAACAACGAGCGCCTGGAGTTTCTCGGGGATGCCGTCCTCCAGCTCATCACCACCGAGTATCTCTTCGAACTTACGGACAAGCCGGAGGGAGAGCTCACGAACTGGCGGTCGGCCCTCGTGCAGGGCAACCACCTCTATGAAGTCGCCCGCGAGCTTCACTTCGGCGATTACCTGTTCCTCAGTCGCGGCGAGGAGGCGAGCGGCGGCCGGACGAAACAATCGACACTTGCCAACGCGCTGGAGGCCTTCATCGGTGCGCTGTTTCTGGATCAGGGATTGGAGGCCGCGCGCCAGTTCGTCCATACGTTCATCATCACGCACTTGAAACAGCTCCTCGCCAAAGGGCGCCACCGTGACGAGAAGAGCGTCTTCCAGGAGCTGGCGCAGGAGAAGACGGGCATCACCCCCACCTACCAGCCCCTCTCGGAAGCGGGCCCCGATCACCTGAAGCTCTTCACCTGCGCCGTGTTCATCGGCGAGGAGAAGGTGGCGGTGGGGAAGGGGAATACGAAGCAGAAGGCCGAGCAGGAAGCCGCGAAAGAAGCGCTGAAGGTGAAGGGGTGGAAGTGAGACGAAAGGAAACCGAGGAATCCGAAGAATCCAAAGAAACCGACGATGTAAAAAAAACTCCTTGGAATCCTTGGATTCCTCGGTTTCTTTGGATTCCTTACCGCTCAATTCTTCCCCAAATCCTGCGCCTTTATCTCGATTTTATCCCCCCGTTTCACCGTGTGACTGAGCAGATAATCCGCCAGATAATTTTCGATCGTCTGCGTGATCGTCCGGCGCATTTCGCGCGCGCCGAACTCCGGGTTGAAGCCGCGGGTGGCGAGCAAGTCGATGACTGCCGGTTCCACGGTTATTTCGATGCCTTTCTGGGACTGGACGTCATTGATAATTGCACCAAGCATCAGAATGGCAAGTTTACGAACTTCCTCCGCCGTCGGAGGGGCGAAGAGGATGACTTCGTCGAAACGGTTGACGAATTCCGGGGAGAAGACGTGCTCCGCCACAATGGTGTCGATGAGAGCGAGCCGGAACGCATCCTTCTCCCCGGGGGCTTGGGGAATCGGGTGATCCTTCAGCCAGTGGACGCCGGCGTTCGAGGTGGCGATGATGATGGTGTTCTTGAAGTCGGTCTTCATGCCCTGTCCGTCGATGAGCGTTCCTTCGTCGAGAACCTGCAGGAGGACATTTCGCACCTTGGGATGCGCCTTCTCGATTTCGTCGAAGAGCACCAGCGAGAACGGCCTGTCCAAGACCCGTTTGGTCAGGACTCCCTCGGCGAAACCTCTGTCGGTCGGTCCGCCGATCAATGTTTGCATGCCGCTCTCGCCTGCGAGCTCGTTCATATCCACGCGGATGAAGCTCTCGGCGCTGCCGAAGTACTCCGTGGCGAGTACCTTCGCCGTTTCCGTTTTCCCCACACCGGTACTCCCGAGGAACAGGAATGTGCCGATGGGGCGCTTGCGCATCTGGAGATTCAGCCGTCCGCGCTTGAGGGCGGCGACCAGGCCAGAGAGCGCCTGTTCCTGGCCGATAATGTGCTCTTGGAGCCGCTCTTTGAGGTGCATCAGCACGTTTTTCTCGCGGTCGGAGAGGGCGCGGACATCGATGCGGGTGCGTTCCGAGATCGTCTCGCGTACGTCCTCTTCCGTGATGGTTATTTTCCCGCTCCCGCGGACTCTCATGACCGTTTCGCGCAGGACATCCACGGCTTTGCCCGGAAGGCCGATGCGACTGATGTACTGCTTGCAGAGTTCCAGCAGGATCTTGAGCGCCCGGTACGACATGCGGACCCGGCGCCTGTGCTCCAGGCTGAAGTATTCCTCCAGCAGAACGGCCATGGATTCCGTGTCGGAGGAATCCTCGAGGTACACTTTCTTGAAGAGATTGTCGATCAAAGGGTCGGTTTTGATGAGGGTGTGATATTCGGCGGTATCCGACACACAGGCGACCCGCACGTTCTTGCTCTGGAGGAGTGTCAAGAGGATTTGCTTGAGCCGCGGATCGGCCGCCTTCAGGAACATCGGCGTGTCCTCGATGACCAGGATGAACCGGCCGCCCTGCGACGTGTCTTCTACGGCCTTCAGGAAATCCCTGTCGCTCTGCGCCGATCCGGACAGGAGCAGCGCGGTCTTGAGGAGCAGGACATCCGTGAAGGCCCTGCCGCGCTCGATTTCCTCGCGGCGCAGGATGTAAGCGAGGTTCCGGATCAGCGTCCGTTTCCCGGTGCCGGTATCCCCGAGCAGGAGCAGGTTGGCCCCGCTACTGTCGGTCGCGACCGACGTGGCTCCGCCGCCCCCCGTGAAGACCTGTTCCATGGTCTTGAGCGTGTCGCGGTGAATCATGATGGAGCGCTCCTTGCTCAAAATCATTTCCGAGAGATTCCGGGTGAGCCGCTCCAGCGCCGTGTTGTAGCCGATGACCCACGAGCGGCCGATGGAGCCCATAACCCTGACGAGCGCTTCCGGACTCAGGGAGTGGCGCTTGCGCTCGTGCAGATAGAAGTGGAATGCCTCGGCCCGGAGGACACTCTCCATGTCCTCGAGGCTTAAGTCCGCCTTGTACACCAGCTCCTGGAGACCGGGAACGTGCGTCAGGAAGGCGTAGATCGTCGCCGTGGAATCGAACCGCTCCGTGCCGAGCTCCGCTACCGCGTCGGCGATCCACTGGAGGCAGGTTTCGAGGGAACAGTCGGGAGGGTGTTCACGGATGGTGGCGAGAATCGCTTGCCGGTCGAGATCGATCTGATGGAGGACGAAGAGCCCCCGATTACTCTCCATTGCGGCTTCGAGGAGTGTGGCGGGAGTCAACGCGGGCTTCGTGGAGAGGTGCTGCACCATGTGGTAGGACAACTTTTCCGCGAACACCGAGCCCTTCACCGGACAGGAGGATGACCCGCCCGGCCAGTAGGCCGTTCGGACGGGCACGATGAGTTTGTCGGTGATGAAACGGTGCAGGACCCAGAGCCAGCCGAAGAAGAGCCCTGCGATGATCCACAGGGAACGGATGTCATGCCGGATGGCGCCTTCCGCCATGAGCGGCGAGAGGAGCAGCGCGTAGAGAACGACCGAGAGAGGCCGGAAGAAGATCCTCCGGAGTTCTACGGCGAGGAATTGCGTCGTCTGCCGGAGTTCGCGGAAGGAGAGAGACATCAGATCGATGCGGCAATCAGGAAGACACCCCACACTGTGAGGAGCGGGAAGGCGATCCACAGCACCAGGTAGAGGACCGTGAGTCCGAGGAGCAGGGCGTGGAGTACGAGTCCGAAGGCGATGGTGATGAGACGAACGACGCAACCGACTCCCCGCGCGAGGAGACTGAAGCAGAAGGCCTCGAAGAGAAGCTGCGGGTTAAGTCCGCGCCGCGGCGTGCGGTCGAGGATGTTTTTCCAGGGCGAGAGGAGGGTCTTAAGGAGGAATCCGAAGGGAACGATATCCAGAAGCGCGCACGCGTACTGCGCATATCCCTGGATGATCCTGAGAGGCATCTCTATGAGGTACCACTTGACGAAGAGCAGCATGTAGGAAACCATAATCTGTTTATTATAACACAAAAAACCACCTTTCTTAAGCCTGAAGGGCATATGTGGAGGAGATTTGTCAATCTAGCCTCAGGCCGGACATTCGTGCTCGGCTTGAAAGCCACAACAACATTTCAGGTCGGGCAGTATGCCCGACCTGTGCCAGGCAAGAATGCCTGGCCTGCAAAGCCATGCCTTTACCCCATCTTTATCTCAATATCCACACCACTCGGCAAGCTCAAATTTTGCAGCGCGTCGACCGTCTTGAACGTCGTTTCGCTCAGGTCAATGAGCCGCCGGTGGATGCGCATTTCGAACTGGTCTCTGGCGTCTTTGTGAACGAAGGTCGAACGGTTCACGGTGAACTTGCGGATGGTCGTCGGGAGGGGGATGGGGCCGTGGACGACGGCGCCCGTCCGCATAGCCGTATCCGTGATCTTGAGGGCCGTCTCGTCGAGGACGGTATGGTCAAAGGCGCTCAAGCGGATGCGGATGCCCTTCACCTTCGATCCTGCAGCAGCAGCGGAAGCCGCAACAGGCTGCGCAGCCGGTTTGCGGGCGGCGGCAGACGGGGCTTTGAACGCTGCTTTCCTGGGTGCCGGCTTCGCTGTCCGTGCAGGCCCGCCCGGCCTGCTGGTCGTCCCGCCCGGATGACCCGGCCCGCCAGACCGATGTCGGGCTGGTCGGACGGGTCGGACGGGCGCACTCCTCCGGAGCGGCGCTTTCTTCGGAGCTTTCGCCTTCTTCTTCAGGACAGCAGCGATCTTCTTGGAGGGGGACATAGGCGGGAGTTAAAGAGCGATTACTTGTTGATCTTGGTCACCGCACCGGCGCCGACCGTGCGGCCGCCTTCGCGGATGGCAAAGCGTGTGCCGACATCGATGGCGACAGGGGCGCCGAGAGCCACGGTGAACTTCACACTGTCACCCGGCATGACCATCTCGACACCGGCGGGCAGCTGCACTTCACCCGTCACGTCCGTCGTGCGGATGTAGAACTGCGGCTTGTATCCCTTGAAGAACGGCGTGTGGCGGCCGCCTTCCTCTTTGGTGAGGATGTAAACCTCCGATTCGAAATCCGTGTGCGGCTTGATGGAGCCAGGCTTGGCGAGCACCTGTCCGCGCTCGATATCCGTCCGCTCGATGCCGCGGAGAAGGAGACCGACGTTGTCGCCGGCCATGCCCTCGTCGAGGAGCTTGTGGAACATCTCCACGCCTGTGCAAACAGTCTTGCGGGTCGGCCGGATGCCGACGATCTCGACTTCTTCGTTGATTTTCACCTTTCCCTGCTCGATGCGGCCTGTGGCGACGGTGCCGCGTCCCTTGATGGAGAACACGTCCTCCACTGACATGAGAAACGGCTTGTCCACGTCGCGCTTCGGATCGGGGATGTACGTGTCGAGGGTCGTGAGGAGTTCCTTGAGCTTGGCGAGCTCCTCCTTGTCTCCTTCCATGGCCTTGAGGGCTGAGCCCCTGATGATCGGGGTCTTGTCGCCGGGGAAGCCGTACTTCGTGAGAAGTTCCCGTATCTCCATCTCGACCAGATCGATCAGTTCCTTGTCCTTCACCATGTCGATTTTGTTGAGGTAGACGACGATGTACGGAACGTTCACCTGCCTCGCAAGCAGAATGTGCTCCCGGGTCTGGGGCATGGGGCCGTCGGCGGCGGAAACCACGAGAATCGCGGCATCCATCTGCGCGGCGCCTGTGATCATGTTCTTCACATAGTCGGCGTGGCCCGGGCAGTCCACGTGCGCGTAGTGGCGCTTGTCGGACTCATACTCCACGTGTGCGGTGTTGATCGTGATGCCGCGCGCTTTCTCCTCCGGCGCGTTATCGATCTGGTCGTACGCCTTCTTCTCGTCAGCGGGCGAGAAATTGAGGGAGAGAGCGGCCGTGAGCGTCGTCTTCCCGTGGTCGACGTGACCGATGGTACCGACGTTGACGTGCGTCTTGGTGCGATCGAACTTCTTCTGGTCTGCCATAGGGATAGGGGAAAAAAAGGGATGAGGGTGATCCTCAGAGCGTGAGAATCGTACCGGTTGAAGCCGCGGAAGTCTAGGGGATGTGGGGGAGGGGGTCAACGGGATGACGGAGCTTCAAGCGGCGAGCTACAAGTTTCAAGCAGCTTGAAGCTGTCCGCTTGCGGCCTGAAGCTGCGATTCACTTCGCCATCTCCTCAATCCTTCGCTCCCGGATCACGTTCACCTTGATGACGCCCGGGTAGGTGAGCTCGGCTTCGATCTTGCGTGCGATATCTTTTGCGAGCTTCTCCTGAGTGAGGTCGTCAATCTTGCCGGCATCCACGAACACGCGGATCTCGCGGCCGGCGGAAATGGCATAGGCGCGGGAGATGCCCTCGAAGCTCCGTGCGGTGTTCTCGAGCTCCGTGAGACGCTTGATATACGCCTCCATGGATTCCCGTCTCGCGCCCGGTCGTGAACCGGAGATGGCGTCCGCCGCCGCCACGATGAAGGCTTCCGCCGACTGGATGGGGGTGTCCTCATGATGGGAAGCCACGCAGTGGATGACCTCCGGACGGACTTTGAAACGTTTGCAAATCTCCACGCCGATTTGCACGTGCGTGCCGGAAACATCGTGATCAAGCGCCTTGCCGATGTCGTGGAGCAGGCAGCCTTCAACGACGATCGAAGCGTCGGCACCTATTTCTTCCGCCATCATGCGTCCCAGCTGTGCCATTTCCACCGAGTGCTTCAGGATGTTCTGGCCGTAGCTCGTCCGGAAGCGGAGGCGGCCGATGATCTTGAGGAGATCGTTCGAGTATCCCGTGATGCCGAGTTCCTCGACCGCGCGCTTGCCGAACTCCAGCATCATCTTGCCGACTTCCTCCTTCACCTTGTTCACCACTTCCTCGATGCGCGCCGGCTGGATGCGACCGTCTTCGACGAGCTTCTCGAGAGCGAGCTTCGCCACGTAGCGTCGGACGAGGTCGTAGCCGGAGATGACCACCGCGCCCGGCGTGTCATCGATGATCACGTCGACGCCGGTCGCCGCTTCGAAGGCGACGATGTTCCGGCCTTCCTTGCCGATGATGCGACCCTTGATGTCGTCGGCCGGCAACTGCACCACCGTCGTAGTGGATTCCGTGGCGACTTCGGAGGCATAGCGTTGGATCGCTTCGGCGAGCAGGTTCTTCGATGTTGCTTCGGCTTCCTCCTCCATGTGCTTCCTGAGTGCTTTCACGCGGGACGCGAAGTAGCCGGAAAACTCCTGCTTCAGTTCGTCCCAGAGCTGCTCTTTGGCCTGTTCGGTCGAGAGTCCCGCGACCTTCTCCAGTGCTTCCCGGTGCTTCTTCGTGGATTCTTTCAGCTCTTCCTGCATGGCTTTGCTCTCCGTCTCCTGCTTCTCCACGCGGTGCCTCTGGCTCTCGACCTCCTGGACATTCCGGTCCAGATTCTTCTCCTTCTCCTCGACTCTGGCGGTGTCTTTCTCCAGTTTGCGCATGATTTCCTGCGCCTCGAGCTTCGCGGAGGAGACAAGTTCCTTCGCCTGGGCTTTCGCTTCGGCTTCCTGTGTGCGGAGCGTGCTCTTCACTTCGATGACTTTCACGTTGAGCTCATTGAGCTCGTGTTCCTTCCCCGCGATCTGGTTCTGCAGGGACATGCTGATTTTCTTTCCCTTGCTGAACCAGAACCAGCCGGCGAGGAGGCCTAAGAGGGCTCCCGCGAGCAGTGCGAGAAAGACAATGATTGCGATGGATTCCATAGAGAATTGGGCAACGAATAGGGTTGCCACTGTCCACGCTTGACGGATTTTCCTAAAAATTGTCTTACTCCTATTTCAAAACGCTTACCGCATAGGACGGCGAAGCTGTGACGTTTTGTGAGGGAAAAGCCAGTGTCAGAGGAGAGAAGACGATCATCAGGAGGAACGTTCGAAACGTTACAGTGGAATGTAACTTTACTGTACCTGAAATGGACGGCGGAAGCGAGAGCGCTCAGAGCGCAGCTGGAAGCCAAAGCAGGAGATTCAAGCCAAAAACAGGCGTTGATTTTTTCGTGAAGTGGTCTGTAGCGAAGAACCCCGAAGATCGCGAGGAAAAGGCAGGGGTAAGTGCTCACTGACCTTATGAAAGATTGCCTTTATAATGGGCTAAAGCCCAAGTTCCGGTATCGGTAACCCAGCCCTTAAGGGCTGGGTTACCGCGCTTATTTACCGTGCTTTAGCTTTTTCTGCGCAGGGTCAGTGAGCACTTACAGGCAGAGGCGTTCTCCTTCATCATGGAACTTGTTTCTGCTCTTTCTGAAGCGAAGAAAACGACGGGCTTCCATTTTGCTTCCGGCAGCGGCATTCCCGGCATGCCCCCTTTCCGGTTTGCTTGTGCCATGCGGTTTTCGCGATTGCTCTCACTCGTTTTTCTCGCCGTCTCTTTCCTCTCCTTCAGGGAGACAGCCCTTGCCTCTGCTGTGATCAATGAGGTGATGTGGATGGGGACCGACCTCAGTGCATCGGACGAATGGGTCGAAATATTCAGTTCTGAACGTATGGAGATATCCGGGTGGAAGCTCCAGTACGTGAGCAGCAAAGACGAGGAAAAAACAATCGTCACCTTTGCATCGGGAACGGTCATGGAACCGGGGGAATACTTCATCGTCGCGCGTCAGCATGCCGATACATCGCGTCTCCTCGCCGAGCCCGAAGTGGTCGCGCCGTCCATGACGCTCCTGAATGATGGCCTTGTTCTGCGGCTCTACAATGTCGCGGGTGAACTCATGGATGAAGTGCATGCCGGGGATGGGACTCCATTTGCGGGCGCGAATCCGTCGGGAGGGATCGGGCGGGCGAGCATGGAGAGGATCGATCCAAACGGACCCGGGAGTGAGAAATCCAATTGGCGTACGGCGACGGTTTCCGTAGGGTTCGATGAAGGGGCGCAAGTATTCGGAACCCCCGGCTCTGCGAATGTGATCCCTTCGTCGTCGGAAGCGAGCAGCAGCGCTTCCTCTTCTTCCTCTTCCTCTTCTTCCTCTTCCTCTTCTTCCTCTTCCTCTTCCTCTTCTTCCTCTTCCTCTTCCTCTTCCTCTTCTTCCTCTTCCTCTTCCTCTTCTTCTTCTTCTTCTTCTTCCTTCTCTTTCTCCTTCTCCTCCTCCTCCTCCTCCTCCTCCTCCTCCTCATGCTCTGACCCTCTCCTCCCGCTTATTTCGATCCAATCGGGTTTGCCTGTAGGGGTGGGGAAAGTCACCGTGAATTTCCAGATCATCGCGACCTCCGGGTCACTCACGCATGCGACCTGCCATTGGCAGTTTGGGGACGGAACAGTGAGCGAGAGCTGCAATCCTCCCGTGAAGACGTACGGACGACCTGGGACATTTGTCGCGCAAGTGGAAGTGAAAAACCAATGTGGTAATACGTTGGTACTTACGCAGACGGTGGAGGTGCTCGCTCCTCCGCAGGCTGCCTCCTCATCGATGTCTCCGTTCGACGGTAGCCGGGTGATTCTGACAGGCGCATTGCCCAATCCTCCAGCAGTGGACAAGGAGAAGGAATGGATTGAGCTCAAGAATCTCGAGGACAGGGAGGTCAATCTTTTAAGCTGGAAGATCGAGCTCGGCACTTTGACGCCACGCCGGTACGCTCTTCGCGGCATCACGGTCATCGGGCCGCTTCGAACCGTACGTTTGTATCGGTTGGAGACGGACCTCGAGCTTAAGAACAGTGAAGGGAAGGTTTCGCTTCTCAATCCCGACGGCGCTATCGTCTCCACGATTCACTGGACCGACGCGGAGGAGGGGAGAGTCTATAAGCCGGACGATTTTCGCCGCGAGGAGGCCAGAGGTACGGTTACGAAGGTCGTGGACGGGGATACGTTCCACCTGGCTTTGGACCCTGTATCGAAGAATCTCCTCCACGAGGAAAGCGTCACCGTTCGTCTGCTCGGCATCGATACGCCGGAAACAGTGGATCCAAGGAAGGCGCCAGAACCGTATGGCGCCGAGGCATCGAAATTTCTTCGAGCCCTGATCGAGGGAAAGAACGTCGAACTATTTTTTGATACGGAGGTGTGGGATTCCTACGGCAGACTCCTTGCGTATGTGTACGTGGACGGAAGCCGGCTCGTGCAGGAGGAGATGCTCAAAAGTGGCTTGGCAGAGACCTTCCGGAAATATTCATTCGCTTTCAAGGATCGGTTTCTCGAGACGGAGTCTCTCGCGAGGGCGAAGAAGCTCGGCATGTGGGCATCGGTAGATTCCCTTTCATCGCTCGTCACGGGTTTAGCCCAAGTGGATACGGCTCAGGCGGCAAAAGTCTCGTCCTCTGTCCCTGTTTCCATCACGGGGACTCTTATCCCTAAGCTGTCAATCTCGGAAATCTACCCTTCGCCGAGAGCGAGCCCCGAAGGAAGCGGTAATCCGAAACTCTTGAGTGAAGAGGAATGGGTAGAGATCTATAATCCGGGAGATGATTCATATGAACTTTTCCGATGGTCGGTCAGTGACGGGAAGAAGTGGAGGAGCATCGGGACAGGATGGCTGGTCGGCCCGAAGAGCACAGTTGTGCTCTTTGCCTCTAATCTTGGGCTCAAGTTCGTGAACAAGGGTGGCGAAATCTCACTCAGGTCGCCCGACGGTTCCTACCAGCAGAGCGTCCGATATCCTTCGATACCCATCGGTTCCTCGTATATTCCGGGTACGGGAAGCCGCCTTCCCTGCATTGCTTTCTCCCCAACACCGTGGAGGGAAGGTGGATGTACGATTAAATTTGCAGGTGGAAACGGAGCGACCGTCAGGGCTCCGTCCGCTGTCAGGCGTAATCGTACGAGCCTGTATGTGACCTCCTATTTGCGGGACCTGCGAGCCGTGAGTGGGAGTGGGGGACAGCTTCTGTGGGAAGAGCGGACACCGAACGGACAGATCATGGCAACCATCGTCATTTCGTTCCTTGCAGGACTTTTCTCGTTCGCCGCTGTGCAGGGTTTGCTTCTGTTCTTCAAGAATCGGAAAAAGATGGGGTGAGGAGGACGGAAAAAATCATTTCAGGCCAGGCATTCCTGCCTGGCACTGGTCGGGCATTTTGCCCGACCAGAAAAGGGTATCATCGTTTTGACCATGGGCAGCGTCAAAGATCACTGCGCGAAGAACGAAACAATTATGCTGGTTACGACGAATACAAAGCTTCGTAAACCCGTCTTTGAAAATCCGGCCTTTGCCCGGGAAGCCATTGAAACGCTGTACCGCGTGCAACAGCTTCACCCATTCTTCTTGTTCGGTTTCGTCATCATGCCCGATCATTGTCATCTCCTGCTCAGCGTCCCGCCACCACAATCCATTTCGACGATAATCAAGCAATTCAAGGCTGGCGTAAGCCACAATTTGGGCATCGGCTCCGTCTGGCAGGAAAGATTCCATATCAGGACACCGCAAAAGGCCGGAATGGCCTTGAAATATATGCATGGCAATCCCGTACATGCCGGCTTCGTTCAGTCGGCGGAGGATTATCCATGGTCCTCCGCATCCGGCTCATGGGATATAACGAACCTCGAATGCTGGTAGCGGCCCACGAACTCGTCAATCGATTTCTGCCCCTTCGGGGCAGTGCCGGACAAGAATGTCCGGCCTGATTTATTTTTTAACGTGTTTCATTTCATTTACAAATCAGGCCAGGCATTCCTGCCTGGCACTGGTCGGGCATTGAGCCCGACCAGAATGGTTTACATGGTGGAAACGGACAGGAATGTCCGGTCTGGTTCATTTGTGAACGTGTTTTATTTCAAACCTTCTTCTGCAAAAAAGTCCGGATCGCATCCATCTCCGATGTCTCGCCTTTCTTCTTGTGCGTTTCGATGTCCCGGCCGGTAGCACGCTCCTCCGCCGTGCAGAACGCCGTGAACTCATCGCCGATGCTCTCGGCATCCTTCGCGTACTCCTCCTCCACGCGCTGGGTGTCCGCCGCGATGCTCCAGCGCTCACGGTCGGCGGTGTCCTCGAGACCGTGGATCAGCTGCTGCTTCTCGGCAATGTCCGTATCGAGCTCACGGAGTTCGTTTCGGAAGAGCCCATCCACTTCCTCCATGAGCTCCGGCGTGAGGCCGCCCTTTTCGATTGAGCGGATGAGTGCGGCTTTCCTGTCTTCGTCGATCGTCTCCGCGCTGCGGATGAGGCTTGTCAGTGCGTCGAAGAGTGAAGCGGGTTGCGGCATGAATGGGAGGGTTATGCGGCGAGAGCGAGATTCGATGCGACGGAGCGCGCACGCATCCGTCCACGCAGGTGGATCTTCGTCGGATCGTCGGTCGCGGAGAGCTTGCGCGTGCCCAGGTCATAGTGGATGAAACTCGCTCCGTGGTGGAACGTGAGCTTCTGGTTCGCGACGTCAATGGCTGCCTTCTCGCCGTCCGGAGCGATGAGGATGATCCTTCCGCCGTCGCTGGGATCCTTCGAGAGGATGCCGAATGTCATCTTCTTCCCGTCGACGGTGAGGACGACGCTCCGGGAAGCATCCGCTTGTTCGTAGGCTCTCATCAGGCGGTCTTTTACCGGCTCGCCTTCCCTATTGAGCTCCACGGCGGCGCTGGCCTGCGCCTTCAGAACTTCGGTCGTCGCTTTCCCGTTCTTGCGGAGTTCTTTCGCGAGCGATTTCAGGAGTTCCTTGTCTTCGCTGGTGATGGCTCTCCGCTGAGGGCTTCCGACAGGTGCCGGAGAGGCGGCCTTGCCCGCGGGGGTCTCTATCAGGCCATCGATACGCTGGAGGAGCTCGGCGTCGGTTTTCGCGGCGTAATTGAGGATGAGCTTGTCGATCACCGGCGCGAGGCTCGGGTCGAAGTCGAGGAGCTGCGAACGCAAACCGTCCCGGACCCTGAGCGCTCTCGAGACGTGCTCGCTGCTCCTGCGCGTGTCCGCCTGCGCTTGTGCTTTCTCCATCACCGATTGCAGGTGCTCCATCGTCAGGTTGATTCTCTTCAGCTCCTCCGACATCGCTTTCGGGACTTTCTTCGCTTTCTCGATGACACCCGCGACCACCTCGCGCGTCTTCTGGCGGCTTTCCAGATCTTTCTTCAACGCGTCCTGCGCCTCTTTGCAGACCTGCACTTTCCACTCAAGGACGGCGAGGGAGTTCTTCGCGTCCTGACTTTTGCCAAACAGCTTCTTCTCCGCGGTACCGGCGGCGCCGTGGATCTTGTCCGTCGCCTCCTTCGCGCGCTCTTTCGCGATGGACAGAGCTTCTTTGTCCAATCTCGAGACATTCGCCGATGCGAGCGCTTTCTCATCCGCCCAGAGGTTCAGGGCTCCGCTCGTCTTGAGCTTCACGGCTCTGATCCGCCCCGCTGCCGCTTCCTGTAGAGCCGGGACGGTCTTCGCTCTCCTCTCGGCAACCTCATGCTGGGTCAGAAATTCCTCGTTACCCGCATCGACGCTCCGTAGGTTGAGGAGGCGGCTTTCAGAGGCTCCGGAAAGAAACTGTTGCATAGCGCTTTAGGGTTTTCTGTGTATTTGTGATCGTATTATAGCAAAAAGCGGTGGGAATTGCAATAACTAGAGTAATATTGTATAATAAACAATGGTTGATCCTTGAAACCTTCGAGTCGTGCGATGGTGTTCAGGGATCGTTCGAGTCTCAAACTTGGGAGGAAATCCCATGCTGTATTGGTTTGGATTGGTCCTGACGGGATTGTTCTGGCTGCTGCTGATGGTTGTGGGGTCCCACCGCTGGGTAACTCCCATCCTGAGGCCGGTCGCTGAGATGTTGGAGGACGCGCTCGTTCTCCTCTTCGGCTGGCTTTGCAGCTTAGTGGTACGGGGCTGGGTCAACCTCCGGCGATGGCTTCGCGAGAAGCGAAAGCCGAAACCGGTGGAACTTGGGCCCGAACCCGAGCACACGCCTCCGTTTCCGGAGGCCAAGGACAAACCCTAATCGCACCTCGGAGGTGTGGTCAGCCAAAGGGGACGGACGCAGATGCGTCCGTCCCCGGCTTCGAGATGCGGTTTCATCGATGTCGAGAAACATTGACAAATCTAATCATTTATACTATTATGAAAATTGGCCAGTTCCTTCACATCAACGGGGTGGAAAGGAATAGAGACGTTTTCGAACGTTAGGCCAGATAAACGCTCATCTCAACTCGTGAAAGGAGGAAGTCATGAGCGTCGGCACACTGATACTGTTGGTCCTGGTGGTCGTGGTCCCAATGCTTCTGTCGATTCTGTCCGTGCGCAAGAACAAATCGGACGAGAATTCCGTCGAGGCAAGGATCATCTGGTCTTGGGTGTTCGCCATTTGCCTGGCCCTCGAGGCCGGGCAAATACCGAGCGTCAACGACTCGGTCGCCTGGTTCAACAACCAGGTGAAGGCGTTCTTCAAGGCGAACGCGCAGGTGGCGCTGCAGACGCCCGATCCAAGTGGTGACCCTACCCAGTACGTCACGTGGGATCTTGCGAACAACAAGGTCCTCATGAAGCCGGGTACGTCACTGCCAAACGGGTGGGAAATCTCCGTCACGTGGGGGGAACCAGCAGCGGGCGGTGGCTCGAAGAGTTACCGACTCGATGGATCGATCAAAATCCCTCTTGGAAAGGAGAAAGAGGTCCAGGTCTTCTATGACCCGGATACCAAGGTGCATCCTGACAAGCGGGCCAAGATGCCCGCGACCCCGTTCCCCAAGCCGGAACGCTAGTTCCGGTACCCATCCCCAGATGCACGGCATTGGCCACGAGGCCGGGAGCTCACGCTCTCGGCCTTTTGGTGATTGTTAAAATAACATTAAGTGGTATAATAGTCATATGGCGAAAGCTCCTGATGTTCCGGATTCCGGAGGCGTATCCGAGGTAGAGAAGAAACCACCCAAGCCGTCACGAGGCGAGTGGAAGAAAGGCGAACAACAGATGGTGCGGGTGAAGAAGCTAGAAACAGAATTGGCGAAAGCCATGAATCTCGATGAAGAGAAAGGAAGAGCGGTCGAAATCGGTGAGGGCGTGAAGGAAATAATGAAAATCCAAGAGCTGCTCGAAAAACTTTCGGCGCTGCATCAGAAAGCAGCGGATCCAGCGAGGAGTTATTGGGAAAAAGAAAGGAGACCCGCGTACATCGGTATTCTGGCTGCATTCCTGCAGCATGCCGCCGGGGCAAGGGAGCTTCTGGGTGGCGATAAGCCCCTTGAAACCGCACTCGATACACTTGTACAGCTGGGAGTAAAGACGAGGAAAGTGCTTGATCAGTGTGCAGATTTAGAAAAAGGGCAAGCGGCAATCGCCGGCTTCATCGCGGAAGCACAAGCTTTGGTGGGGAGGAAACAGCCCGAAAGGGTGAGGCAACCTGACGGGACATTACAGCCTGTGACGGCATTACAGCCAGTCGGTGTAATACCTCCCAGGGTGAATAAGCTTGATGATGCTGAGTACAAAAAGGGGGAAAGGGCTCGTAAGGAAAAACAGGAAATACTGGCGAGGGGAGACGCTCTCCCTCGGCAGTACGTGGAGATACTGGAGGAACTGAAGGGTTTTCTCGTACACGATGTTGTCCATCACCGATTCTGGAGTGACCCGGAATTTAGCGGCGGGAAGAAAACCGTGAGTGCTTTGGCCGAGTCCGTTATCGAGCGTCTCGAGGCTGTGGTTCCGGAGCCCGAAAAGCCAAGTGGGACATTCCGTATCCAGGAGTTGGATAAGCTTAAAAAAGATCTCAGTACACTCACCGATAGAATGGAAAGCCAGCTCCAGCGTGACAAAACACTGTACAGCAAGATAGTGGATGGCGTGCGATCAAAGATCGGTAAAACCATTCTCGGTGGCGTTGTTCTCCTTGGCGGCGCTCTCGTCGGCGGACCATACGTAGCAAATAGACACTGGAGCGGGCAGAGAGAAGGAAGTGACGTTCCTGCTGGGGCGCCGTCGCACCCTGGTTCACATGAGACACCGCTTGAAAACGGAGTGAATGTTCAAGTAGAGGGAAACAGCCTCATATTCGCATTTCCACGTTCGGAGGCCATAGCCTTATATATTGGGAAAGAGGGTGAAACGAATGTGAAGCCTGTAAAAATTCCGTCTGAAGCTATTGGTCAGGGAAAATGGAAATATGACCTTCCTGATAAATTCAAGGATGCACAGGAAATTGGAATTTGTGTGCATATTAAAGCTGGAGGGGAATGGAAACAGGGCAGCAAATACACCGGAGTAAAGTTACGATAGCACTTTGTTCTATCGAGATATTCGGACAGCTCCGGTAGGTGGCGGAGGTGGAGGAGTGTCATCCTCTCCGCTCCGTGGTGCCTCAGCTCCCGTGGATCCCGCCCTCGGCCTCGCTGTTTCTGTTCCTGCGGTTGGAGTTCTCCCTGAAACATCCGTTCCGCTCCGTGGTGCCTCAGCTCCCGTGGATCCCGCCCTCGGTCCTGCTGTTCCCGTATCCGTTCCTCCGGCCCTCGTCCCCGGAGTGACATCCGTTCCGCTCCTTGGTGCCTCAGCTCCCGTGGATCCCGCCCTCGGTCCTGCTGTTCTTGCATCTGTTCCTGCATTTGCGAGGCCATCCGGAGGAACGATAGAACCGGCTCTAGGCGTATCAATGACATTTGACCCCGATCTTGGTTGGCCATCAGTGGCAGGTGTTCCTTCGCGTAATGCCGGCACGTATGAAGTAGAACCCTCACTTGCCGCGTCTGGTTTCACGTCGGAACCGGGAGTGAGCCGCGTTGTTACTGCAGATCCTTCCCTGGAAGTATCGGGAGACACTGTTGAACCCGGCATTGCCTCGGTTGCTGATGTTACCGTCGTTCCTTCTCTCGTTCTCTCCACCGACGCATCCGTTCCCGTCGTCGTACCGGCGGTCGACCCCGTCGGTCCGGCCAAAGGTCCCGCAGTGGTCGTGGTCGTCGTAGTTGTCGTTGTCACGATATCGACAATCGGCTCGAACCGGTTCTTGTTCTTCTCCTGATCCTTATATTCCTTCGGTTCGTCGACATTGATACCGAGGAGCTTCAGTATGTCTCGAAGTTCGGGGAGACTCTTGTAGGAGGGGTTGTTTTCGATGAGCTGCGCCGCTGCGAGGTTCTTCCGTCTGATTTCGTTCTGCTCCTCGACAGAGATGCCCTCCTTCTCCGTCGCCTTCGCCACTTCGTCGTACCACTGCTTGCGGAAGCGGTCATTGATTGTCTTCTTCGTTTCGGCAGAGACGTTCCCCTGTGCCTCCTCCGTCGCCTTCTTCACTTCGTTGGTGAACTGCTCGAAGAGGCGGTCATAGATTTTGGTCTGCTCCTCGACAGAGATGCCCCCCTTTACCTCCTTCGTTGCTTTCTCCACTTCTTTGTCCCTCTGCTTGTAGATGCGATCGTAGATCTTCCGCGCGCGCTCGCCGAGGCTTGTACGAAGCGCCTCGCTCGTGTCTCCGCTCAGGACGCGCAGGAGGTACAGGATGGCGATATCGCGCGCGTATGCGACGCTCTCGAGCCGCTTGTCCTCGCTGGCGAAGTCGAAGCTCTCGAGGAACTCGAGGTTCATGCGTTCCATGACTTCGATGTCCTCGATGGTTCTCCACATGCCGTTGCCCCAGACATTCGTCCGGCCGATCACACCTACGAAGAGCAGATCGAATTCCTTCACGAGGTTCCCCTGCTCCTTGGGGGTGACTCCGAGCCTGTCCTCGCGTCGCCCGTATCCGTCGGGTGTCGCGATGAGCGCGGTGGAACGCGCGAGCGCGCCAGCCATCCGCTGGCTCAAGTGCGCCTCCGCCCTGTCGATGCGCCTCTGGAAGGAGCTCTGTCCTACGATCGGCTTCAGCGCCGAGAGGAGCTTTTCCATTCCGCCGAACGATGTGATGATGGCAGGAGGGAGCGCTCCGGCTGCGCGCTCGCCGAGCGCATCCAGATCCTTCATGTCCTGTACTTGTTTCTGGTAGGCATCGATCCGCTGCTCGAGATCCTTGAATCCCAATCCCAGGCTACTTACGGGCCCCTGCCCGAACCAGGGTTCATTGAGCATCGATCGGACATCGCCGAGCGAGGAAACAGTGTGGAAATTTCGCGGAAGGGAAATCACGTATCGTGAGAGGTAGCCCTCCATGCGGCTCAAGAACGCCTTTGCTGACAGGTCATCGGGCCCGGTCATGGTGATGATCTTCTCCCGCGTGAGAGGGTCCCTGTCTTTCGTTGCCGTCACCATCACGGCGTACTTGAGCTTCTCTGTGGCTTGCATGATGTCCGTGATGGGACTGTTGCTCTTGCGGAGCAGATCGAACTTCCGCTTCAGCTCGTCGCTTCCGTCGGAGGTGAGGAGCCTAGAGTCCTGGCAATTCTTCAGGAACTCATCCGTGTCGTTTTCGAGGAGCTTATTGTCCGCGAGGAGCGAGTCTTTTGCAGTAGCATCCGGAGATATGTTCTGAGTTTCCTCGAGCGTCTGGAATTCATGTTTTCGCGCCGGAACCACCCGCGGATCATCGATCACCGCTGCGGTATCGGCGAGCTTCTCCTTCTCGGTCTTCCTGCGCGAGTTCAGGGACTCCACGATCTCGACGAGCGATCTATCAGGGTATTCGTTGATGGCGATCTGCCGCCCTTCCACCACCATTTCCTGGTAGCGGGTTTTCAGGTTCTGCGGGAGGTTGTCATACGACCCGACGGAGGACAGCTGCTTGCCGATCTCGTCCGCGGTCTCGATGTTCTTCGGGCGATTGGCCGCGAGGAGGAAGAAGACGTGCGCGATGGCTTTGCTGACTTCCAGGTTGTTGTCACCCAGGTACTGGAACGTATTCTCTTTCTCGTCGGCCCTGAGTCCCATTTTCTGCATCGCTCCCTTCAGTGCTTTGCCCAGGAGGTAGCCCGTATCGGTTTCCTGCTCCATACCCGTGCGGTCGCCGCCGTCAATGGTGAGGACGCCGCCGAGCCTGTCACCTTCCGCGAACGGGACGAACGCTTCCGCGATGGTCTTGAGCTTCACGGACGAGAGACACGCCATGCCGGTCATCGCGGGGCCGACGGGCAGCTTATGGAGCTCGAGGAAGTCTCCCATGGCGTTGATCCGGTCGACGGGCCGGCGGTAGGGCTTAAGTCCTATGGCGCGCAGCGCGTCGCCGATTTTCTCCCCGCTGAACTGCGCGACCTTCTTCATGCCGTTGGCCATGTCGTTGAAAGCGTTCTCGTTCCCGTTGACGAAGCGGTCGTAGGCGAACCAGCCGAACATGCCGTAGAGCGCGAACCGCCCGAGCGGGTTCTGGGCCTTGAACGCCCGGTAGCCGAGGTAGAGCCCGGCGGCGGCCGTGAGGATCTGCAGCCGCCCGTCGGCGTTGCGGAAGTTCGTGAGAACATCCGAGGTTTCCCTGCGCAGCTTGTCCTCCTCCACGCTCCGGTTGAGCCGCAGGTACTCCACTCGCTGCTGTGCGCGCTGGAGGCGCGTGTCCATGCTCTTGCCGGTGGACATCTCGAACATCTCGCGGAGCCACAGAGCTGCTTCCCTCGGATCTACGAGGCTTTCGAGTGCGCCACGGAGTTCATCCGGGATGCCGCTCTCGGGCTTGAGGAGTGTCTCGGGAGTCGTGGCATCCGTCTTCCCGAGATCGGGGTGATCGTCGAGCCACTGCTTGTACAGGGTATAGAGGCGCCCCGGTTTCTCCGCGGTATTGTTGGTTTCCTGCAGGACATCGCGTGCGAGCCGGAATGCGGCCGGGTCTTCCTCCTGGGGGACCGTTTCCCCCGAGAGGGTCTTGAGCGCGCGGAGGAGAGTGGCGATGCGGTTATTCTGCTCGTCCGCCTCGTACTCCCGGAGATCCTGTTCGTTGAGTGCGGGGCTGAAGAGCGGCGCGTGTTCCTCCAGATTGCGGATCGCCTGCGGGAAATTCCGTTCGATGTACCGCTGGAACTCCTGCAGACGGCGCTCCGGCGTCATACTGAGCATGCGCTCCAATGGCAGATTGCCCCTGCTCCCGGCGCGGTCGGTCCTCGTGAAGAACTTCGGCCTGGCGAAAGCGTCCAGGATTTCGCGGTCACTGATGAGACTGCGTTCCCTCGCTGCCTCGGGGTTCGTGAGATTTCCGAAACTTTCGCGGATGCGCGATTCGGCATCATCCGCCTTCCCCCGGAATCCTCCGGTACGAAAGATGAGACGCTTCTCGCGTTCACTCCGTTGCCGATCGTGGAAGAGGGGATGAAGCATGTTAGTGAGCTGGAGCGGCGCCGGCGGGTGCTCCGGGTGCGCCGCCTTTGCCCTTGAACCAGCCGGTGTTATTGAGATAGTTGATGGCGGCGTAGGCGCCGGCACCCACGAGTAACGAGGTTCCGCCCGTAAACATGGCCCCGCCCAGAGCAGCTCCGCCGACTCCCCAAACCGTCGGTTTTACGGCGGGGATCACCGGCTTCACGAGGTGGTCGTAGCCCCACTTGGCTGGCGTGCCGACGACCGTCCCGAGTGCTTTCTTCGTCCATTTCCATGCATTCTCGCGTGCGTGCATGGTGTATTTGTAGGCGGCGAAGAGCGGCTGGTAGAAGATTCCCGCGCCCGCTCTCACATGCCCCCAGAAACCGCCGTAGCGCTTCCCGG
>Ga0082335_1003331_pt1 | contig 26761 bp, 23 predicted proteins | sample Subgrocontami58m_FD_72375 | JGI IMG/M metagenome (GOLD analysis project Ga0082335, IMG submission 72375) | Subsurface groundwater microbial communities from S. Glens Falls, New York, USA - GMW37 contaminated, 5.8 m (SPADES assembly) (version 2) ...
AGCCCGCGCCGCACCCGGGGAAGCTCGAGGGATCTCGGGTCTCGCGGATGCCGTCCGCGGCCGGCGACCCGCCCAGTGCTCCGGTGGCGGTCACAAGCCAGTGCGTAGCCTGAGCCGTGGCCTCGCCGACGTGCGAGGGTGTGGTCCCGAGGGCGGGTGGCTCGATTGGCCAGGGCCTCGTACTGCGATGGCATTCAATCCAAGTGCCCCCGCCCCCGGAATCAGCGGACCAGGCGTGGCCTCTAAACAAGTCAGGAGCGTGGCTGGCGCCTCGACGCACTGCTGCCCGCCTGGTCCGCGGCCATCGTATCGGCACGACGGGAGGACGCGGGATGGGAGCCATCGGGATCGACACCCACAAGGCGACGCTGGCGGCTTGCGCCGTGGACGCGCTCGGCATGGCACACGCGGAGCGGACGTTCGACAACGATCCAGCTGGTCACCGAGCGCTGCTCGAGTGGGCCCGAGCGGCGGACCCCGACGCAGTCATCGGGGTCGAGGGCTCGGCCAGCTTCGGGGCGCCGGCGGCGAGGTTCCTCATCGCCGCCGGGCGATCGGTCCGGGAAGTCCCACCACAGCTCGCGCGGCGCGAACGGATCCGCACCCGGCGGGCCGGCAAGAGCGATCCGGGCGATGCCCTGGCGATCGCCCGGGTGACGCTCCGGGAGTCTGACCTGCCGCCCGTCCGGCTGACTGACCGGAGCCTCGAGATCCAGCTCCTCGTCGCGGCGCGCGAGGACGTGGTCGAGGAGATGACCCGCGTCCGCAACCGGCTCCACGCCGATCTCCGGGTCCTCGTGCCCGGCTATGGGGCGAGCGCGACCAGCCTCACGACCGTTCGCCACCAGCGCACGGTGGCCCGGCTGCTGCGGGGCCTCGCCGGAGTCCAGGCCGAGCTCGCCCGAGGCCGTCTCGGTCGGCTCCGGGCCCTCGGGACCGACGAGCACGCGCTCGCTGCACAGATCGGCACGAGGGTCGACGGCCATCCACTCCTCGTCCTGCCGGGCGCCGGCGCACTCGTCACGGCAAAGCTCGTCGGCGAGGTCGGCGACGTTCGACGGTTCCGGTCGGCCGATGCCTTCGCCGCCCTCGCCGGCGTCGCCCCCATCCCGGCCAGTTCCGGCCAGACCCAGCGGATGCGACTGAACCGCGGCGGCAACCGTCAGCTGAACCGGGCGCTGTACACGATCGCCCTGTCGCAGGCCTTCCACCACCCGACCGGCGATGGCGTACATCGCGCGGCAGCGGGCCGCGGGCAAGACCTGGCGCGAGGCCCTCCGGGCCCTCAAACGCCAGCTCGTTCGGACCGTCTTCCGGTTGCTCCAGGCCGGCGCCAGATCGGTGGAACTCGCCGCTTGACAACAAGTCAGGAGCTTGGATTACCGGGGGTCGGCCCAGGAACCGGGATGCTGCCGGCGCGGAGCAGGCCGATGAGGTAGCCGACTCCGGTGGGCGGTTCGACCCGCTTGACCGGGCCGTTCGTCCCTTCCGTGCCCGAGCCCATCGGCCTTAACTGGCGCCATGAGCAATTCCGAGTTGTCGACTCAGGATTGGACGCTGGCCGATCTGCCGATCGGCGTCTCCGCCCGCGTCGTGGCCCTCGATGCAAACCGGCACACGTCGCTCGCGGGCCATGGGATTCGCCCCGGCGTCATTGTCGAAGTCGAGAATGACGCACCCTTCGGCGGGCCGAGGATCGTCAACCTCGGCTTCGCGCGTCTGGCGATCGCTCGCGCTGTTGCCCTCACGATCCACGTCCGGCTCGCGCCTGCGGACGCGGCGGACGGGTCGAGGTGAGCTCCATCGGGAACGCCGAGTTGGCCTGCCACCGACCGCCTGACACGGAGCCAGCGACGCTCGTCCACGGGACCGCGAGCAGCCACGCTCCGACGGTCGCCTTCATCGGCCGGCCGAACGTCGGCAAATCGACGTTCTTCGCCCGCGCCAGCGGACGGTACGCGGAGGCGGCGAACGTGCCGGGGACGACGGTCGGCGTCGACCGACGAGCGGTGCGAATCGATGACCGCGCAGCCGTCCTCGTCGATCTGCCTGGGGCGCTGTCGCTGACGGATCGGAGCGAGGGGCTTCCGGCATTCTGGCAGCTGCTCCTCGGAGCGGCACCGACCGCCGCCGTGGTGGTCGTCGATGCCGGGGACCTCGCACGCCATCTCCCTCTCGTACTCGCCTGCCGCGACCTGGGCATTCCCATCGTCGTCGCCGCCAATCTCGCCGACGAAGCGGAGTCGCGCGGCGTCGAGATCGACGTGGGCCGCCTCTCGCAGCTGCTTGCCGCGCCCGTCCACCGGACCGTCGGACGACGGGGCAGCGGCGTCCTCGCCGCAGTCAGCGAGGCGGTCCGCCAGGCGAGCGATCGATCAGGCACCGGGCGGACGACGCGGCGCCGGACGGTGCCGGCCAACCCGTATTCGCCGACGAGCGTCCGCCGCGTGACCGACCTCGCGACGAGGCTCGCGCGCGGTGACGCGCCAGCAGGCGCACCGCCCGAGCTCCTCTCGGCCCTCGCCGCCGGCCGGGTCTCGGCGATCGGCGCGGCGACGGTCATGCTTGCCGACATCCTCGAGCCCGAGCGCTGGGCGATCGCCCAGCGCTGGGCAACCCAGGTGGAGCGTCGCTCCGCGGTGCGGCCGAGACTCGCGGACCGGCTCAGCCGGCAGATCACGGCGCCGTGGCCCGGGCTGCCGCTCTTCGCGCTCGTGGCCGCAGCAAGCCTGGGAGCAACGATGGCCGTAGGGACGTTCCTCTCGGGCATCCTCGCCGCCGCCTGGAGCGCGACGGTCTCCCCGGTGCTGACTGGCGTCGTCGGCACGCTCGTTCCGATTCCGACCCTCGCGGCGACGATCCTGTGGGGACTCGACAGCGGGCTGTTCGCGATGCTGTCGGTCGGGATCCCGTTCGTCCTGTCCTTCTATGTCATGCTGGCCGTGCTCGAGGACTCCGGCTATCTCGCCAGTGCGGCCGTCCTGAGCGACCGCGTCTTCAATGCCCTCGGGCTGCCCGGTCGAGCTGCGATCCCGCTCCTCGCTGCCGTCGGCTGCAACGTCCCGGCCATCTATGGCACGCGCGTCCTCGACACCCGACGCGAGCGACTACTGGCTTCGTTCCTCATCGTCCTCACGCCCTGCTCGGCCCGATCGGCAGTCGTCATCGCCGCCCTGGTGCCGTTCGCCGGACCGCAGGTCGCCTTGCTGGCATTCGGCGTCGTCGCGCTCATCGGCGTGAGCGCTGGACTCGCGGCGAACGCCCTGGTACCCGGCCGCCAGTCGCCGCTCGTCCTCGAGCTGCCACCGCTCCGCTGGCCGATCGCCCGGCAGGTCGCGACGAAAGCCTGGTTCCGGTTCCGGTCGTTCGTCACGACCGCCACCCCGGTGATGCTCGCCAGCTCGTTCGTCCTCGGCGGCCTCTACGAAACGGGGGCGATCAGGCCGATCGAGGATGCGATCAGGCCCTTCGTGACGGCCGTGCTCGGGCTTCCGCCCGTGGCCGGTATTGCGCTCGCCCTCGCCTTCCTGCGCAAGGAACTCGCCCTCCAGTTGCTTCTCGTCCTGGCGGTGGCCGAGTACGGGTTGGGCGCGAGCAGCCTGGCGGCGTTCATGACGCCCGGCCAGCTCTTCGTCTACGCGGTCGTGGCGGCGGTCTCCGTACCATGCGTCGCGACGCTGGCGACGCTGGCCGACGAGTTCGGCTGGCGCCCGGCCCTGGCGGTGACCGGCGCGACGCTCGGCCTTGCGCTCTCGGCCGGCGCGCTCATCGCGCGGCTCGCCGGGATCGCCTGACGGAGAGACCGAGCGGCCCGGGCCGGTTGGGCCATCCCGCCTCATGACGTCGGCTACACTCGGCTGACGATGACGAACCCAGCCTCCGTGCCCGCCCCAACCAAGGCCGCGCCCCGGACGTTCAGCGGCATCCAGCCGTCGGGTGCGCCGCACATCGGCAACGACCTTGGGGCCATCCGGAACTACGTCCGGCTCCAGGATGAGTACGAGGCGATCTACTGCATCGTCGACTACCACGCCCTGACGAGCACCCACGACGCCGATCGGATGCGCCGTCAGACGCGTGAGATGGCGGCCGCGCTCCTCTCCCTGGGCCTGGACCCCGAGCGGTGCACGCTGTTCGTCCAGAGCCACCGGCCCGAGCACACCGAGCTGGCCTGGCTGCTCGCGACCGTGACGCCGGTCAGCTGGCTCGAGCGAACGCCGACGTACAAGGAAAAGAAGCAGAACCAGCCCGACGATATCAACCATGGGCTGCTGACCTACCCGGTCCTCCAGGCGGCCGATATCGTCATCTACAAGGCGACCACCGTGCCGGTGGGCAAGGATCAGGCCGCCCATCTGGAGCTGTCACGAGAAATCGTCCGGGCGTTCAACAACCGCTACGGGAACACGTTCCCGGAGCCGCAGGCCGTCTTCACCGAGGCCCCGATCGTGCTCGGCACGGACGGCGCCCGGAAGATGTCCAAGTCGCTCGGCAACACGATCGAGATCTTCGCGCCGGAGGACGAAATCCGCCGCCAGGTGATGTCGATGGTCACCGATACCCAGCGGATCAAGCGCACCGATCCCGGCCGCCCGGAGGTCTGCAACGTGTGCCAGCTCCAGCGGTTCTTCGGTGACGACTACCTCCAGCTCTGGGAGGGCGAGCGGACGGCGGCCACCGGCTGCGTGGACATGAAGCGGCTGCTCGCGGACCGCATCATCCGGCACTACGCCCCGGCCCGGGAGCAGTACGCGGAGCTGATGGCCCACCCTGAGCGCGTCGACGGCATCCTCGAGGCCGGGGCGGACCGCCTCAAGCCCCTGGCGGCCACCACGATGGCCGAGGTCCGCGAGAAGATGGGGCTCCGGTAGGGACCGGACGCCGAACGAGGAGCCGAGCGGGATGAGTTTCGAGCTGACGCCGCGCGAACGCCGCTGGCTGGACGTCGTCCTCATCCTCGCGGCCATCGCCCTGACGTTCGTCGTCCTCGGCTTCCTCGCGAACCTCCTGGTCGCGTTCGGCGACATCATCCTTGTCTTCTTCCTCGCCTGGCTCCTCGCCTTCATCCTCTCGCCGCTCGTGGCCCGCGTCGCAGCGATCTCCCACATCACCCGGACGGGTGCCGTGGTCCTCGTCTACGTCCTCCTGTTCGCCGGGCTCGTGGTCCTGGTGGTCGGCGTGGCCGGCGCCATCGCCGGCTCGATCACCGACTTCCTCGCGAACGTCCCGACGCTCCGCAACGACCTGCCCGCAATCCTCGCTCCGTGGCAGGGGCGACTCGATGCACTGGGCCTTGCCGACGTCGACCTGACGGTGCAGGCGGCGATCTTCCTGGACAACCTCAGTCGCTATGCGACGCAGTTGGCCGGCCCGCTCCAGCAGGTCGCGGTCGCCAGCCTCGGCGCCATCGCCAACCTGCTGCTCATCCTGATCCTGTCCCTGTACATGGTCGCCGACCGCGACCGGCTCCTGGCGTTCCTGTTCCGCCTCTCGCCGCCGCAGTACAAGGAGGAGGCCCGGCTCCTCGAGCGAAGCGTCGCCCAGTCGTTCGGGGGGTTCCTCCGCGGCCAGGCGATCCTCGGCATCGTCTACACGGCGACCGCGCTCCTGGCGAATGTCATCTTCGGGCTGGACTACGCGGCTGCGACGGCTGCGACGGCCGGACTGCTCATGGCGATCCCGTTCTTCGGGCCGTTCATCGCCTGGGCTCCACCTGTGCTCGCTGCGCTCGTCACGCAGCCCGACGCGACGCTGGGCGTGCTCGTGGTCATGGCGGCGGGCTGGCTGGCCGTGATGAACGTGCTTCAGCCGCGCCTCATGGCCCAGGCACTTCGTATCCACCCGATCGTGGTCCTCGGCTCGGTCCTGGTCGGCGGCAAGATTGCCGGGATCGGCGGCGCGATCTTCGGGATCCCGATCGCGGCGGTCGTCTCGGCCTTCTTCTTCCACTGGCTCGGCCGGAACGCGGACAACGGCCCCGTGGCGGCGCGTGCAGCCCAGCGGCTTGGTCAGCGCGAGGGTCGCGCGATCCGGGTTCCGCGCGAGCCTGACCCGGCGACAGATACGGACGTGGAGGAGCCGGGCCCGGCCGAGGCCTGAGCGGGCCCGCGGACCCGGCGATCGGGTCCCACCCCGGTCGCCGGGTCCTTGTGCGCTATGGGGTGGCCGCGTGCAGCCTCATCGCGTGGTGAACCAGAGGTCCATCGATCCGTTTGGGGATGGGTTGCGGCCGAAGTAGAGCGTGCTGCCATCCCAGGAGAACGACGCCCGCAGCTCGGCGGCAGCGGTGTTCACCACGGCGCCGAGGTTGGTGGGCGCTGACCAGGCATCGGCCACGCTCGCGCGCGTCGCGGTCCAGATGTCCAGGTCGCCCTGACCGTCCGCCCGGTTGGAGTCGAAGACGACCTCGAGGCCGTTCTTGCGGACGTTCGGCCGGTTGTCGCTCGCTGCGCTGTTCAGCTCGGCGACTGGTGCAGCCGACCCCCAGCTGCCGTCAGAAGCCTGCTCGCTCGCGTAGATATCCGGGCCCCTGGAGAAGTAGAGGAAGGCGCGTCCCTCGGCCTCAAAGTACGACGGGCCGGCCTCGCCGACCGTAGAGCTGTTCACATTGGACCCGAGGTTCACCGGGGTGGTCCACCCGTGAACCGGATTCAGGCGCGCGAAGTAGATGTCGCCAGCGCCTTCCCTCGCGCTGATGAAGAAGAGACCGTTTCCGCGCACGGGTGTCGGGCAAAACTCGTTGGCGGCGCTGTTGATCGTGTCGCCAAGGTTCTGAGGCACGCCCCAGACGTCGCCGGTGCTGGCTCGGGAAGCGACCCAGATGTCGAGGCCACCCGATCCCCCCGCCCGATTCGACGCGAAGTACAGGCTGAGCCCGTCCGGAGACTGCATCGGGCAGCCCTCGAGTACTGTCGTATTGACGTTCGCCAGACCATCTTGCGAAGGCGCGGCCCAGTCCGCGAACTGCTTGGCGGCGACCGGCGCTGTCACGGCGAGCATCCCCAGGAGGAGGGTCGCCACGGTCCCCGAAGCAACGAGCCGGCGAGTGAATCGACCGAATCTCCGCTGTTCCATCACGTTCTCCTGTTTCCCGACGCCGCGGCCACCGCCACGAGTTCGACCTCGTGGAGGATCCGGACGCCGTCGCTGCCGTCCGGGAACATGGCCCGAACGGCGTCATCGATCAGAGCCGGGTCGAATGCCCAGCCCTCCAGCACGACCCCGATCCCCGAACTGTCCGCGAGCAGCGAGATCCGGCTGATCCCCAACTGGGCCAGCCGCTCGGCCGCCTCGGGCCCCACGATCGGTTCGGCGGTGTCCTGACCCGCGACGAGCATCGCGATTGCCATCAACCCCTCCTCGCCGACTCCGTGACCCTTCCTGGGTCGCGAGGCGAGGCTAGGCGGCGAAGGGACCCTCATTCATCGGGTGAACCCCGTACCGTGCTCGACCTGACGAGGGAAGCGACTTCCGTCCGGTTCCTCAGCCCGAGCTTGGCGAGGACGTTGGTCACGTGTCGCTCGACGGTCTTCGGGGAGACGAGGAGCGCCTCGGCGATCTCGCGGTTGCTGTTCCCGTCGGCCACGAGGCGAGCGATCTCGCGCTCACGGTCGCTCAGGGCGTGGAGCCCGTCCCCGGCCGTGGCGCGCCCGCGCCGCCAGGCCCGTACGCCGAGGCGTCGCAGCGCCTGGGCCGCGAGCCGGGCCTGGCTTGCCGCCCCACTTCGCTCGGCCAGCTCGGCGGCCGCCGTGAAGGCGACAATCGCGCGGGCCCGATCAGACCGAACGAGGGCGCGCCCCAGGTCGATCCGGGCCCACACGAGGTCATCGATCAGACCGGCACGCTCCAGCTCAGCCGCGTACTGCTCGAGAATCGAAACGGCCAGCCCATCGTCACTGTCGGCGGCCGCGATCGCGGCCGCCGCGCGCATCCGCCACAGGTCCCGCTGGAGGTACCTGGGCGTCGTCGCCCGGTCCCAGGTCGCAAATGCCTCGCGCGCGGCATCCGCGTGCCCGGTCCGGGCGAGCAGTTCCGCAGAGACGATGGACAGTTCGGCAGCGCAGCGGGGACACCGTGCGAGCGTGGAATCAGCCCGCGCCGTTGCAAGCTCCGCCAGAACCTCGCCGGCCATCCCTGGCCCAGCGGACCGTGCCTGCCACGCCGCCGCGGTCTGGTGGATCGCAAGGCGGTAGTGCGGGTCCGGCTCGGTGTCGGCGTCCTGCCGGAGTGCCCGCAGCGCTGCGGCCGGGTCCCCGAGCGAGAGCTCGATGGCGTGGACGATCGAGGCTGCGCGGCCCCAGCGCCGGGGCGCATTGCTGACACGCGCCTCAAGTCGACCGGTCTCGGCCGCGACCTCGCGGGCCTCGAGGAGGCGGCCCATGTCGCGGAGTCCCCGTGCGAGGCCGTGGCCGGCCTCGATCATCAGGATCGGGAGCACGAGCCGCCTCGCGAGATCCCACGCCTTCCGGTACTGCGCCTCCGACTCCGCGACCCGTCCGATCGGGCGAAGCGCGAAACCCGTGCGGATCAGCGCCGCCAGGTGTGATTCGTCATCGAGCCCTTCGGCCACCTGCAGAATCGTTCCGCTCAGAAGGATCACGTCCCCGCCGCGATCCTCCTGCAGCGCCGCGTCTCCTGCCACGACGATCGCCTCGAGGTAGGCCCTGCGGGCCGCGGGCGCGAGCCGCTCGACGCCGCCTGCCTCGGCGGCGAGCACGCCGGCAACCTCAAGCGCTCGATCGGCCGTCCGGCTCCCGGCGCTCGTCTCGTGATCCAGCCACAGCTCGACCTCGGCCTGGAGCGCATCCAGGCGCACGGCGATCTCGGGTGAGGTGGGTGCCGTCGCGCGGGCGCGGTCGAGATGACGGTGTGCGTCGACGGGTCGCCCGAGGCGGAATGCCGCCCGTGCTGCTTCGATCTCGGCGTGCTGCTGCTCGGGCGCGTCCGGGGCCGCCTCGCTCACCCGCGCCCAGCGCTCAAGGGCCAGCTCCTGCTCCCCGAGGACGGCGCCGAGTTCCGCGAGGCTGCGATCCAGACGGAGTCTGTCAGGGTCGCCTGGGTCGAGAGCATCGCTGATCGACGCAATGAGCTGGAGGTCATCGCCTCCGAGCAGGCGCCGTTGCGCCGACGACAGGAGGCGGGCTGCAAGTGCCGCGGGCGGCAGGCCGGCCGCGACACGATGGTCGAGCGCCTCGCGAAGCATCGCCAGTTCGTCGCCGGCGGCGCCCCCGATCCACGCCGCCAGACGCGCGTGGAGACGCCGGCCTGTTGCGGACGGGATGGCGCCAGCTGCAGCCTCGCGGATGAGGTCGTGGGCGACCCGGGTCGCCCCGCTGTCCCCGAGTGCCAGGCCCCGAGCGATGAGCTCCCCCGACGCGTGACGGACACGATCAATCTCCCAGCCCAGCAGCCCGGCCGTCTCTTCGTCGGCGAACGGTCGAGCACCGACGGCGAGGGCCGCCAGAAGTGCGCCGGCGTCCGGGCTGAGGTCCCGGAGCCGCTCCCCGATGAGGCTCGAGGGATCGGCGGACGCGTGGCTGCGGGCGAGTGCCTCCACCCAGAAGGGCGAGCCGCCGGCGCGGCGCCAGAGAGCAGCCGCCGCCGCGTCGTCGAGATCGCGATCGATCGACCGGGCCAGCGAACGGCCGTCCTCCAGGGGCAGCGGCCCGAGGTCGATAAATGCCCGCCGATCGGCCGGCAGTTCCCCCTCGATGCTTCCCCGGAAGGCGGCGCCGGCGGGCGACGGGCGAGCCACCGCGATCACGCCGATCGGCTGGTGCGCAGACGCCGCTGCCAGCAGGAGGTAGTGGACAAGTGAAAGCGATCGCTCGTCGACCCATTGCAGGTCGTCGATCGCAATGACCAGCGGACCAGACGAAGAGAGTGCGCGGTGCGCCGCCTCGAAGATGCGGAGCGGGTCCGAGTCCGGGGCTTCGGCCGTCCCGAAGACGAGCCGGTCGAGGACTGCCCCATCGCGCGGGGCCCTGGCCAGCAGGCGCAAGAGGTCGCCGGCGGCGGCGAGCGGGACCGGCTGCATCGGCTCGAAACCACCGATCCGGATGCTCCGGTCTGGAAGGGCGCGACGCAGTACCTCCCCGAGCAGTCGGCTCTTGCCGCTGCCCGGTTCGCCCGTGATCAACGCCGCGATCGGCGCCCGCTCAAGGCGAGCCTGCCGCACGAGCGGAACGAGGGCGTCAAGTTCGCTCTTGCGGCCGATGAACGCGACGCTCATGGACCGAAGCGTAGTCCTCACCGTCCGCCGCGGCTACTCCCGGAACCGCGTCTACGACCGCCGTTTGCGCAGGTCAGCGAGGACCTCGCGAGCTGCGTTCTGGCCCGGGCCGCCGGTGATGCCGCCGCCTGGATGCGCACCGGAGCCGCACAGGTACAGGCCATCGAGGCCGCCGATCCGGTAGCGAGCGTGCCCGAGGAGCGGCCGCCACAGGTAGAACTGGTCCAGGCCGGGCTCGGCGTGAAGGGGATGCCCGCCGGTCAGGCCGTAGTCGTGCTCCAGGTCCAGCGGCGTCAGAACCTGGCGGTGGGTGACGAGCTTGCCGATCCCGGGGGCGACGGACTCCAGACTCCGGATGACCGCGTCCCCGAACGCATCGCCGCTGGTCGCCCAGTCGCCGGCCCGAAGCGTGTACGGCGCGTACTGGGCGATGACGCTCATGACGTGCGTCCCAGCCTTCGCCCGGTCCACGAGGAGCGGATCGACGAGCGACGGGATCGTCGCCTCGAGGATCGGCGTCTCGGAGAACCGGCCGTATTTCGAGGCATCGAAGGCGCGCTCCATGGCGTCGATGCCGGGCGCCACGACGATCCGGCCGCGGAGGAGGTGCTCCCCGTCATCGCCGGCGGCCGGGAAGACCGGGAGCTTCCTGAGGGCGAGGTTGACCTTCGCGACGACGCCGGGAGTCCGGATGTTGCCGGCACGCCATCCGAGGCTCGGTCCGAGCGCGACGGGATCCACCAGCCCGACGAGCGTCCGCTTTGGGTCCAGGCCCGAGACGACCGCACGCGCCGCGATCTCCTCGCCCGACGCGAGGACAACGCCGGTTGCGCGCCCGTCCCTCGAGGTGATTGCCGTCACTTCGGCGCCGGTCCTGACCTCGGCGCCGGCAGCGCGTGCCGCCGACAGGAGCGCCGCCGAGAGCGCCCCGGGTCCACCCTTTGCGAAGACTGTCTCGCCGGCGGCTCCGCCGTCATTGCCGGTCGAATCCATCAGCAGGATGGCCGCCGTGCCGGCAGACCACGGCCCGACGGCGCAGTACCGGATGCCACGCCACGCAATCGCGGCGCGCAGGCCATCCGTCTCAAACGCCTCCGCGACGAGATCCGCGACGGCCATCGGCAGGACCCGGAGGATGGTGCGTGAGTCGTGCGTGCCGAGGCCGCGGAATGTCCTTCCGAGCTTCAGTCCCGTCATCGCGTCGCCGATTCCCGGAGCCTTGACATCCGGCGGCGCGGACCGCCCGAGCTCGTCCAGGAACCGGCCCAGGGACCGAACCAGCCGGTCGAACGCCGGGTAGGCGTCAGCATCGCGGTCGGAGACGCCCCGAAGCCCTTCGGCCGTTCTTGCGACGTCGTCCCAGAGAATCACCGCCGGGGCGTCCGGCGACGGCGCGAACACCCGCACCTCGGGCGCCACCAGGGTCAGGCCGTGACGCTTGAGGTCGAGGTTCCGATAGACGGACGGCCGGAACCGCCCGACCGTGTGGGCCAGCGCCGGGACGCGGATCCCCGGGCCAAGTTCCGCCGTGTCCGCGGCGCCGCCGACGCGTTCGCGCCGCTCCAGGACCAGGGTCCGGAGGCCGCCCTTCGCGAGGTACGCCGCGGTGACGAGCGCGTTGTGACCGCCGCCGACCACGACCGCGTCCCATGCTCCTCCGCCGTTCGAGCCCGCCATCACGCGATCTTCTTTCCGCGCGAGCGCAGCAACTCCATGGCCGCGATGCGACCGTTGGCGCCCATGATCCCGCCCCCCGGGTGCGTGGCCGAGCCGCACAACCAGAGGTTGCGGACGGGCGTCCGGAAGCGCGCCCAGCCGGGGACGGGCCGGCTGAAGAAGAGCTGCTCCAGGCTCAGCTCGCCCTGGAAGATGTTGCCCTCGGTCAGGCCCGTGGTCCGCTCGATGTCGAGTGGCGTCTGGACGTCTCGATAGAGGATCTTCGACTTGAGATCAGGCGCGAACTCGGAGATCCGGTCCACGACCGCATCGCCGAACGCCTCGCGGTTGTCGTCCCAGGTCCCGAGCGACGGGTCCAGGTGGTACGGCGCGTACTGGACAAAACAGCTCATGACGTGTTTGCCGGGCGGCGCCATCCCGGGATCGACGAGTGTGGGGATGATGACGTCGATGTACGGCTTCCGGCTCCAGTGCCCGTACTTGGCGTCGTCGTAGGCGCGCTCCATGTCGTCGACGGACGGGCTGATCGAGATCGCGCCGCGAAGGTGCTCACCAGGGCCCGGCAACGCCGTGAAGCTCGGCAGGCCATCGAGCGCCATGTTCACCTTGCCCGAGGAGCCGCGGAACTTGAACCGACGGACCTGGGCCTCGAAGTCCGCGTCCAGGGTGCCGGGTTCCAGGAGGTTGATGAAGGTCTGCCGACTGTCGACGGACGACAGAACCGCGTCGGCGAGGATCTCCTCGCCCGTCTCGAGCGCAACGCCGGTCGCCTTGCCACCCCTGACGAGGATCCGCGCGACCGGGGCTTCCATTCGGATCTCCGCGCCCTGGGCGCGCGCCGCACTGCCGATGGCCTCGGAGATTCCGCCGGTTCCGCCCTTCGGGATGCCCCACGCGCGGAACGCGCCGTCGATCTCGCCCATGTAGTGGTGGAGCAGGACGTACGCCGTACCCGGACTCTTGACGCCCTGGTACGTGCCGATGATCCCGGACGCAGACATCGTGGCCTTGAGCGGGTCGGTTTCGAACCACTGGCTCAGGAAGTCGGATGCGGACATCGTCATGAGCTGGACGAAGACCGCCTGCTGGCGCTCGGTCAGCTTCTGGAAGCTCCGCAGGAGGCCGCCGAGCGGCAGGAACGGCCGCGGGTCGTTGGAGGCCGGATCCGGAGGAACCATGGACAGGATCGGCTTGATGAACCGGGCCATGTCCACCATGAGCCGGCCGTATTCCTCGTACGCCTCGGCGTCGTTCTTCGACCAGCGGCGCAGCTCGCGGATGGTCCGGCCGTGGTCGTTGACGCGCCACAGGTAGTCGCCCCCGCCCGCCTTGGGTCCCTCGCCCGGATGGAGGGGCGTGAACGTGCCGTCGAGGGGCAGGATATCCAGGCCGTGGGCGGGCAGGTTCAGCTCGCGGATGATCTCCGGACGCAGCAGCGAGACGACGTACGAGAAGACGGAGAAGCGGAAGCCCGGGAAGACCTCCTCGGTCACGGCCGCGCCGCCGAGCAGGTGCCGCTTCTCGAGGACGAGCGCCTTCATCCCGGCGCGCGCCAGGTAGGCCGCCGAGATGAGCCCGTTGTGGCCTCCGCCGATGATGACCGCGTCGTAGCGTTGTCCCACGCGACCCTCGTATCCAGCCTGCATAGACTCCATGCAGTTTAGCCTCCGTGGCGCCAGGCGCGCGCCGACCGTTGCGCAGGATGGCAGGTTGGTGGTCACGCGCAGTTCCGTGTGCTACGTTGTGTGATATCGATTCACACACGAGGTCACACGATGGGGCTCGTCCGAACGAACATCAGCCTCCCCGAGGAGACGCTCGCCCTCGTCGACGCCGTAGCCGGTCCGCGGGGTCGAAGCCGCTACATCGCCGAGCTCGTCGCGAAACAGGTTCGCCGCGACAACGCGAGGCTCGTCTGGGAGAAGTACGCCGGGGCCCTGAAGGGGTCGACGACGTGGGGTCGGACCGACGAGGAAGTACTCGAGACTCTTCGCGAACTTCGTGACGACAGCGAGCGCGAGAAAAAGATCTGGGGCCCGTACGAGGAGGCAGAGGATGCGATATCTCCTGGACACGACCGTCCTGATCGACCACGTTCGCGGAAAGCCGACCGCGGTCGCGCTCGTACGGGAGCTGTTCAGCGAACCGAATGACCTGCTTACCTGCGATGCAACCATCGCCGAAGCGGTGTCCAAGGGTGGAGACGACGAGATCGCAGCGATCAGGGTGCTGATCAATGCGCTGGAGTACGTTGCGACTCATCCCGACGCTGCGCACTGGGCGGGCGAGTCACGGCGGCGGCTCGGCCGGACAAGTCCGCGCCGACTCGGGGACGCGCTCATCGCAGGGGTCGCCTGGTTCAACGATGCAGTCGTCGTCACCCGGAATCCGCAGGACTTCGAGGTCCAGGGCGTCCGCGTGCTCGGCTACGGCTGACTCGTCGGACCGGAAGGGCGCTACGCTACGAGTCGATGCCAGACGAAACCGCTCGCCGACGTGCTGCACCAGCGCCGGTTCCTGCCCAGCACGGACATCCCATCGCGACTCGTCGTGTCGTCCGTGAACGGATCGATCCGCGGCTGACGGCGGCGCTGTTCGCGAACTACCGAACCCCACTGGACGCGATCCTGGAGCTGGTCGACAACGCCGTGGACTCGCGGGTGGATGGCCGGCCGTTGGAGGTGGACCTGGCGGTCCGACCGGGCACGATCGTGCTCACGGTCGTCGGCGGAACCGGGATGGGCGCCCGGGAGCTGGAGCGCGAGTACCTGCGCTGGGGCGGGTCGCGCAAGCGCGCGGGCGAGACGATCGGCCGGTACGGGCAGGGAGGCAAGGCGGCCATCGGCCACCTGGGGGAGCGGTTCGAGGTCGTGGCCGGCCGCGCGGGCGAAGGCATGGCCCACAGCTTTGCGGACGACGCCTACCGCGACAGGAGCCGGCTGCGGACCTACGAGCTGGTTGAACGCCCCAAGCCGGTCGCGGCCGACCTGGGCTACGTGAGGATCGAGATTGGCGCCGTCGACCGGAAGGTGGACGCGCGCCGGCTCCTTGCACGCCTCGCGGAGGCGTACCGGCTGCTCCTGGAGGACGGCCGTCTGGCCCTCCACGTGAACCGGGTGCCCGTGGTCCCGACCGCCTGGCCGGTGGAGGATCGCAGCGTGATCTCGGTGCGCGCTGGCGGCCGGGTCGTCCACGGCTGGTGGGGCCTCCTGCCGGACCCCATTCCACCGTCGACTCCCGAGGCCGGAATCCGGCTCTACCACCTTGGACGGCTCATCGGCGGCCCGGAGTGGTTCGGGCACCCGGGGCCAGCGCAGCACCCGGCGCTGAACCGCCTGATCGGCGAGATCGAGTTGCCGCACGTACCGGTGACGATGAACAAGAGCGATGTCGACCGCGGCAGCCACACGTGGGGCGAGATCGAGGCGCGGCTACACCGACTCCTGGCACCGGCGGTGCGGAGGCTGACCCGGGAGGCGGAGTCGGCGCCCAGCCCGTCCGCGCTGCGGACGGCGGACCAGGTGCGGCGGATCCTCGCCCGGGCGCTCCGGCTGCTCGAGGCGGGCAAGCTGTTCGAGAGCGAACTGGGCGTGGGCGGCGAAGGTCCGGGCGGGCAGCTCACCCTGGACACGCCGGCCCACCCGCCGGCGGTCGATGCCGACGCGGAGGGCCAGACGGGTCCAGGCGACGAACCTGCGGACGGGGCGGCCGAGCCGGCCCCCGCGGAGCCCGCGCCCGTCAGGCATGCGGGCCCGGGGCCCGGACGCCGGCCCGGGATCGGCGAAATCGTGATCCGATCCCTGGATCCGCGGCTCCGAAGCGCGATGGAGGTCGAGGACGGCGTGCGGCGCGTCGTGATCAACTCGCGCTTCCCGCTCTACGAGGTCCGCAAGGGCGATCTCTGGTACCAGCTCGAGACGGCGCTGCGGGAGGTGTGCGTCACGATCCCCGAGGCCACCGTGCCCGAGTTCGAGCGCCGGGTCAACGAGCTGATGGTCGTGTCACTTTCGCTCGCCGAGCATCGCAAGCGCCGGCGCAGGACCCCCAGGCCGAGGCCCCCGACGCTGCTCCCGGTGTGACCCCGGACACGTTTTTTGGCGCGGGGACGCCGCGAGGGCGTCGCGATGGGCGCCGCGAACGGTGCGGCATCCAGACGGTGCGGACATCCAAATTGCATAGCGTCGATGCATGCTTCGCTCGACCAGAGGAGGAGTCGCGTCGACGCAGTGATGTCCGCGTCCCGGTGTGCGAGTATGATACCGACGCATACTCGCCATCGCAGGAGACCCGAGCCGTGATGACCCGGACCACGATCACCCTCCCAGATGACCTCATGTCCGAGATCGACGGCCTCGTCGGCCCTCGCGGCCGGAGCGGGTTCATGGCGCGCGCCGCCGCGAACGAGCTTCGGCGGGAGCGGCTCCGCAGGGCGCTCGAGGGCGCTCGCGGCGCAGTCGCGGGCACTCCGGAGGCCAGGTCGGGGGACGAGATCATCCGGTTCGTGGACGGCCTCCGGTCCGAGGATCGCGACCCGTGGGCGCGGGACGGCGCCGCCGGATGAACTACCTGCTGGACACGACCCTGCTCCTCGACTTCGCGAACGGGCGCGACGGTGCGATCGACCTTGTGGATCGCCTGTTCGAGGCCGGCGAGACGCTCTACACCTGCGACGTGATCACCTGCGAGTCGCTGTCCGGTGGCGGCGAGACCGAGCGACGCGTGATTCGCGGCGTCCTCGATGCGCTCGAATACGTGGCCCTCGCTCCGGAGGGCGCGCAATGGGCGGCCGAGTCGCGGCGCACCGGCCGGTCCGCGCCGGGAGCGCGGAGCCTCGCGGACGCGCTGATCGCGGCAACGGCCTGGAGCCTCGAGGCCGCGCTCGTGACCCGCAATCCTCGCGACTTCGAGCGGCAGGGCATCCGCGTCGTTCGGTACGACTGACGCCCACGGCGCAGTCTCGCGGCGTGGGCCGCCTCGGGCCCCGAGCCAGGCGCCGATGCATACTTCGGATCGATCGACATTCGGTATGAGGAGCCCTTCGTGAGCGTCGGCACCGCATTCCATCGCCGGACCGCGCGCCTCAACCGGAAGATGCAGTGGCGGGAGTGGTCCGGCTACTACGCGTCGTCCGTCTACGCCGATGCCCACGACATCGAGTACAACGCCGTCCGCGAAGCGGCCGCGCTGATCGACGTCTCCCCGCTCTACAAGTACCGGGTCTCCGGGCCGGACGCGCCGCGACTCGTTGACCGCGTCATCACCCGTGATGCAACCAGGCTCAAGGTCGGCCAGGTCTTCTACACGCCCTGGTGCGACGAGCACGGCAAGGTCATCGACGACGGGACGGTTCATCGGCTCGGGGAGACGGAATACCGCTGGACCGCGGCCGATCCGCAGTACCGCTGGCTGACGATGAACGCGCGCGGCCTGAACGTGCACATCGAGGACGAGAGTGAGGCGCTGGCCGCGGTTGCCCTCCAGGGGCCCTTCTCCCGGGCGGTCCTGGAAGCCGCGACGGGTGAGTCGTTTGCCGACCTTCGCTACTTCCGCCGGCGTCCCGCCAAGCTCGCCGGGGTCTCGGTGGATGTTTCGCGGACCGGCTATACCGGCGATCTCGGCTACGAGGTCTGGATCCCGGCCAGGAGGGCGGTCAAGGCCTGGGATGCACTCATGGCGGCCGGGGCCGCCTACGGCATTCGGCCGGCGGGCATGCTGGCCCTCGATGTCGTCCGGCTCGAGGCCGGGCTCATCCTTCTCGAGGTCGACTACACGTCCGCTCGGCACGCCCTCAACCCGGAGCAGAACTACTCGCCGGCCGAGATCGGCCTGGGACGGCTCGTGGATCTGGACAAGGCCGACTTCGTCGGCAAGCTGGCGCTGCGGCGGGAGGCCGCGAAGGGCGGGCCGGCACGCCGGCTCGTCGGGCTGACCCTCGACTGGTACGGGATCGAGGGTCTGTACTCGGCGCGGGACCTCCCGCCGGCCATCTCGCCGTCGGTCGATCGCTCGCCCGTGCCGGTGTTTGCGCCGCGCGGCGGCACCCAGATCGGCAAGGTCACGAGCCTGGGCTGGAGCCCGATCCTCAAGCAGGCGATCGGCCTCGCGTCCCTGCCCGCCTCGCACGAGGCCGTCGGGACGAAGCTCCAGGTGGAGTGGACGGTCGAGGGCCGCCGCGGCCGCGTCGATGCGACGGTCGTGCGGCTGCCCTTCCTGGATCTCGGGCGCAAGCGCGCCTGACGCGGCTTCGGCACGTGCCGGCCCAGGCCTGAGCGCCTTGGTCGGCCTGATGGGGATCCTGGTCCGGCGGGGATCTTCCCGAATGCTCGCCCCGTGGGCACTCGGCGACGCCGGCCGCTGTCGGCAAGCCTCAGAGCCCTGAATCCGGCCTGATTCCGTGTCATCTGCCCGCCACGTGGGCACGTGGCGGAGATTCCCCTGTGGCGGCGAGCCGGGCGCTGGCGAACGCCATCCCGGTGGACATTCGGGAGAAACCTGGCCCGCGGACCGGCTCGGTCAGGTCAGGTCCCGGCGAGACGTAAACCGACTCGGGGTGTCGAATTCAGAAATCGCGGCGGGTCAGGCACGGGCAACCCTCGCCAGGTGACGCTCGAGGCCCGCGACGGCCGCCGGCAGATCCGTCCGCCCGAACCCGATCCGGAAGTGGTTGCCCGGGTGTCCGAACCGGGATCCGGGCAGGAGCAGGACGCCTTCCGCCTCGACCAGCTCGGCCGAGAACCGGTCGATGTCGAGATCCGCGCGCAGGCGTGGAAAGCCGATCGATCCGCCGCGCGGCCGGACCCAGGACAGCGTCCCCGACCATCGGTCGAACAGGGCGTCGAGCTGGGCCACATTGTCGAGAACGAGCGCGCGTGACCGCGCCAGGACCGCGTCCCGCGCCCTGAGCCCGATCAAGGCGAGGATCTCCGACGGCGCCGACGCGCAGATCGTCGTGTAGTCCTTGAACGCGGCGACGCGCGCCAGCAATTCCCGATCGCGCGTCGCGAGCCAGCCGATCCGCAGCCCGGCCATCGCGAACGACTTCGACATGACGCCGAGCGAGATGACGTGCCGGCCGGCATCGACCCCCGCCGGGAGCCGTTCCGCCTCATCGAATTCGAGATAGCGGTAGACCTCATCCACGAGGAGGTGGGCACCGGCTTCGGCCGCGATCGCCACGACCGCATCGAACGTCGCGCGATCCGGGAGCATGCCGGTGGGGTTGTGCGGGAGATTGATGACGATCAGTCGCGTCCGTGGCGTCACCTGGCGCCGCAGGGCCTCGACATCGATCGCCCAGGCGGCGTCCTCGCGCAGCTCGTGCAGCGTGACCTCGGCGCCACACGCCCGCGCAACCTCGTACAGGCTCTGGTAGCCCGGCCAGGTCACGATCGCTTGGTCGCCCGGTCCGAGAAGCACGTTCACGAGCGCGAAGATCCCCTCCTCCGCGCCCGACAGGACGAGGACGTCATCCGACTCCGCGATTTCGTACAGACCGGCGATCTCGCGCCGGAGGAGTGGGTGCCCGGGTGCCTCCGTGTAGCCGAGGCGCAGGTTCTGCCAGAGCGCTGCCGACTCGTGGTCGGCGAGGGCGAGGAGCTCAGCCATCGGCCAGCCCTCGACATCGCTCGCGCAGAGGAGGTGCCGGACGGCGAACTCCCAGCGTGCGAAGTAGCGCTCCAGCTCGAAGTCGGCGATGCGCATAGCGGCATCATGCGGCGTCGCGAGCCGAGCCGTCGCGGGCACATCGAAGAGCAGCGCACAGCTCGGCTGGTCGATGGATCGACCAAGCGACGAACCAGATGCCGGCTTAGCCACCGTCCTTCGTCGAGTGGCACATCGAGCGACCGATCAGCGGCGGAGGCGCCGGATCCGTCCCCTCTGGGCCCGCTGCTTCGTCGGATGGTCGATGGCTGGACCAGGCCGCTCGAATGGCCGCCGACCTCGAAGGCGTCAAGCGAATGTTCGGGAATCGCGTCTAGTTCGAGGCGTCGACCCTCAGCATCGCCGCACCGATCGCCTGGAAGTCGCTCTCCGTGACGCCGAGCCCGGTGACCCGCCAGGACGGATTGGCACCGCGATCCACATCCAGGACGAGCCCGTTGGCGAGGCGGCCGAGGTCGCCGGTCCGGTCCCCCATCGCGGCCGGTCCGATGACCGCGTCACGCGGGGCGCAGACGTCGACGTCCGTCCCCACGCCATCGCAGACATTGCCCTGGACCATGGCGATGTGCACGTCGCCCGGGCCTCGATAGGTGACCGACAGCTGGCCGCCGGCCGCGAGCCGATAGGTGCCACTCTCGAGGTACCAGCCGTCGGGCAGGACCGCGCAGTAGACGGGCCACGACATGGCGACCGCCGCCTGCGCGAAGAAGGCGCGATTCGCGTCGCTTCCGGTGCAGGTCAGGGCGCCGTCCGACGGCCCCGGCGACGAGCCGCTCGAGGATGGCGTCGGCTGCGGGTCGGTGGCGCCGGATGTCGCAGCGGGGGTAACCGCCGGCGACGACGAGGTCGACGGGACGCCTGATTCGGCCGCGGACGGCGCGGTGCTCCCGGTTCCGGGTCCCGTGGACGGCGTCGTGGTACCGCCGCAACCGGCCAGGGCCACGGCCGCGAGCAGCACGACGATCGAGGAGAACGGTCGGGGCACACGACGACCGGTGCGCGCTCGGATCACGTCCGGGAGCGTAGCACGCACGCACGATGGAGCCTCCGGCCGGGAGGACCCCGGACCACGGGAGCCTCGGGCCGGTCAGACGCCCAGGCGGACGAACGAGGGATCGACGCCGAACACCTCACGGATCCGCGCCGGGGCAAGGACCTCGGCCGGCGTGCCGTCGGCGATGACCCGGCCACGGTCCAGGAGGATGAGGCGCTCGAAGAAGTGCGCTGCGAGGCCCAGGTCGTGGAGGACGGCGAGGATTGTCGTGCCGTCGCGCGCGTTGAGGTCGCCGACCAGGTCCATGACCTCGACCTGGTGGCGGAGGTCGAGATGGACGGTCGGCTCGTCAAGGACGAGCACCGGGGCAGCCTGGGCCACGGCCATCGCGAGCAGGACGAGCTGACGCTCGCCGAGAGACAGCTCGCGGGCGTCACGGCCGAGGAGGTGGCCGACGCCCACTCGCTCGATCGCCGCAGCCACAGCGGCCCGATCGCCCGGCCGCATGCCGCGAATGGGGTGCTCGTGCGGGAGCCTTCCGAGGGCGACGACCTCCTCCACCGTCGTCGCGAATGGCAGCACCGGCAGCTGCGGTACAACCGCGAGGCGGCGCGCGACTGCCAGGCGCTCGAGCCGGTCCACCCGGTCCCCGGCCAGTTCGACGGTCCCGGTGGTCGGGCGGAGCAATCCGGCGATCACGCGCAGGAGTGTCGACTTGCCGGCCCCGTTCGGCCCGATGATCGCCACCCGTTCGCCCGGCTCCACGGTGAGCGAAACGTCGCGCAGCGCGGCCCGCTCGCGGTAGACGACCGTGACGCCGTCGACACGGATCACAGCTCGTACCCCGCGTGCGCGCGCCGCAGGAGGGCGAGGAAGAACGGTGCCCCGATGACCGCCGTCACGACGCCAACCGGGATCTCGCCGAGGAGACGCGCAACGAGGTCGGCGCCGACCATCAGGCTCGCCCCGAGGAGTGCGGCGAGCGGCAGGACGAGACGCGCGTTCGGTCCCACGAGGAGCCGAACGACATGTGGGGCAACGAGGCCGACAAACCCGATCAGACCGGAGATGGCGACCGAGGCCGCCGTCGCGAGCGAGGCCAACGCGAGAAGGATCGCGCGCTCCCGCCGGACGTCGACGCCCAGGTGCGCGGCCGCCTCCTCGCCGAGGAGCATCCCGTTGAGCGACCGCGCCCGAAGGAGGATCGCGAGGCTCGCGAGACCGATGAGTGGCGCGGCGACGGCGAGCCGGATCCAGGACGACGCCTCGAACCCGCCGAGCAGATACGCGAAGATCTGGCGCAGCCCCGTCCCGGACAGGTACATGGCCATCGCGAGCCCGGCCGCAAGGAGCGACCCGACCGCGTAGCCCGTGAGCAGCAGGCTCGTCATCGGCGCGGTCGCTCCGACCCGGGACAGCCGGTAGACGACGGTGACCGCGCCCAGCGCCCCGAGGAACGCGAGCGCGTGGAGAAGCCCGAACTGGAGAATGAGCGTCCGTACGGGGATGAGAACCGCGATGGAGGCGCCGAGCGCGGCCCCGGACGCCGTGCCGAGCACGTACGGATCCGCGAGCGGATTTCGGAGCAGGCCCTGGAAGGCGGCGCCCGCCACGGCCAGGCCACCGCCCACGACCATCGCCGTGAGCACGCGGGGCAGGCGCAAGTCGATCACGATCGTCTCCGCCGCGGCGGTCCATGTCGGGGCGATGTCCAGGCCGAGAAGGCGGCGGGCCAGGATCCCCAGGGTTTCCGACGGAGCGATCGCGACCGACCCGGCGGCGATCCCGGCCACGAGGGCGGCCAGCAGAAAGGCAACCCCGATCGCCGCCACGACGAGGGGGCGGCGGGCGAGCGACGCGCCGGACCGGAGGCCCGGCCGCGCGACGAGGATCCGGGAACGCGACGGCATGGTCAGAGCCGGACCTCCGGGTGGAGCGCCCGGATGAGCGCGCGCAACCCGTCCACGAGGCGTGGCCCCGGCCGGGTGATGAGCGTGTCGTCGACGACCGCGATGTTCCCGTCGATCACGGCCTGGATACCCGACCACCCGGGGCGGCTCCCGACGTCGGCCGCGGTCGTGTAGCCGCCATCGCCCAGGAGGATCACCGATGGGTTCGCGGTGATGAGTTGCTCAAGCGAAATCTGATAACTCGCGTCCGTCGTGATCGGGTCGGCGCCGGCGAGGACCAGGAGTTCCGCGTACAGAGAGTCGGCCGGGACCGTGTAGATCTCGGAGGTTGCGTCGATCTCGTAGAAGGTCCGTGGCCGGTCGAGACCCGCGGTGAGGGCGCTCAGACGGTCGATCTCGGCCTGCATTGCGGTCGACAAGTCCACGGCGGTCGTGGCCTTGCCACTGACCATCCCGATCGTCCGAATCCCGGCGAGCGCCTCGTCGATCGACTCGGCATACAGGACGACAACCGGGATTCCAAGGCTGCGCAGCTGGTTCACCGCGTTGGGCGGCGTGAAGCCGAGCCCGCCCGCAATGACGAGATCGGCCCTGAGGGCGACGACCTGCTCGATATCGACGCCCTGGTACGTGGCCACGATCGGAAGGCTGTCCGCCTCGGGTGGGTACGGGCTGATGTCCTCGACTTTCGCGACGACGCGATCGCCGGCGCCGATCGCGAACAGGGTCTCGGTCGCAGCCGGCGTGAGTGACACGACCCTCTGCGGCTCGGCCGCGATCGTGACGACCGTGCCCTCGTCGTCGGTGATCGTGATGGGGAATGCCGGGGCCGGCGTGGCCGTGGCAACCGCCGTCGGGGCGGCTGTGAGCGCGGGGGCGAGCGTGGGCGCCGGCGTGGGCGCCGCGCTCCCGGCCCCGGTGCAGGCGGCAAGGGCGACGGCGAGGGCGAAGATGAGCGGAACGGCGCGCCCACCACCGCCGAAGTGGATGGGATGAACGTCCACGCCGCGCGCGCGGAATCGGGTGAATGCAGCCATTGGGGTCTCCGACCGAAGGGGAGGGGGCAGACCCGCAGGTCCGCCACGTCAGATGGGCGGCTTCGGTCAGTCGGGGGAATTCACGCGCGGAGCCTGCCTTTCTCTCGAAGGTCGTGCATCCACCGTGCGTCGGCGACCGGACTTCCGTCGCTCGAGCGACGGTCACCGTAGCGGGACTGTGCCGGAATTGCACCGGCTTCGCGACTGCGCGGCGTGATCGAAAAGGTTCGATCTGCGACAGCGTAGCACCGCCGAGCCCCGAGTGACCGAGGGATAAGCCGGTGATGAGTGCCGGACGCGAAACTGCCGGTCTCCGCCCTCCTCCCGCCACCCGCCGGAGGAGGTATCGCTCATGTCGAGGTCTCGCTGGACCATGCTCCTGGGACCGCCGCTTCTGATGGCCCTGGCCGCCGGGTCGTCTGCGCTGGTCGCCCACTCCCCGCTTGGGGCTCGTGCCGGAGCGCTCCCCATCCCCCGTCCCCTGGCCGATTGCGCGAGCGCAGCGCCGGCCGATGCCGCCGTGATGGCCCGCGCCGATCGCACTGCACAGGGCAGCTGGTGGCGCCTCATCCCCGTCACCGACGCCGGCGGCACGCTCACCGGCTGGACGCTCAACGTGGGCGCATCGGATGCCCGGGCCGCCGCGTTCACGCTGCCACCGGCCAGCTTCGTCAGCGGGCCGAACCAGGGTCGCCTCATCGTCGCGACGGAGGACGGCACGCAGTCCGCCGTGCGCGTCCTGGATGTGGCAGGCGGCTGCACCCGGACGCTCGATGTCGGCCCCGCGATCGCCCGCCGTGCCGTCGCCGACCCGAGCGGTGAGGCCGTGCTCGTTCACCTCCTGGACCGAAGTTCGCGCGGGGACCTCGGCATCTGGCGAGCGGCGTTCGAGGGCGGGGATCCCGTCCGCGTTCTCGGCCCGATCCCGGACGCGACGCTTCGGGCCGCCGGGATCACCCAGGTCTGGGCCACGACCCTGCTGACGTCAGGCGACGGGTCCCGACTCGCCGTCCAGTCGTGCGACCCGGAGGCCTGCGTGACCCGGATCCTCGACCTGCGGACCGGTGGGATCGTGACGATCGACGGTGCGCAGGGCGAAGTCGTGGGGTACACCGACGACCACCTCGTGACGATGGCCGCCTGCGGCGGCCTGCCCTGCGGGGTCCTGTCCTGGGAAATCGCAACGGGCACACCGACAACGCTCGAGACGGCGGCGATCGGGGCAGCCGTCTCCCCGGACGGCCGCGTGGTCGTGGCTATTCGCGACGCCGGTGCCGATACCCAGGCGTTCACGATCGACCCGTCCACCGGCTCGCGACGATCACTCGGCGTGCTCGGCGCCGGAACCGTCCCGGTCGGCGGTGTGTCGGCCGTGGCCGGCGCGGAGACGGCCCCGGACGCCGTCGGACTCGTCCGCGATACGGGGCAGCCCGTCCTCCTGGAACTTGGTCCTCGAATCGACTCGCCGGCCACCCGCTCGCTTGAGGTGCAGCCATGAATCGCCATCCTCGAATCCGCATCGCGGGTCCGATCCTCGCCGCGGCCGCCGCTCTGACCATCGCGACCGGCTCGGTCGCCGCGCACGGACCGGATCCCCTGCTGGGCGGGAATCGGTGGGCCCAGGACCAGGTGGTCCCCTACCAGTGGCGCTCTGGCCAGGTGCCGCCGGCCTGGATGGCCGGAGCCATCGACGCGGCGGCCGCCGACGCCAGCGTCACCCGGGCATCACGAGCGGCGACCTTCGCCCGCGGCGCCGGCAGCGCCGCCAGCCTCATCGCGTATGGGGAACCGACGAGCTGCTCCGCAGCGGGTATCGCCTGCTTCGACCGCGCCAGCGCGCCGTCCAGCTTCAAGATGTGGTTTCGCGCCCACGGCTACGTGTTCGACTGGGGCACGCTTCGCTGGTGCCAGGGGCTGGCCACGATTGCCGATGGCTGCTTCGACGCCGAGACGATCGCCCTGGACGAGTTCGGTCACGTCGAGATCCTCGGCCACCACGCAAACCTGACCAGTGGCAGCGACTACCTGGACGCGGTCGTCCAGACGGTCAGCCGCGCCCGACCGAGCACCGGCTGGCAGGTCCACGCCTTCGGGCGCTGCGATACCGCGCGACTGCAGCTCGAATACGACCGTCCGTCTCCGCGCGCTCTCTTCTCGAGCTGTCTCGCGATCGCCACGACGACGACGCTCTCGGCGTCTGTCACGAGCCTCTGGATCGGAGGCAGCACGCAGTTCACGGCCTCGCTCCGGACGACCTCGTCGACGGAGAACCGGTCCCTGGCGAACGATCCCGTAAGCGGTCGGGTCGTGAACCTCCAGCGAAGGACTGTCGGGGCACTGACCTGGACCAGCGTCGGGACGATGGCCCAGAGCACCAGCACAGAGGGACGGTACGTGCTCACGGTGTCGCCGACCGCGACCTACGAATGGCGGGCGGTCTTCAGTCCGGCATCCGGCGACGGGGTCGTCGGCTCGTCGTCCGCCGTCGTCAAGGTCACCGTGAGCGGGTGCTCGGGGAGCGCCTGCACCAGCCGGACCGCGCCATGACCCCACGCCCGCCGCGCCTTCTCAGCAGGACGGCCGTGGCACTGCTGGCACTCGTCGGCATGCTCGCGGCCGCCTGCGCGGCACCCGGCGTGCAGTCGGCCGAGCCGTCATCCACGCCGGAGCCGAGCGCCACGGTAGCCCCGATACCCCTGGCAACGGCGGTGCAGTCGCCGGCACCACCTCCGGTGGCGGAGATCGTCACCGCGGATGGCAGCGTCGAAGGCACGCTCGGGACGTACACCATCGATGGCCGCGGAAGCGATGCACCGTGGCTACCGTTCTCCTCGCTGCCCGGCATCGACCTCGATGCTGGCCAGGCGCTGACCATCCGTTTCGTGGACGGTGTCGGGATCGGCCAGTGGCAGCTGCTCCTCGCACCGGAATCGGACACCGCCGGCCTGGCGACCCGCGGCGTCGATGGCGGCTCGCTCGGGCCGCTCGCCGACTCGCTGACGGTCGGCCCGCTGCCGGCGGGCCGCTGGGTTCTGCAGGCATGGCTTTTCCGGGCCGATGAACGCGGCGACGGGCTCACCTACTGGGCGGTCACCGTGCGCTGACATTCGTCCGATCGGCACTCCGTGAGATCGGGTAGGGGGCGGCGTCACACCGCCCCCTCCCACACCACCGGACGTGCGGGTCCGCATCCGGCGGTTCGCCAGCGCTCCCGGAGGCGACGAGTTCGATCGCCGATCGCCACCAGACC
>Ga0082335_1003333_pt1 | contig 26749 bp, 32 predicted proteins | sample Subgrocontami58m_FD_72375 | JGI IMG/M metagenome (GOLD analysis project Ga0082335, IMG submission 72375) | Subsurface groundwater microbial communities from S. Glens Falls, New York, USA - GMW37 contaminated, 5.8 m (SPADES assembly) (version 2) ...
CGAGAATTTCAAATTCATAAATCTCACGTTCTCGGATTTGTCTCTTGATGGCACTCTTGATGGGGGGAAGTTGTTTAATTTTCCCGACGAATTGCTGGGTAATCTCGTGAAGTTTTTGTGTATCAATATCTTTGTGCAAATGCATGACACAGACATATTCTTTTGGCGCAGTGAGAAGAAATTCAACTATTCTCGTGGCTTTGCTGATGGCAATGGGCTGAACACCGGATACTTGTGGGTCAAGGGTGCCAGAATGACCGGCTTTATCGACACTGAGAATCTTTTTGACATAGTCAGAAACTTGATGCGAGGTTGGTCCTTTTGGTTTGTCGATGTTGACAATACCGTATTTAATGATTTCTTCGGTGGTACGATCTTCTGGTGTTTTGCCAAAAGTTCCAACGGCTTCTTTTTTGATAAAGAGTTGAGAGTCCATTATTTTGGTTAACTGAGTGGTGTTTTAAAAATGTTGTTATAGAAATTGGTTAAAAACGAAAAAAAAACTTTACTGTTCAACTGCGACTTCAACTTTTTTTTCTTCTTTTGGAGCGACTGTTTTTTTAGCAGCAGCTTTTTTTGGTGTTCTTTCTTTCTTTTCAACGCCAAAGAGTTCAGCGTAGACTACACCTTTTTCATCTTTGCGAGCAGTAATTTTAACGTGATGCGGCGGATTACGGATACCGTGTTGCCAAATTCTTTCGTTGATGTCTTTGCCGACGCGAACGTCTTCTGATTTCATATGATGAACAAGAAATTGTTTCATGGCGACGACGGCTTTTTCAGTGCGTTTCCAATTTGGAACTTTTTGGTATTCTTTTCGTAGAGGAACGTTATAAGTTCTTTCAAGTGTTTTTTCTGAGTCTTTTTTAGTTGCCATTGTCGTTTGGTGAATATTAATTTTACTTGCTAGTTGTTAGCTTACTTATGCTTTTGTCTTCGTTCTACGCCAGTTACGTTTTACTTCAGTATGGCGTGATGGATGGACGCGTCGGCCTTTTCCGTAGATTTTGAATACGGTCCAGAACGGAGCCCATTTTGTTTGTTGACTTAATTTGATTAAGCGTTTTTTGCGAGCGGGATGTTTGAAGGTTGCCATGGTGGGTGATTATTTTATTCTTTTTTACTTTCTTTCATTAACTGCATTGCGATTTTGTCTAAGAAAGAAGTTCCTTTGGGCGTGAGAACACGGCCTTTGTGGACTCCTTTTTGTGTCTGCTGAATAAATCCAGCAATTTCAAGTTGTTGAAGAATAGAACGGATGACGGATCCAGAAGCAGGATAAAAGTGTTCTGGTTTGTGACCTCGATTTTTACGTCCACCATATTTGGTGCGGAGTTTTTCTGTGCCGATAGGGCCAAGTTTTGCGACAGTGCGTAAGATGGATGCGGAACGGAAGAACCACCAATCTTCGTGATCTGGAGTTCGTTCTTTGTGGTGTCCGGTTTTAACGAAGGTAGCCCAAGCTTCAGGCTGTACAACTTTCTGTTCTTTTAACTGTACTGCCGCGCGTGCGACTAATTCTTGTGGATTTACGAGCAGGATATGTGCCATAGCTTGTTCGGGATAGCTGGTTATTTATAAAGTTTTGGGTAGGATTGTGAGTAAGAGTGGAAAATAAGTTAAATTCATTATCTTCTTTTTGTCTCTTAAGATAGAAACCCACTCCCCACTAGACAAGTGCGCGACGAATGTTTAAATAGTTTATTCTTTCTAAATTTTTTCGGGGTGATTTGGTATGGATCGAAATCGGACATTGGCAGTTTTTCAAGACATAAAAATAAGAAGAACGTGGCACAATAATGAATGGTATTTCTCAGTCGTAGATGTAGTTCAAGCTTTGACTGAAAGTCCAAGTCCACGTCAGTATTGGGGCGTTTTAAAAGGACGAGAGGACCAGTTGTTAACATTTTGTGTACAACTGAAATTACCTTCTTCCGATGGTAAAAATTACGAAACTGACTGTGCTAACACCGAAGGATTGTTTCGAATCATTCAATCTATCCCTTCCAAGAAAGCAGAACCATTTAAACTTTGGCTAGCAAAAATAGGATACGAACGTGTTCAAGAGATTGAAAATCCAGAATTAGCACAGCTAAGGATGAGAGAATTGTACAGAGCAAAGGGCTACTCCGATAGTTGGATTGAGACACAAAAAGTGACCGCGATCACTTTTGTGCACCAATGAAGTCGTTGCTTCATTGTGTGAACGCATTCGTGGAATTGCAATAAGGGACGAGCTTACCGACGAATGGAAAAAGAGGGATGTTGATGCAGAAAAAGAATTCGCTATTCTTACTGGAGAAATCAGTAAGGCCACTTTTGGCATGACTCCCAGTGAATATAAAGAACTGAAAGGACTAAAACAAGAGAATTTGAGGGATCATATGAATGATTTGGAGCTAATCTTTACAATGTTGGGAGAAGCGCAAAATGAAGAAACTACTTCATTTGCGCACAAGTGAAATCTTTGTTTCACTTTGTGCGTCAACGACCGCAATTGCAAAAGGTAAAGATGCTCATGGTTTTTCTGAGAATAAAGAAGCAGCAACAGAAGGTGGGAGTATCGCAGGAAATGCAAGGAAAGAATTAGAACTCAAAAGTGGAGGGAAGGTATCAACGTCGGAGAATTATCTCCAAGAACCAGAGAAAGAGAAGAGAAAGAGAATTTCTAAAGATCATATATCATCTCTTGAAGAAAGGTAGATTTAAATATCTCTAAGAACTTTCTTACTGGTAGGTGTTATGTTGATGTCTCAAAAAGTTGTTGCATTATTACTTCTTATCGTCTTAGGAATGGCTCTCGTCTATGGACAAAATGAATCTACTGCTCCGGCGACGGGGAAAGCTGTATCTGCGGAGGTAACGAATGAAGATATTCAATATGATGCAAATGGCAGGATTATTAGTAAGTCGACGGTAAAAGGTATTTCTATTAAAGAGACGGGAACGGGCGGGACGTTGAATTCTGATTATGGTGTTGTTCCTGTGAAGTCGGGGAAGGGTTCACCTCCTTCTCCGTCCGGTGGTACACCTTCTCCATCAATAATTGGCGGTGGCAAGATCACGCAAATTTGGCAGACTATTTTGGGAATTGGTAGTCTTCAATTTTTATTTGGCAATAATGCCGAAGGTCAGTTGTGTGGATTCTTGAGAATTATTATGATCATTTTGATTTTCACACTGATTTATTTTGGTTTGTCGATGATTCCGGGTTTGACAAGAGGAACGGCAATTACTTTGGCAACAATCCTATCAATTGTTTCGGCGGTTTTTATGCCCTGTTCAATTTTTTTGGCGTGGGGAACGGCTTATGCTACACTTATCGCTTTTGTTGTAGTGTTTGGTCCAGCGTTGGCGGGTGGTGCATTTTTGTTGATGACCCCTACTCCTAATCGTAAAATTGCGTTTCTGAAGTTGGCCATTGTTTTGATTTTAATGTGGTTAGTGGCAGTGATTGGAACGTGGGCGGGCGTTATTGGTGGGAAATAGTAGAGAATGAGACGACAATTTACCACGGTGGAAGAGAAAACTTTAAATAGTCTTTTCGTTTCTCTGTTTTTATCAAAAAGTAGGTGAAATCAATGAAGATACAAAAATCTGTTTCGGGGTTTATCTTATTATTACTGTTATTATCTGTTCTGGGGGTAGGGATGGCATTTGGGGCTCCGTCTCCGGGTCTTGATGAAGATAGTATTTTCAATAAAATTTTGTGGGTCGGGAGTCTGACGTTTCTCTTCGGTGAAAGTCCAGATAATGAATTTATCGGATTTTTACGGATCTTGATGACGGTTTTAGTTTTCACATTAATCTATTTGGGTCTTTCAATGATTCCCGGTTTGACGCGGGGTGTGGCGATTACGATTGGTATCATTCTCTCGATTCTTGTTGGTGTGTTCTTTCCAGCAAGTGTTTTATTAGCATGGGGAACGACATACGCTACATTGTTTGCGTTTGTGATTGTCTTCGGTCCGATTATTGGGGTTACGGCGCTCTTAGTAATGTCACCGACTCCGAGTGGGAAAATTGCTCTTCTTAAATTAGCGTCTGTCGTTATTTTATGGTGGTTAGTTTATCAATTTTCAACATGGGCGGCTACGCTAGGTAGTGCTGCCGTAGGAGGGTTATAAAAATGGTCACAATGCCAGATCTTTCAAATTTTGCAGCGATGGTGGATACGTTAGAAACATATGCTCATTTACTGTTTGTAGCACTTGCGCTGTATTATCTTTATCTCACCTTTAAAGGCGGAGATAGTAAGAAGTCAGGTAAAAGCTTCGGTTTAGGTCCTGAAAAAGGTAAAGAGGCCGCGAAAAAAATTAAAGAAGCCGGGAAGTTGTTGAAGAAGACGGAGAAGTTGGATGTTGAGGAGTATGTTTACTTAAAAGAATTAGAAACAGCGCTTAGTAAGAAGATTACAACTCCTGAAGAGCTTAAAAAAGCAGTTGATAAGTCAGAACATAACGAAAAGAGAAAGCTAGTTAAATCCAAAAAACGGTTTCATAAACTGGAATTAGTTTTGGATGGTATTGGTCTTGCGGAAGATCCAAAGTTTAAGCCATTATTGACTGAGCTGGAAACTTTTACAAATACGATCATTGCTGAAATGGAAAAATTTGATACCGCTCTTAATTCTAAGAAAGATATTCCCGAAAGGGTTAAAGATATGAAAGCTGCTATCGCGGCGGCAATTTCAGCAGATCGTGGTTTTATGGCTGCAGCACAAACATTGCAGAAAGCGTTAGGGCAATAATTTTATTATTCTTTTTTTTCTTAAATTCTCTTTTTTTCTTTTAATCACTGCTTTTAATGCTCTTTGAAAGAACAAGAATATCATCCTCTATCGTTCATTATTATCAAATAATCTTTCACTTCTGTTCAAAATTTAACTATTTCGTTGACAATTTCAATAGTTTGACCGTAATATTTATATATCATTCATTATTATTGAATAATCATTCACTTTAATTGAATATGGTTCCCAAGAACACAGCTTTAATAATAATGTACCTGTTAAGAACTTTTAATGAGTTTGGCCACAATATTAATCAGATCGCTAAGTTGAATGTGATTAGTGTGGGTAGCGCATTCAAAATCTTAAAAGGATTGGAACGAGATAAGATCATTATTCGGAAAGAAATTAGCAATGCATCTCATTATCAACTTAATTTTAATAACTCAGAAACTATAAAATTATGCGAGCTTTTACTTTTGGCGGAGAAGAGAAATCTTAATGGATATGCAAAAGTCTATGCCGACGAAGTTATAGGATTTAAAGATGCCGAGCTGATTATTATTTTTGGATCTGTTCTTAAAAGAAAAGAATTTAACGATGTTGATGTACTGTTCATCACAACTAAGATTAAAAAGGTGGTGGATTTTTGTTTAGAAATATCTAAAGTAAGAACAAAGCCAGTTGTCCCATTAATTATGAAAAAAGAAGATTTAATAAGGGCGATAAGGCAAAAGAAAGAAGCTATTTTGGGTATGATAAAAGAGGGTATTGTGCTGCGGGGTGAGTCAATATTCATGGAGGTCATAAAAAGTGTCAATTCATAAACCAAAACTTGATTGGTGCTTGGCAAAAGAGACGAGAATGAAGACGATCAAGCCAAATGATAAGTTGTCAAAAGAGCACATCAATAAAGCAAAGCACAATCTCCTTGCGGCTGATTATAATATTAAAGGGGGCTTTAGTGATTGGGGTGTTTCACAATCTTATTATTCTATGTACCACGCTCTACTAGCAGTGCTTTTTCGGCTTGGCTATGAGTCGAAAAACCATGAATGTACAATCAATGCTGTTGAATACTTGATCGAAAAAGTGGCAATTAATCTTGACTTTAAGGACATTGCGTTTATTAGGACAACTGAGCAAATGACTTCAAAAGATGCTAAATCGCTTAGAGAAGAATTTCAGTATGGAACAGAAACAACTGTTAACGATTGGTTGTTAAAAGAATTATTAGAAAATGCAAAGAGAGTAGTTGAAAAAATTGAAATAGCATTGAATGAGTTATAGTTAGCAAAATCCCATCAAAAACCTTATATACCTCTAAATTATTCTTTCATCTATGAAAAAGGTGTGGTTGCTGTCAGGATTATTATCTCTTCCATTTGTCTCAGCAGATGTTGTTGGTACTTTAGGTAATGTCTGGAATCGAATTCTTGGTGTCGGTTCTCTTGATTTTGTCGGTGTCTCGGGCGGCGATGGAGTCGTAGCGTTGACGAGAATCTTAATTTGGATTTTAATGTTCACAGTGTTCTTTGCGACGATTGTATCGTTAGGGGGAGCAGCAAAGGCAACTGGTTCGGCAAAAGGAATTGCCGTTTTTGGTTTCATGAGCAGAGGGCAAGCGGGTATTGTGGCAGCGGTGATCGCGACGATTGCGGCGATCTTTCTTCCTCCGGATGTTTTACTGGCGACAGGGACGGGTTGGGCGACAGCTGTGGCGTTATTATTAATTGGGGGGCCGATTGTAGGATTGGCTTATATGTTATACACGATCCCGGGCAAAGGGCAGGACACGAAGACGACGGTTTTCGTCAAATTAGTTTTATGTTTACTATTATATTGGATTTTATCAGCGATGAGGCATTACGTAACACAATTTTAAAATGGCAGATGTATCACTTATTTCCGGAACAATTGCAGAGTTTATAGATGGGGCACTGATTATTGTTATATTGATGATTATCTATTATATCGTTCGTCTGTTTATTGTTCCGCCACCGTCGAAAGAAGAACGCGCGGCAAAACAGAAAGAATTAGATGAACGGCGGGCTAAGTTTGGTGAATGGGTTGGCACTAAATTTAAAGAAAGGAAACATAAAGCACAGAAAGAACAGCGTAAAGGCGATGTCAGTGTTGTCAAAGATAACATTAAAGATGCGTTGGAAGGGATGGAAGATGTACATTCGTTGTTGAATAAAGCAATGAAGAAATCTGATTTAGAGAAAGCAAAAAAAGAACTTAATAAAGTGAAAGATGTGTTGCGCCATGCAGTTCACAATTTGCGCTTACTGAGACGGAAACATGAGGGCGATGATCGGAAAGTAATGGAAAAAGTGATCGGTGAAATCCAAAGGATTGAGAAAGAGCTTATTGATGATGTTGAAGATCAAATACCTCCTGATGTGGATTCTATTCATTCTAAATATGTTAGCGATGTTAAAATTTCAATTGATAATATTATCAAGTTGCGTGGTTCTCTTGGTGGGGTCTGGAATGAGCTAGAAGATTTTCATGTTAAGTTTGGCGAGAAGGGAACGCCTTAGATCAGGGGTATTATTTTCTTAAAAGTAATTGTCGTTGCTCCTTAGACAACTGAAATATTTATATACTCCATTTTATTCTCTGTAATAATGAATCGGAAAATAGGTGTGTTGTTTCTCTTCTTATTGATGATTCCGTTGATTCATGCTGATATTGGCGATACGGTTAAAAATGTCTGGCAGTCAGTGATTTCCGTTGGTAGTTTACAGTTTTTGGGTGTTACTCCTGATACGGCGGTTGTTGCTTTTACGAGAATATTGTTAGTGATTTTTGTTTTTGCATTGTTGTTTGGAGTATTAAGCGGGTTTGGCGGCAGTGCTGGTCCTTTGAGTTTCTTAAGCCGTGGACAGGCAGGAGTTGTGGCTGGGATTATTGCAATCCTGACGGGGATTTTCTTTCCACCTTCCGTAATTCTGGCGATAGGTACAGAATGGGCGACGTTAGTGGCGTTATTGTTATTGGGAACACCAATTTTGGCAATGTTCTTTTTATTACATAGTCTTCCGGATGATTCTTGTCCATGGCGATTTCTAAAGTTAATTATTGCATTATTATTATTGTGGATTATTGGAGCGATGCAGACGCATGTTCTTGTACTGGGAGGAAATGCGCTAACGCCGGTGGTGAAGGCGGTGCAGCAGTTTATTACCTGGTCTTGGTGGATTACGGCGTTTATTGCAGTGTATTATCTGATTCGGTTGTTGGGCTGTGGTGAGAAGAAACCACGTCAGAAAGCTGATCTCTCGGGGTTGTGGGATTGGATCAAAGATAAGACGAAGAAAGATGATAACAAAGATAAAGATGAAGATGACGATGATAAAGATGAAGAAGATAAAAAGAAAAAGAAACGTAAGAAGAGAGAAATAAAAGCGCATAAATTTGAAGAATTTTTAGTCAAGGCTACAGATGTGATCAATGATTGTATTAAAAAATTAGCTACGCCTCCAGTTGATCCGAAAGAGATTACTGCTTTGTTTGCATTAGCAAAAAGGAATATGACCAAAACAAAAGATGGGAGCATTGTTTTGGAAATGGCTAAAGGGACACCACTTGAACCTGAAGCAAATGCAATCGTTGCTGAAGTTCTTAATATTAGGAAAGATATGGAGTCTGTCAAACCAACAACACCAGCTGATGCTTCTCAATTAAAAAAATTAAACATCAGAATTGGTATTATCATTAAACGTGTTGGAAAGTTAATCGAAGAAGTACACAAGCTGCCTTAGTGGTGTTTACATTATGAAACAAAAGATTATTCTATTCTTTCTTTTGTTACTGACAATCCCATTAGTTCACGCCGACATTGGTGACACGGTTAAAAATGTCTGGGAGTCGGTTCTTTCCGTCGGCAGTTTAGGATTTTTAGGTGTTACTCCCGATACGGCAGTTGTCGCTTTCACGAGAATATTGTTAGTGATTTTTGTTTTTGCAATATTATTTGGAGTATTAAGTGGGTTTGGGGGTAGTGCTGGCCCGTTGAGTTTCTTAAGTCGTGGACAGGCCGGAGTTGTGGCTGGTATTATTGCAATTATGACTGGGATTTTTTTTCCACCCTCCGTAATTCTGGCGATAGGAACAGAATGGGCGACGTTAGTTTCATTAATACTTCTGGGTGCGCCAATTTTAGCGTTATCTTTTTTGTTATGGACAATTCCAAAAGATTCCTGTGCGTGGCGGTTCTTGCGGTTAGTGGTTGGTCTGTTATTATTTTGGATTGTCAGCGCGATGCGTCAGCATGTTCTGCAATTAGTTCCGGCAACGTCTACGGCGGTAACGAGCAGTATCGGTCAATTTATTGATTGGTCATTAGGTATTATCATTGTTGTTTTAGTTTTTCTGTTCTTTCAATTATTATTCTGCGCAGCAAAGAAACAAACAGCGCGCGGTGATTGGTCTGCGCTGATTGATTTCTTCAAGAAGATATTTGGAAAAGGTGGTGATAAGAAGAAAGTGGATGATGACGATGATGATCCAAAGAATCCAAAGGGAGAACGTCGTCTTGGTCCAGCACCACCACCTGGTCCGCCGCCGAAACCGCTGAAGCCAAATAAAGGAGATGATCCTAAACCCGTGCCTAATCCACCGGTTGTTGATCCGAAAGGAAAAAAACCAAAGATTCCGCCCTACAAACCTCCCCCACTTCCTCCTCCACCGAAAAATACGCGGACATTAATTGATCTCTCGCCGTGGTTCTTATCAGTGCGGAATCAAGATGGTCTAGGGGCGTGCGCGGCATTTGCCGGTAGTTCGATGATCGAATATATTATGAATCGAGTTACGGGAAAAGTTGATTTCAATCATAAGTTGTCAGAATTATTTCTTTGGTACAATGTGCGTCATGATAAAGCTAATAATGTTGGCTGTTACTCTTCAGACCTGATTCACGAGGTGCAGACACGTGGTGATTGTAAAGAACCAGTGTGGTCGTTTGAAGATAGTTCGAGTAACAAATATCTACAAGTTCCTCCCGGGCCGACGTATACGGATGGACTGCGTCAACGGGTGGTAGATGTTCGTTCTGTTTCTCTGGATCAAGATGAATGGATTGCGACGTTGGCGGCGGGCAATCCGATGTTTATTGGCATTGATACCCCACAAAATTTTGGTGGAGGAATTAAGAGTGCTCTTTTTAATGACGCGCAATGGCCTTCTCGCGGCGGTCACGCGATGGTTTTGTTAGGGTATGATTCGCATTATCCTGATGGCAAAGCGAAGAATGAAGCGTTTAAAGTGCGTAATAGTTGGGGATCTGGTTGGGGTGAACAAGGATATATTTGGTTCCCCCGCAATTTGTTGCGAGAGTTGATCTCGCGTCATAACGGTGATTTGCTGGTATTTACGGGCTGGGAAAAAAGTGTGCCGACGAAACATAAGTATAGAATTACGGGGCGGGTAGTAGTGGATATTCCTCCATTCAAACCGATAACTGATGAGACGGGAGCAACATTGTATCATGCTAAAGAAGATTATGGTTTTGGAGAATTTAAAGTTGGTGTCATGGCACAGATTAAAGGGAAGCTTACAGTGCTGAATGAGATTCTCGTCAAAGATCCATTTGGACGATTTGTGATTGAATTTGAAGCAGATCAACCGTTACATGAACCGTTAACGGAATTAGGAAAAGCGTATCCGCAATTGAACAAGATTGCCTTTAAGAAACTGCCTGCCGGTGTTGTCGTTTATAAGCGAGGAGTTAAAGCGGGTGATAAAGATGCCCATTTCCATGTGACTCATTTTGATTACTCGAAAGGCGGACGCGGCGGGGAAGGTTCGACACATCCTGATAATCCTAGTTCTGCTTCGGTGCATTCTGGTTTAGATTGTTCCGGTCGTCCGATTGTGTTTTTAGAGGCGCAACCTGAAGAGAAAAATGTGATAATTCCAGTTGTCTCTGGTTTTACTGATGATAAACATTTGAAGAAGATGTTAGAGAGTCTGCGCAAGTTCGGGGCGAAAGAAAAAGAATGGGCGGAAAAAGAATTTAAGTTTCTGGGAGAGATGCAGACTGATGTTGGACATAAAGATTTTTCTAAAGCAAGAAGTCATTTCTTGACGATTAGCCGCGCGGAGAGGAAAGTAAGTAGCCTGCAAAAACGCTTAGAGAAAGAGCTGCGTGAGATTATTTGGAATTTGCCTGAGCCTTACGGTAAGATATACAAATACCCTGCAGAAACTTTAGTTACTCTTAATGATTTTATTTTGAAAGCAACGTCACGTCACGAAGGTTCAATGAGAGATCTATTAAATAATCTCGAAGAAAAAATAAAGTTATCTAAAGACAAACGGATTAAAGATGATAAGAAAGCTGAGTTGCTTCGAGAAATAGATGGTTTGTGGACCACATTAGGTCTAAAGATAAGGGCCGTCATTGGGTATGTCCAGGTAGTGGTGGGGGAGTTAGAGAAGTTAGAAGCAGCGGAAGAGAAGACAAAGTAAACTTCTTTCTGGAGAGAAGTTATCTTTTCTCAAAATTATGATTCCATTTTTTAAACCAGGGACATTGCCAGCAGAATTCAAAGTTTGGTTCTATCACGGGTACACCCGGTTTGCCCTGATTAACTCTGGGACATTTGTGTGATGCAATTAACCAACATTCTTTTCCCGAATCAGTTTGATATGCCGGACAATCTTCTTTAAATTTACAATTCCAGAATTTCCAGCAATTTTGCGGCTCTTTTTTGATCATTTCTTTCTGAGAGAAAATGTGGCCTCTGGGATAAAGATTATTCCTCTGTTTAAGAATTTTGTATACAATTAGAGAAAAATAAAAATATTTACAGAACTTTTAATTTCTGTCCAAGAGCTTGACCAGGAAGTCCTTTCTCTGCGAAAATAGCGCGGACGTTACCCTTTCTTCCGTGAAGAGCAGAAATTTTACCAGTAATGACGGTGCCGGCAGGTGAAGTCCAAGATACTTGCTTGCCAATCATTTTAGTGGCATCTTCTGCTGTATCGCCTGCTTTAAGCACCATTTGGTGATTGTGTACTTTGTATCGGCTTTGCCGAAAATGGATTACGGTTACGGTCATAGTTATGATGAAAAACGGCGGTTATTTATAAAGATTTTTATTGTGATCCTCCAATTATCACTTTTTTGAGTTCTTCTAATGCCGTAAAATCTTTATCTTTTGTGACTAAAAGGAGATTGTTTTCAATAGCAAGACTAGCGATGAGCAAGTCAGAAAGACTGAGAATTATCCCTTTTTGCTCGTATTTATACTTTAAATTTGCCAATAATTGTGAGGTATATTTGGTTGGTAAGATGAGAATAAAGTTTTGAAGAAAATTAAGTGCTGCTTGTCTATTCGGTATTGTTTTTCGTTGTAATCCAATTCTGTATTCAAAGTCAGTAATAAATGAGATTTTGGGTGGAAGAGGATGTTCTTTTGAGAGTTCTGTTATCTTAATGACTGTGGGTTGGTGGTTTCTTTCTATGTCTATTAAAATGGAGGTATCCAGAAGTATTGTCATACTCTAAACCCATATTCTTTTCGTACTTCTTTTACAGATTTCTCTAGTTGCAAGGCTTCTTTTGTACTTAAGATTTTTTTTCCAGAAAGGATGATCTCCCAGGGTGATTCTACGTTTTTTTCGTATTCTTTAACCATGGTCTTAAAGAAGTTTCCTAACTTAGTGTTGTTCTTGGCAGCTAATTCTTTAAATGTATTCCACGTATCTTCATCGATATCTTTAATTGTCTTAACTTCAACCATGATGGTAATACGGTATTACTTTTATTTAAATCTTTCTATGAAATCCTGTTAAGATATTTATGTTGCTCTAACCTCAATTACATTATCCTTCATTTCAAACTTCACGGGCAAGAATTGTTCGACAATATCAATGTTGCTCTGGGTGTGCGGACTGATTTCACGGACTTTTATCTTCGACCCAGGAAGTAACGCCATGAATGGAATTAATTGGTCGGCGAGATGATGATCGACGGTTGCTCCGCTGTCGATTTCCATTGATAATTCTTCGACAGCTTCTTTGGCGACTTCTTCGGAACGCTTACTTTTTTCGAGCAAAGCATCGCCGCCGAAGATAATGGGATTGAGTTGGTCGATTAATCCGTCTTTACTAAAGACTGCCCACAAAACCAGTTCTCCACCAATACTTTTGGTGTTGGCATATTCTACTCGAATGTTGATCGGGACTTGATATTTTCGCAAGTCGGCCTCTGCTGCTTGTTGAATTCGTTCCGCTACGCGCTGTTCTTGAAGTGAAGCAGAGGCATTGATCACTCCTTTAATTTGTTCTAGTTTTCCCTGAGTATTGAGGATGATTAGTGTGACCGTTTTTTCTTTGTCTTTTCGAGGGGTAATTTCAAAAATGATTTCTCCTCCGCCTTCCGGATAATATCCGCGTTTAAGAATTTTTAATTCTATTTTCTCGACAAAGCGTTTTAATTGCGGAAGAAGGATTTGTTGTAAATAGTCAACAGAGGCTTGCCATTTTCCGGAAGTTCCGCCCCTTACTGTGATGGTTATTTTTCCTGGTGCGAAAAGACAAGGCAGAATGATTGCTTGTAGGAAAAGAGTGATGCTTCCGGCGGTGCCAATGTCAAATTCATAGCGTCCTGATTTTATTTTTCCTGGTTTGTAGTGTAATTCGGTGGCGCCTAGTTGTATCTCGTTTGTTTCAGCATTGGTAATTTCTTTGAGTGCTTTAATGGCGGCGAGATGCTGGGCTTTCAAACCGCCTTGTTCCCGGCCAGCGCGAATGTTTGTGATTTTAAATTCTTGTTTGGTGTAGGTTGAGAGAGCGAGGGCTACACGAACTAAAGCGCCGCCGCCTTCGCCTTGTGAACCGTCGAGAGTGATCATATTTAGTTGGAATTTGAGGGTGGTTAAAAAGATATTGTTTGAAGATGTGGTAAGTTTTTTAAAGTAATATTGTTTTATCTCATAAATGGCAAAAACAATTAAACGTCTTTATCGCAGTAGAAATGATAAAATCCTCGGTGGAGTTTGTGCTGGGATTGCAGAATATCTCGAGATTGATCCGGTAGTCGTGCGTTTATTATGGGTGATTGCCACATTATTGTCAATGGGTTTGGGGATTGTTGCGTATATTATTGCTTGGATTATTATTCCGGAAGAACCGAGAATGACTTCTCCTAAACAAAAACATTAATAAAACAAGAGCCATTTTTCTTTTTCAACGGGGCTGTAGTATAACTCGGTTAGTATAGGAGCCTCCAGAAATTGGAGGGTTGAGCTGTCAAGCGATGATAAATACTCTTCCTGAAGTTAGCTTCGGATCTGGGAAATGGTAAGTGATAGCTTATTGTTCAGAAATTCAAATCCCAGCAGCCCCACTTTTTCTTTTTCGTATTTGTTTAGCTATCGGCAGTCGCTCGTCTCGCCACGCTTAAACTGTAAGATCACAGTGACTTGATGCGGCAATGAAAGAGCGTGGATCTTAATTTCAGGTAGAAACACCACAGCTTGACGAGCAATCTAGACCGCGCCGATCTAAACAAATACTCTTTTTCGAAACATTTAAATCTCTCTTTCTTCTACTTCTTTAAATGAACAAAAAAGAGTTTGCCCAACAGATGTTAAAACTTCTCACAGAGTTTCAGACTGCTGATGAACCAGTACGAAAAAGATTAGGCAAAAACATTGCCGACTTCTTTCGCAGAAATGAAAAACTTGATGATCGGGTTGTTGCTCTCAATGATCCTGATCTTCAATATGTCGGTTTTGCGGCAGAACTTAATGATTATCGAAAAGAGACGTTTTCGGAAGATGATTTAGTGGTGGCGAAGAGTGTATTGGAGAAAATTGTGAAGAAAAAATGAGAAAAGAAAAAGACGTCTCTGCTAAGACCAAATGGGGAGTTGGTTTGGTCTGGAAAACTGTTATTGCTTTGTTTTTACCCCTAACATTCTTTTTTAAAGAATTGTTTTTTAGTTTTGACTCGTGGTTCTATTTGATCGGTTTAATTGTACTTCCATTAGGATTTATTATGGGGATAGTTGGTTTTGTCTTTCTGATTATTACTTATCGTAGTGAACAAAGTAGAAGTATTGAGCTGAAAACAAAAGTTATTACAAAGATCAAATGGGGTGTTTTCTTTGGATTAACGAGTGTTATTACTTTGCTGGTTTTGCCGATGATATTTTTCTTTCTGGGTTTATTTTCTATTGATGTTTTCAATTCAATAATCTATGATCTGATAAATCTGATAATTCTCCCTTTAGGTTTTATCTGTGGAATAATTGGTCTTGTTCTTTCCATAGGAGTATTTTCCCACGAGAAAAGTGTAAGTGCAAAAATAGGAATTACTCTAAATTTGGTTGCGATTCTTCCACATATCATACGAACTGCGTTATTGGCCTATTTCTTAACATAACCACACTTTTTGTCCACAAACATATATAAACATTAAAAAAATCTTTATCTCTATGTCCACAAAAGAGGTGTCATTCTTTGGCAGAAATCGTTTTGCTATTTCAGTTACGACATTAATGGGGACAATTATTGGAGCAGGTGTTTTGGGTATTCCTTATGTGATTGCCAAAGCCGGTTATCTTTATGGTTTCTTTCTAATTGGGTTATTGGGTGTTGCTTATCTTTATCTCAATCTTTTCTTTGGCGAGGTAGTTTTACGGACGAAAAAACAACATCAGTTTCCGGGTTATGCTGAGAAGTATTTGGGCAAGACGGGCAAGAGAATAACGGCGATTGCGATGATCTTGGGAGTATATGGTGCGCTTACAGCATATTTAATAGGGGTGGGAGAAGCATCGTTTGCGATTTTTAACTGGGGAACCCCTTTAGTTTATACTCTTCTGTTTTTTATTGTCTGTGTAATTATTGTTTTGGGTGGGATTAAAGCGATGGGCAAAGCGGAGTTAATACTTATTCCGCTATTGGTTATTGTTGTTTTTGCGATCGGTGTTGTTTCTTTTGATCAGTTGGATTACAGTTCTCTTATCCCCTGGGATATGCAGTATTTCTTCCTGCCGTATGGCGTGTTAATTTTTGCTTACATGGGTTTTGCTTCTATTCCTGTGATGAGGGAGGTTTTAGAGAAGGATACGAAAAAAATGAAGCGGGCGATTATTATCGGTTCGTTAATTCCATTATTTCTCTATGCGTTATTTGCCCTGATTATTATCGGTGTTGTAGGACTGGATAACTTTGAATTGTTAAAACCAAACGAACGAATTGCGACGGTTGCTCTCAGTATCTATGCTCATCCGGTTTTGGGTGTGCTGGCGAATATTCTGGCAATTTTAGCGATGTTTACGTCGTTCTTGACAAATGCTATGGCGTTAAAAGAAGTGTATCATTATGATTTTAAGCTCTCGTCAATCACTGCTCTGTTTTTGACTTTGCTTATTCCGTTATTGATTACGGTTTTTGGTATTGCTACGTTCTTAACAATCCTGGGAATTACGGGGGCAGTTTCTGGTGGCTTGCAAGGTATTCTGCTGATCTTTATGTATTGGAAAGCGCAGCTGCTCGGTGATCGCAAGCCGGAGTATGCTTTAGGAGGACAACGAGTTTTGGGAATGTTGTTTATATTGATGTTTTCGTTGGGGATAATCTATACTCTTTGGACGTTGTTGTGATCTTTTATAGTCATCCAACAATGTTTCTCAGTATCTTGTGTTGGATGACAAATAGTAAACCAACGATATCGATACCGAATTACTTAGTTGGTTTACTATACTAGGTTCTAATTTTTTGCAGTTGGTTGGTATTTACTTTCTATTTTCACTACTCTATTTTAACAAAAATGACCAAAGATTTAAATAGAAATGCTTCTTTTTAACGTTAAAGTAACTACTTTGGAGTAGGTCTATGAGATTCATTAACCCTAGAATTATTGGTTTATCCATTGCCGGCGTTGTTGTAGCTGGTGCTCTTTATCTTGGAGGAAAATATTCTCATTCAGTTAGTGATGTTTTTGCTATTGAAGATTCTAATAGTGCACCTTACACTCCTAATTTAAATAATTCTATTTACAAACCAAATATCGTAGACAATAATACTACCCTTAGAAATTTGGAAGAATTAGAAAGATCTTTAGATCAGTTGAATGCTCGTTTAGAATGTCTCGATGATGATTTGGTAAAATTATCTCCTGCTGAAGTAGCTGAATTAGATGCTGCATTAGAAAAACTACAACCAGTAGTTAATCGTGGAATAGATTATACTTCCAAAATGGTAGATGCTTTACGAGAAGGAAGTGTTGAGGATAAACAGAAAAGAATTGATGTGGTTATTAATGAGTACGTTTGTTCTTTACCAAGAGGATTAGTTATTGATGGAAGAAATACTTTTGAAGGCGAAGCGTATGGCGTTAGGGCTGATCCTCGTACGATCGTGATGAGATATATTTCTTATCCTCTTGAGCCCGTTGATACTTTGTTTGAGTTAATGGGTGGCGATAGTTATGATTATGAATTAGAAAAAGCTTTTGAGGTATACGTTCGAGGAGCTTATGGACTAAAAACCTCTCCCGAGGGAACAGGAACTACGGCAACAATCAGTTGCAACGAGGAATTAAAATGAATATTAAACAAACTCTTACTTATGGACTAGCAGCATTAACTTTAGCATTAACACCAGCACGGGCAGCTCCGCCGCAGCCAAATGCGCAAGGACGAATCTGTCTTCCTCCAGCGGAGTTAGAAAGAGTTTGCAGAGAGAACTATTGCCCTCCTGCTCCAGATTGTCCGAGCAAAGTGGCAGCGCCGCGCATTCCGCGCAGCAAGTGTGCAGATCATTACAAAGAAAGTACAGGTGTTGGTATTTGTCTTCACACTGATGATGCCGAACGTCTTAGTTCACTTGAGGGAGTTATTCTTGAAAAAGGACCAGATAATCTTTGTCCGTGGGGCGGAAATTATCACTGTTATGAATTAGATGTTGAAAAAGTCAAAGAATATGTTGATCGCCCAGTTGATCGTGTTGTTGAGAAACGGGTGGAAGTAAAAGTTACTGATCCAGCTACACAGCAATCTTTAGAAGAAGCGCGACGTCGAATTAAGGAATTAGAAGGGCGAAAGCCAACATCTACTCCTGTTTATGTAGTAACTCCACAAAAACCAGGAAATGAAGTAACTGTTGATTTTGGCGGCTTGGCAAATGTAACGGCTGATGACGTGACAGATGCAGCTAATATTCGTGTAGGTTATCATCATGCATTAGGGAAATATTTTTTACTTGGTGTCGAAGGAATGTTCTTGCTTGGAAAAGACAGTACTAAACAATCTTTTTCAAATGGCCAGGAATTGTTGCCAGATGGAAATAGAAAATCGTGGACGGATACGACATCTACTGAGAGAGATGGATTCTCTGGTGGTGTCGGCGGCGTGCTTGGCGTGCGTGTTCCGTTTGTAGAACTAGATGATGGAACTCAATTTTATGTCCACGCTGATGGTGGACTGTATGCTTTATTTGGAAAAGTTTCCGGTGACAAAAAACGGACAACGGATCTTTCTTTACCAGATGGTACGGTTTTTATGGGACCAAAAACGATTTCAGAACCTCAACCAAAAGAGATTGAAGTAATGCTTGGAGTAATGGCTGGTTTAGGAGTTGGTGTTCGTTTGCCTTTAGGTGGATACCCAGATTCTCCGGCATTTATTGGTAATGCTGGTGTTCAATATTTGTTTATTCGAGGAAAAGATAATCCTCATTATGTTGGTGGAAAGTTAGGGATGGGGTTGGAGTTTTAGGAGGATACGATGAAAACAAACACACTCTTTGGATTTGTACTGGCGTTGATGCTGCTTATTTCAAGCGCACCATTAGTTGCAGCAGGTAATGTTTCAATTTATGCCTATTGGGTTGGCGCAAATAGTCAGACTCTCACTGTTACACAAGGGGATATTCCTCAAATTATGATTACGGGAGATAGTCTTGCTCCGGCAATGAATATATCTGTGGAACTATTAAAAAATGGACAGTATGTTAACACTATTTTGAAGATTGATAATCTTACGCAAGATTCGTATACTAAACAGATTTCATTGAATACGGCTTCATTGCTCGGCGTATATACTGTGAAAGTAACGATCACGAGTTATAATGCTCAAGATACGGAAGTTTTGACGTTAACGGTAAATCCAAAAGTACAAACTCCTCCTCCACCGCAACCGCAAAATCATGCTCCTATTTTAAATCCGATTGGTAATAAATTTGTTGAAGCAGGGAAAACGTTAGAATTTACGGTTACGGCGAGTGATGTAGATAATGATCCATTATTATTTTCTGCAGCTCCATTACCAGCTGGAACAACCTTTAATACCGTTTCTGGTAAGTACAAATATTTACCTAAAATTACAGGAGAACACATAATTAAGTTTGTGGTAAGCGATGGCAAAGCAGAAGACTCCGAATCCATTAAAATTACGGTTACGGCAGCTGAGGAAAAGCCAGCACCTGTTCCACCTCCACCAGTTCCGCCGCAGAATACCCCTCCGGTGATGAATCCTATTCCTACGCTCCATGTTAACGAAGGAGATACTATTAGTTACAAAGTCAGTGGAACTGATGCTGAACATAATCAACTCACGTTCTACGTACACACGGTTATTGATGGTGCGCCAATAGATAACAATCCGTTCCCGGTTGTTGTTCCTACGGGCGCAAAATTTGACGCGCACACAGGTGTCTTTACATTTAGTCCGAAGTTTGATTTTGTCAAACATCCAAAGAAACAAGAAACAATTCAATTACGATTTAAAGCATACGATGGCAAAGCATTCTCTACATGGAAGTTTGTCAATATTATCGTTAATGATGTCAATCGCAAACCAGTATTTGTCAGTTCAACTGATCAAATCATTGTTTATGCAGGAGAAACAGTTTCATTGGAATTGTTTGCTACTGATGCCGATACGGAAGATGTTCTTTCATATACTATGAAAAATGCTCCGGCGGCGGCTACATTAATTAACACAAACTTTAGTTGGAAGACAAACTTTCATGATCTTGGTAGTTATACGATGACGTTTATGGTGAGTGATGGTTTGGCTAGTGATAAATATGATACCCAATTAATTGTCAAAGAAAAACCAGCTGTGCCGAAATCTCAATGTTCGGATGGCAAAGATAATGATGGTGATCATCTTATCGATATGAACGATCCTGGTTGTAGTTCTCCCCAAGATAATGATGAGATTAATCAAGCTCCACCTCCGCAGAAGAATACACCTCCAGTAATTGGAAGTATTCACACTATCTCAGGTAAAGAAGGACAATTGATTCAGTTTTCGTTTGTCGTCTTTGATAAAGATGGCGACAAACTGACGGTAACGCCTTACTCTGCAGATTCTATTTTGGGAGATCTTGCTCCGATTAAAGGCGAAGGTGTTCACGTCATCAACAATCATGATGGTACATTTACGGTGCAATTGAAGCCACTGTACAGCTTTGTCAAACATCCGCAGACGAATCGTACATTTACGTTATTGTTAGAATTAAATGATGGTAAGACAAAGACTTCACGATTAGTGACGGTTATTGTTGCAGATGTAAATCAACTCCCTCAATTTCAGCCAATGAGTGATAGAACTGTGTATGTGGGGGATAATCTTACGTTTACAGTAACAGCAGATGATGCCGATTCAGAAGACACGTTGAACTATGCTGTTCAGAATCTTCCTGTTGGAGCAAAATTCAATAAAAGTGGATTTAAATGGCAGCCAATGGCAAGTCAAGTTGGAACACATACGGTAACGTTTACAGTGAGTGATGGTTTTGTTACAGTTAGCGAACCCGTCTTAATTACGGTGTTAGCAAAGAACGATGGCGGAAATAATCCACCACCTACTCCACCACCAGCAAAAACACAGTGTTCTGATGGGTTGGATAATGATGGAGACGGATTGATTGATATGAAAGATCCCGGTTGCAGTTCGGCGTTGGATAATGATGAGAAGAATACTGCTTCAGTTCCTCCGCCAGTGGTTCCACCAGCAAAAGTTGAATCTGTTGATTTTAACATTATTTCAGTTAAGATTGCACCGGAAGTTGTGATCTTATCTCAAGAGAATAGCACTGAAGTGTTGATTACAGTTCGAAATGAAAGCTCAGTGAAAGCAGAAGATCTACGCGCTGTTGTGATGATTCCTGATGTAGGTTTAATCCAGTCTACACGAAGGTTCGTTCTCAACGCAGAAAAAGATAAGACTGTTGGAGTAGTATTGGACATTCCTTACGAGACTCCGGCAGGAACATATTTAGTGCAGATTATGCTCGAGAACGAGGAGTTTCACAATACAATGTATCGTCAGTTAACCATTATCAAATAGGGAATGGCTGTAGTTACTTTGAAATACTAAAAATGACGAAACATTTATATAGAACTACCATTTTGATATGGATATTGGGGAGTTAGTTCCCTAATCCTACTCAAGCTCACAAGAGCAAGAAGAGGAAATATTTGGAGGAAGATAAAATGAGAAAACTACTAAACGTAATGGCTTTTTTCGTCATTAGTGTACTGTTAGTTTCAATGGTTAGCGCTGCTTCAGTGAGCACAAGCACACTCGGTAGCTTAATTAAAGAAAATGTAATGGTAACCGTTAATGATGAAGAAGTTGACGAAGCAACCCTTCTTACTGTTGAAGAAGGCGAAAAGTTAAATATTGAAGTTGAATTAAAGATGCCAGCAACTGTTAAAGACGCTGCTGGTAACGATGTTCTTGATGCTGAAGGAAAAGTTATCCCAGCAACCAATGCAGAACAAATTGAAGTTCTAGCTCGTTTAAGCGGCTATGAATACTCAGACTATGTTTCTTTGGAAGACGTGTCCCATGTTTTCGACTTGAAAGCTGGTACAAAGAAAACTGTTGATCTAGAATTAACAGTTCCTAAAGACATTAGCAACGAAAAGAATACTCTTCGTGTTTTTGTTCTTGATCGAAATTCCAATGAAATTGTCCAGAAATTCACATTTACTGTGGAATCAGCACGACATTCTGTTGAAATCAACGATGTTTACTTCTCCCCTGGGGAAACGGTCAAAGCTGGCCGCGCTCTTTTAGCAACCGTTGTTCTTGAAAACTACGGTGAGAAAGATGAAGAAGACGTTGTTGTTTCTGTTGAAGTTCCTGCTTTAGGAATCAAAGCTACAGAAGTTGTCAAAGAACTTACTGTTGATGACCGCAAAGACGTTCCGGAAATGTTCTTGTCAATTCCAGCAACTGCTGCTGCAGGAGATTACGAAGTTAAAGTTACCGCTAAATACGATAAGTATGAAACAGTAACCAAAACGTACACTGTAAAAGTTGTTGCGAACGAAATGTTCCAAAAAACTGATAAAGTATTGCTTGCAGTTGGACCTGAAGCACAAAGCGTTGCACCTGGCAAAACTGCCACTTATGGTGTTGCTTTGAGCAACGAAGGAACAACGACCAAAGCATTTACCTTTGACGTTGCAACTGGTGGCAATTGGGCAACCGCTTCGGTAAGCGAAATGTTGGTTGTTCTTGCTCCAGGACAGAACAAAGTTGTCTATGTTGACGTTACTCCTGCTGCTGACGCTACAGCTGGCGACCACATGGTCTCCGTTGCAGTTAAAGCTGGCGCTGAAACCGTCCACACCCTTGCTTTGAAAGCAACAGTAGTTAACGCTGCTGCACCTGCTTCCGCGGCAACTGATTTCAACCTGCGCAATGGCCTTGAAATTGCTCTGATCGTACTAGTAGTATTACTAGTTATTATCGGCTTGATCATCGGCTTTAGCAGATTGAGAAAAGACGACGAAGAAGAACAAACGTACTACTAAGTACGGTTTTATCTTCTTCCATTTTTTTCTTTTTTTTTTTCTTTTTTGGAAGAGGGATTTTTAGTTTTAACAATTAATACGGTAGTGAAGCTCGATTAGTATTTGAGATAATTCTTGTTTAACAATATATTTAAACTCTTTTTTATCGTCAATAAACTATGAACATCACAATCATCGGGGCTGGACCAATTGGCTGTTATACGGGCTATTTATTGGCTAAAGAAGGCCATGCTGTAACCATCTATGAGAATCATCCACAGATTGGCTCGCCGATCCAATGTACGGGTATTTTGACATCTGACTTTGATGAATTGGGCTTTCCCGTGGATTCTTTTTTAGTGAATACGATTGATATGATTGAAGTATTTTCGCCAGCTGGGAAGAAGATAGCGATAAAACAGAAAGACTATATCGTTTGTCGGATTAAATTCGATAATTTCTTTGCGGATAAAGCGCGGAAAGCGGGCGCAACAATTCTGTTGAATCGTAGTTTCTCACGGAAAGAGGGCAAAGAATTAGTGATTATGGACTCTCTGAGTAAGAAAGAGATACGTGTTTGTCCAGATATTGTCATCGCTGCAGATGGACCGCTCTCGCCGACGGCGAAGGCGTATGGATTTTACTTGTCTGAGAGGGAGAATTATTATGGTATCCAGGCTGTGGTATCAGGAAAGTTTGAATCACATACAATCAAGACATACTTCGGCAACGAGATTTGTCCAGGATTATTTGCCTGGATTGCGCCGGAATCAGCAACCTCGGCGCGAGTGGGTGTGGCGACGTTGAAAAATAGCAAACATTATTTTGATCGATTTATGAAAGAGCATAATTTTACGGCCAAAGAAATTCAGGCTGGCACTATACCTGTCTATCATCCGCGACAGAAGCTGCAGCACGAGAATTGTTATGTTGTGGGGGATGCTGCAGGGTATGTTAAGGCAACGACTCTTGGTGGTTTGATTCCCGGTTTAAAGCAGGCAGAAGTTCTTGCTCGGAGTATTGTTACGGGGGAGAACTATGAGCGAGACTGTGCTTCTCTTCGTAAGCGATTGTTGCTGCATCGTCGGGTGCATACGATTTTTGAGAAGTTCTCTGATCGAGACTGGAATCGTTTGGTGTCATATGTCGCACAGCCACGGGTTCAAGCGGTGTTTGAGAAATATACACGGGATAATCCGATACCGTTGGTGGGGTTGTCGTTGTTGAAAGAACCGAGGTTGTTACGGTTTGTGAGATATTTGATCTAGATATTCAATCCGCAAACCTTGCCAACAATCGCGCATATTCTTTAGTCAATCCACCGAGACGGAAGATAATCACTTCTTTGATTTTCTGTTCGCGGGCAGTCATTAGATCTTGTTTCAATTTTTCTAATGAGAGAATTGGTTCATTGCCTTGAACACCAATGGCAATTGTTCCTAATGCCGGGAGATATTTTCTACCTAATTCTGATTGTCCTCTTTGGAAATGCTCTTTTAGAAAATCATCAGTAAAGCTGTGTAGGGAGTGATAGAACATCTTGATAACCTTTACTTTAGGATTTTGGTAGTGCAAACCGGCCCATTCTAATTTTTTTCTGCTTTTCTCGTCAAAAGGATAATACTCGGCAAGATATATCTCTCCATAATAAGAATTGATAAACTCGGAAATAGCATTCTTGTTGGCATTGAAATGGAGGAATTCTGTACAAAATAAACTGGCGTTTTGAGTAGTAGGCAACTCTAAATCGAGCATCACAGGAACGACTTCTTTTTTTAATTCGTCAAAGATATTTTGCAGGGCTTTACGTTGTGAGAATGGTGAAATCCAATAGCCTTCTTTTTTCTTGAGAACAGGCCAATAAATTGTTTCGAGAATATTTTTCTTTTGGGTGGTTTGTTGTTGAAGTGATTTAAACGCAGTTAATCCTGGTGCAGCAAGATATACTTTTGTTTTCCATGTTACGAGATCTAATTTCGCAAGATTTTCGGAGGTGGGGAATTCTTCAAAGAAGCTGATGAGCATGGAGAATGGAATGCTATCTTCATTAATATATTTTTCGAGAACTTTGCGAAATTGGGTTGTTTACTGGCAAAGTTTTCGAGAGGAGGTGAAATGCAAGAAAAGTGAAGATTATCCCTTTTCTGCACAGAAATACGATCCGTCTTCGTATTTCTTGTGGCGGAATTTCCGGCTTTTTTTTGGAATGTTTTGATATTTATAAGATCGAAATTCCTTTTTTCAAACTCCTCTTTCGACACGCTAAATGTATTTATAGGATTAGTTTTCTTATTTTATTTTATGATGGAATTGCCTCTAGCAGTGGCGATCGCTGCGCTCATTCAGGATCAGAAGATTTTACTTATAAAACGGGCAAAAGGGAGTTATATTGGATTATGGGGACTGCCTGGCGGTAAGATCGAAAAGAGTGAGCATGTTTCCGATGCTGCTCAGCGCGAGATTTTTGAAGAAACGGGTATTCAAGCAGATTTTGTCAATCATCTTGGTTTTGTTTCTGAACATCTTTGGGAGAAAGGTCTTGTGCATCAGCATTTTTTGCTTCATCTCTGTGTACTAAAGCCGCAGACAACAACATTTGTTCCTGGTCGAGAAGGTGCTTTGCAATGGTTCCCTCTATCTGATTTACCTCTTCATAAAGAACAGATTATTCCTAGTGATTATGTGATGATAGAGAAAATGGTACTGCAACAAGGGAAGAATTATTATAATTGTGTTGTAGAGAAGAATGGCGAAGAGCATGTTATTAAGAGATTTGAGTGAGTTTAGTGTGCTGGTTTTATAGTGGTCTCGAACAGCGATAGAATTATATAGCTCTTTTTTTCTTTCTGTGTTATGCCAACATTACTTGCTTGTTTGTCGACAGGGAAAGGAACGTGGTCAGAAGTAACTAAATTAATGCAGGCGCAGCCTTGGACGGCGGTTTATCTTCTGACAAATCAATTTGGCAAAGATAATTTTACAGTTCCGCCGGGGAATGTGGAGTTACTAGTGCTTAATTCTGATGCGGATTCTGTGGAGATGTTGGTTGATCAAATTAAGAAACAGCTTCAGGGGAAAATCAGTGATTTTGAGGTGGCTTTGAATATTGTTTCCGGTTCGGGAAAAGAACACATGGCTCTGCTTGAAGCTGTGTTAGAAATGGGATTGAATTTTAGACTGGTTACGGTTGTTCATAATCAGATGGAAGTGTTGGGATTGAAGAGATAGAATTTTCACTTCTTTTTTTCTTCGACATACACTCTTCTTCCATCGGGATCGTGTAATTCCATCGCTCTTCCCGTTTCTGTTTCAAATACATTTTTATGGACGTATTTCCAGTCGATACGATCAAAAAGAGTATCCAGACTGTCAACGCTAAAGCCTAAGCGATCTTTAATAACGCTCTGTGTAGTATTCCCATTCTGTTTTGTGGGATATAACTCTAGTAGAACATCTCCTGATTGATAGGAATAATGTCTTGGTCCGTTAGCGTGTTGTTCTGGCGTAAAAGAAACATCTAATAATCTTTCATAGAACTCTTTCAACCGTTCTAATTCAGTTGTTCTTAAAACCAATTGAGATAAAGTGTTCATTGCATGACGCCGTACCACTGATATAACAAGCGATCGACGGCTTTGGTAATGTCATAGTCTTTTCCAGTAATTTTGATGCATGAATCTTGTAATTGAATGGAGGGTGTATCGCTGAGCTCTAATTCGATGGTTGGTGAGCCATTGGGATTGGAGCAGCTGACAATCTGTCTTTCCGGACAAACTAAATCATTTTTGGTGGTACAGGCGCCAATCGGTGCGCGGTTCATAACTTTAGCGAGATTGAGGCTTAATTCAGAAATGGCGAGGGAGTAATATTTATCTGATGTTTCGGGGTTGATGGCAATATAAATATCTGGTTGTTGGTTGAATGAATCATTCAGTTTGCCCGTAATAGTGATGTTTTCCAGATCTCTCGGTCCGAAGTGAAGAGGTGTTTTGTAAAGAGTACCAAGAACATAAACGTCTGACCACCATAAACCGTCACTCATGACAATACTGTGGTCGCCATACATATATCCTCGTTCTGGTGATAGTTTTCCTTGTTTGTTGAGATCGTGTAATGTGTCAATTGGTAAAGCTTGTGGGGCTTTGGAGAATTTTAAAACTGAAAATGTTCCAGAAGCGAGAGCGAGGATGACCGCAACGATGATGATGATTGTGATTAACTGTCTTCGCTCTTTTTTCT